>Ga0172373_10009571_pt1 | contig 12000 bp, 6 predicted proteins | sample Lak10m_2_FD_114546 | JGI IMG/M metagenome (GOLD analysis project Ga0172373, IMG submission 114546) | Freshwater microbial communities from Kabuno Bay, South-Kivu, Congo - kab_092012_10m | ecosystem: Environmental > Aquatic > Freshwater > Lake | place: Democratic Republic of the Congo: South-Kivu... | reverse complement strand
TCGAGCTTAAATGTATTTTACTACTACCTTTCTCCCTCAGCAAATTTTTTTGGGGAGAATTTATCCGATCGAAGAGTGGCTTTTTTGAAAAAATCCACGTCAAATTCCGAAAATAAAATAGAGCTAGAAGATTATAAACAAAGCCAAAATCGATTAATTTCTAATTTTGGAGCGCAAACAAAGCTTTTCTTTAACTCTCTAATAGATCAAGACTTTGAGGTCGAAGAGTTTTTCTATCAAGATCAAAAATATCAAAGTGAAACGCTTCTTTCATATATTAAACAATCCCTATTTGATAATGAAAATTTAAAAGAGAAAAGAGATCTCTTGATTAAAGAAGACTCCTTTCAGATTCATAAGTGTTTTTCAAAAAAACTTGAAGTGGAATCTCTCTGCAAAACGGTGATGCATCTCACTCAAAAAACAGAAATTAATCCATCAGATGTTTTAGTTGTAGCTCCTGATATTTCCATCTACTATCCCTATATTAAGCAAATCTTTGGAGAACAAAGTCCGTTTCCTTTTGAGGTGGAAGGGCTTGAAATCAAATCCCAAAGTGGTTTTTTAAGAGGGTTTTGGTCTCTTCTTACAATTTATGAGAGTCGATTTGAACTACATGATGTTTTTTCTCTTTTGCAAACAGAGTCTCTTTTAAAAAAATTTGAAATAGATCCGCTAGAAATTCCAAAGATAAAAGTTTGGTGTGAAAAAGCCCATATATTATGGGGGATTAATAAAGAGCAAAAAGATGAGATTCTTGCTAAGGGCTCAAGCGAATTTGAAAGTTATCCCACTTCAGAGCAGGGGACGTGGCTTTGTGGCCTTCATCTTCTTTTGAATTCTTTTTTTGTTTTAGAAACAAACACAAGCCTTGAAGGCGCCTCATCTTTTTATCCAATATCAGCCCCTGATTTTTCTGATGCTCAGTTGCTTGGAAACTTTATTTCTTTTATTGATAAGCTCTTAAAATTTAAGAACAAAATTCTTCATGAAAAAAAAGAGATAAAGAGTTGGGTTTGTTTTATACACCTTCTTGAGAAAGAGTTTTTTTGCTCAAGCTGCTTGGAAAAAGATGAAGGATATCATTTCTTTAAGAGTCAATTAAAGACGCTAGATCAGCTATCTCTTAAAACAAAAGAGTATAAGTATGGATTTTTAAGCATTAAAAGGTTTTTTGAGAAAACCTTTTCTAAAAAAGGGGGTTCAGCGAGCTCTTATAATAAAAATTCAATTTTATTTTGCTCTCTTGCTCCACAGAAAATTGTACCTAGAAAAGTGATTTGTTATCTTGGAATGGACGAAGAGTCATTCCCATCCAAAAAGCCGCTACACCCTCTTCGCGAAATACCAAAAGAGCAAATGGATCCTCATCCCTCATTAATTGAAGAAGAAAGAGCCATGCTCCTAGATGGACTTGTTTGCGCAGAGCAAGCTCTAATTTTTTTCTATACATGTTTTGATGAGGGAGATGGAAAGGAAAAAGAAGCTTCTTTTCTATTAAAAGAGCTTCTTGAAAATTTAGACGATCAATTTACAATCGAAAAGCAAAAGGTTTCCTCAAAGGTGATTTATAAACATAAAACCTTTTCTTTTCATGAACATGAACTTTTAGTTCAGCAAGGCTATTTTTCACTAAGGGATTATCACTTAGCAACAGCTCTTTACAAAAAGCAGAAGAAGGATAAAAAATTTCTTCCAGAGTTTTATTCAGGATCTTCTGAGAAATCGTGTGAAATTAAAGGGGGCCAAACCTATCAGGCTTTGCTTTTATCAGAGCTTCAAAAGTTTGCACGAAATCCTCTAAGGCACTATCTAAATTCTTCTTTGGATATTTATCTTAAAAAAGAGATCACATTTGATGAGAAAAAGGAAAAAGAATTTATTTTATCTCCACTGATTAAAAAAGATCTTAAACAAAGCTCTCTATCAGGAGAGCTTCAAGATGAATTTTTAAAGATGAAACTCCAGGGCGCGACGCCCTATGGAGTCTTTTCAGAGATCGCTTTTGATATTGTGGATCAAGAATCAAAAGAGCTTGCCTCTTTGTATCAAGAAATTCAAATAGAGCCAAAAGATCTTTTTTCAATCATTTTAGATCGTAAGTGCAAAGAGAAAAAAGTAGATCCAAGCTTAAATCAAGTTGTCCCTTCACTGCTTGTCAATGTTAAAGATAACCTCTCTTTTATTATAGAGGGAAAACTTGAGAGAATCTGTAAAAAAGGAATGATGGTTGAGGCAAAATCCTCCTTTGAAGAAGTGATAAAAATTTGGCCGATCTATTTGCTTTTTATTTTGATTTGCCAAAGAGATTTTGAAGGGGAAATCGAGCCGAATTTAATCTTTTTAAAGGATAAGAAAAAACTTGTTCTTCCTATGTTTTGCATAAAAAACTCGTTTTCTAAGTATTTGACATATTTTGATAGAGCGCAAAGCTCTCCCTCTCCTTTAATGCCGATTTGGGCAAAATCTTTTCTTGAGGAAGATAAGGAAATTAAGGGCAAAGAGATTGAAAAGCCCTTTGTTACTTCATCTAATTTTACCTTTTTTGATGAATATCAAAAGTGGTGCTTTTCCCATCTTGAACCCTTTTGCTTTGAAACAATGGATCAAAACTGGGGAGAGATTTATGCTACAACCTTCGATGGGATTTCTAAATGGATAGAAGAGGGTAAATCAAATGTCTAGTTTTGATGTTTTAAATCCTAAAACAAGTGTCATTAAGCCATATTTTATTGAAGCTTCAGCTGGAACTGGAAAAACATTTGCAATTGAACACATAGTCACAAGACTTTTTTTAAATGATGAGAAAAACATTTTAGTAGATCAGGTGTTAATTGTAACTTTCACAAGAGCTGCAACAAGAGAGCTAAAAGTTAGAATTAGAGAAAACTTAGCCAAGGTCGCTATAGATCTTGAGCAAAACAAGGCAAGCTACCCCTACGTTGCAGATTTACTTAGCGATGAAAAAATTAAAAAAAGAGCGATAGAAAAACTTCAAGAGGTTCTTTGCTCCTATGATCAGATTCAAATTTTTACCATACACGGCTTTTGCCTGCAGATGCTTAAGGAGTTTCCTTTTGAAGCGGGGAGTGATCTTGGAAGCTCAGCCTCAGAGCAAATCACAGAAGAGAAGGTTTATCAGGAAACTCTTTTTGATTATTTAAGATCAAATCAAGTTCTAGAAAAATTTCATAAAGGACAAATCTATAAAATTTTAAAGTCCTGCAGATTTGAGATGAATGAGGTTGTTAAAAAAACAATAAAAGCAATCAAGCTTCAAGGTCAGATTAAAGGGCAAAAAACATACAAGCAATCTTTTGAAGAAATTAAGGAGATTCTTAGTCGCTCTAAAAAATTTTTTAGCTCACCTAATGCTTTTTGCGAAGAGTTTTACAGCCTTGCTTCTTTTTTTAAAGGAGTCAGTTCTTTAAAAAAAGTTCCGCATCACCATTTTACTCAGCAGATCAGTAAATTTGGCTCTTATTTTAAAGGAGAAACTTCGCTTGAGGATCTTATCACATTTTTTTTCTACGAAGAGGCTCTTTTTTTTGAGTGCTTTAAAGAAGAAAATCTAAAAAAAACTACAAAAAAATCCTTTAGAGCTCTTGAGGCAGAGTTTGAATTTTTATCTTTTTGCCATGGGATCTCTTATTTGTTTGAAGAAATGATGAATCCAAAGCAGCTTCTTCTATCTTTAGCAAGTGAATGTAGGGAAAAAGCCTCCAAAGCGCTTGAATATTATGGAATCACCCCTCCAGATCTTTATTTAAGTGTGATGCAAAAAAAATTAGAAAAAGAAGATTTCTTACACAAGGTTCAAAACAAATATAAAGCTGCTTTAATCGATGAATTTCAAGACACTGATCCTATTCAATGGAGTATTTTTAAAACTCTTTTTTGCTGTTCCTCGAGGGGGTTTCCCCTTTATTTAGTTGGGGATCCGAAACAATCGATTTATGGATTTAGAAATGCTGATTTGCCAACCTATCTAGAAGCCTCTTCTTATTTTTCTTTAGAGGATAAAAAGACCTTAGATACAAATTATCGAAGTGAGCCCCATATGATTGAGGCTCTAAATGCGCTTTTTTCCCTTTCTTCCAAATGGCTTTGTGAAAAAGAGTCCCTTCTTTATACCAAAGTGAAATATTCCCCTTTTGCCTCCAATACAAAATTTGAGGACTCTCTAGGAGCGCTTCATTTTTTTGGCTGTGATCTTACTCACTTAAAGGAGAGGGGCTCTTATTTAAAAGAGATCGAGGAGTCCAATCTTTTTAATTTTATTTCGAATGAAATATTAAAGTTAAAAAATCAAGGGTATCAATTTAAAGATTTTGCGGTGCTTATTCGAGATCGCTTTCAATCGCAGCGACTTGAGCGTCATCTAAAGAAAAGATCGATTCCTTATACCTCATCTACATCCGTTTGCCTTCTTGATACACTCTCTTATAAATTTTTTAAGGGACTGATTTGCTCGATTGTTTCTGAAGAACTCTCCTCTTTTAAGCAGCTTTTATCACACCCATTCTTTGGCTTTTCTCATCATGATTTAAAAGGAGTTCTAACATCTAAGCTGATGTTTGCTCTTCAAAAGCTCAAAGATCTTCAAAAGACTTATCTAGCTGAGGGGTTTTTAAGTTTTTGGTCTTCATTTTTACAAACAAACTTTGAGCAGTCTTTGGGTAGTTTTGAAACAGAACTTTTACTTCACCGCTCTTTTCAAGATTATAGTGATTTGATGCAAGTTGCAGATTTGTTGATTGAAAAGTTCAGCGGAATGAATCTTTCTCACGAGCAGCTTCTTTTGTTTTTTGATGAACTTGAGCAAAAAGATCCGGAAAATGATTCAAGTATTAGAAGAAAAGAACTGGTTGATGAGCCTGGTGTTAAGGTGATGACAATTCACAAAAGTAAAGGGCTTGAGTTTCAAATTGTATTTGCACTTGGTGTGTGCTCAAGATCAAATGGATCCTTTGATTATATTAAAAGCGATGGGAAAGAGGGATCCTCTGTAGAAATTTATGATGAGTTAAATATTGCGCATCAAGAGGTGCTCTCAAAGGAAAATAGCGAGAAAATGAGACAACTTTATGTTGCTCTTACCAGAGCCAAAAAAAGGCTTTATGTACCTGTTTGCTTTTTGGAGGATCAACTAGAGCCAAATCTTCCCTCTTTATCTGCAATTGAGCTTTTCTTTTGCCGCTCTTTAGCAAATGAGATAGGTGGTTTTAAAGAGAAGGTTGTCTCAGCGCTAAGCAGACTCATATCTCACTCCATTTCTTATTCAGAGTGCGCAAATCAGAGCATTAAAATTGAGGAAAAGAACTCTTTAGAAGAGAAGATTCTTGAGCCTCCAATTAAATTTAGTAGAGTGTTTAAGGAAATTGTTTTTCAATCTTATTCTTCAATTCTTAAGGCTTCAACATCAGTGGATTCTTCTAGAGAAGCTAAATCTTTGGAAGTGGATCCCATTGATATTCCAGCCTCGGCTGAAACAGGAGAAGTTTTCCATAAAATTTTCGAAAAGATCTTTGAAAGAGGTCTCTATCTTCACCTTCAAGAGGATGCAATTAAATCCCTTGTTCATCAAGAAATTACCTCTACAGTCCTTGAAAATTTTGAGGAAAAGGTCATGGAAAGAGTTAAGGCAACGCTCTTTGCAAAATATAATTTAAATGGTGTCAATTTTGAGTTTAGCTCCCTAGATTTTAAAAAGGTCTTTTGCGAGATGGAGTTTTCTCTTTTTGATCAAAAGAGATATCTCAAAGGAGTCATCGATTTATTTTTTGAGTTTGAGGGTAAATATTACATCATTGATTGGAAAACAAATTACCTTGGAGCTGAAAGAAGTTCTTATGAACTAAGTTCTCTCAAATCTGCAATCATTGAGCACCAATATGATCTTCAAGCGGCAATTTATACAAAAGCTGCAAAAATGCTTTTAAAGAAAAAAGGAAAAGAAAACGCATTTGGTGGAATCTTTTATGTTTTTATCCGAGGAGTGGATCGAGCGCAGATTGGACGGGGCGTCTATTGGTTTTGTGAAACAAATCAGAAGGAGATAGCCTATGGAATTTGATTCGACTAAATTTAAATCAAGCGCTAGCTTTTTCTTTGCTAAAAAATGTCTCTCTTTTTGCCTAGATGAGGATGCGTTTTACTCACTTTATTATCTATTTAAAGCTTATTTTTATGGGCATCTTTGCATTTATTTTGATGGAAAGAGCTTAAATCCAGATCCAAGGTTACTCCTTGATGAAGAAGAGAAAATAGATGAAGAGAAGATCATCAATGGGTTTAGCTTTTTTTCTAATGAGATCTACCAAACAAGCTCAAGTGAGATTTCATTTAAGCCAATTGTTAAAGAGGGAAATCATTACTATGTGCAAAGAAATTTTCTTCTTGAAGAGTCTATTTTGGCAGATGTTCAAAGACTTTATGGAAAAACACCCGCTCTCTTTTTTCCTAAAGAGAGGATTAAGCAAATGCTTATCTCCCTAGATCTTAAGATCAATGAGGATCAAAAAAATGCCATTGTTTCCACACTTTCATCTTCATTTCATCTTTTAACTGGGGGCCCAGGTACTGGAAAAAGCTATACAGTTAAAGCCTTGATTCAGACCTTTATTGCGCTATGTAAAGAGATCGAGTTTGTCCCTAGGATCTTAATTACAGCTCCAACTGGAAAAGCGACAGCCACATTAAAAGAAAGGCTCTCTAAAGAAGGTTTTGATGAAGGTGCTCATGTTGACATAGGAACTCTTCATAGCATTCTTAAAATAAAAAAACAGGGAGCTTATCCAGCTACATTCTTTTATGATCTTGTGATTGTAGATGAATCTTCGATGGTAGATTTTTACCTATGGAAGGTCTTTCTTTCTTCTTTAAAAGTTGGATCCTCTGTTCTTATCATGGGAGATCACAATCAACTTCCTCCTGTTGAAAGTGGGATGGTTTTTTTTGATTTGATTAAAGTTCTTTGCTGCTCTCATTTGGAAAAATGTATGAGGGTGGAAAATCTTCCTCTTTTATCTCTTGCACGAGCTATTAAAGAGGGAAATAAAAAAGAGGCTGAGCGTTATTTGTTTTCATCTTCTGACCCAACAATTTATTTTTATGAAATAAATAACGAGAGCGCTCTTTTAAATCTTCCTCAGTTTGAAGATTTTTTGGATAAATTCATCAAAGAAGAGAAATTTGTTTTCCTTACTCCATTTAACCAAGGGCCATTTGGGACCAAAGCATTAAATGAAACGATTTTAGCAACTCTTCTTAGACAATCAAAAAAACAACTTAAAATTCCAATTATGATTACTAAGACTGATTATGAGCTTTCTCTTTTTAATGGAGACTGCGGATATCTGATTAAGCCTTTTGAGGGCCTTTCTGAATTTGCTTTTTTCATGGTGGATGGGGAAGAAAAAAAAATCCCTTTGTCTTTGATCAAGGAGTATGATTTAGCGTATTGCATTTCCATTCATAAAAGCCAAGGAAGTGAATATGATAGCGCAGCTGTATTTCTTTCTGAGGGAGCACATAAATTTGGAAAAGAAGTCTTTTATACAGCAATTACAAGGGTGAAAAAAGAACTTAAAGTCTTCTCTTCCAGGCAAACTATCGATCTTTTACTTAAAAAAGAGGGGAATAAATATTCAGCGCTTTATTTAAAGCTTCAAAAAAGGATTTATCATGAATCTTCTTGCTAAGAAATAACCCCAAGACTACATTTCATTTTCATTTTTTCATATTGAATGGATTATATGAGTCTCAAATCCTCTTTTCTCCTTCTTTTTTTACTCTCTCATTTATTTGCATATTCTTTTTCTCAAGATCAGCAATTTAAAATTAAACAGATCCTAAAAAAATTTGAAGGGAAGGGAAGGTGCAGCTTTTCTTGTTTTTCTCTAAGAGATGAAAACAAAAACTTTTTCTACTTTGATGAGGAGCTGTTTTCCTCTCTTTCTTGTAATAAGCTTTTTACAGCTGCTGCAGGCTTTGATCTTTTAGGGCCGAATTTTTCTTTTAAAACCTATCTTTCTACAACTGGAGTCATCACAAAGGGAGTTTTGGTTGGAGATTTGATTTTAAGGGGAAGTGGAGACCCTTCTTTTTCTAGTAAAGATTTAGAGCAGCTACTTTTTCAACTAAAGCTGAAAAATATTAAGGAGATTGAGGGAAATATAGTTTTAGATAAAACTGAATTTGATGAAATTGTTTTTTCTCCTGGTTGGATGTGGGAGCTTGATACTAAAAAAAAGAGCGTTCCACTTGAATCTTTAATGATTAATCAAGGGCTTATTGATGTTTGGATCAAACCATCAGAGATCCCCTTAACTCCTCCATCTGTTGAAGTGATGCCCTCTTTTACCGATCAAAAAATTGAAAACCATGCGATTATGGCAAAAATCGATAGGTTTAAAACTTCACTTGATATCAGACCAAAAGGAAACAAAAAAACTTGGGTGATAGATGGAGTGATGTCCCTTGATAGCTATCCCATTAAATTGCAAATTCCAGCCAACGATCTATCTAGTTACTTCTATCAATGTTTTTCTGATCTTTTAAAAAAACATGAAATTGCATTGAATGGGACTTTTGTTTTTAAAGAAGAAAAGGAGGGGTCTGTTATCCTAGCTAAGCACTGCTCTAGCTCTATTGTGGATTTAACAAAGCAGATGCTTAAAACAAATAACCCTCTTTTTGCCAATGCTTTTTTAAAAAAAATTGGAAGAGCTTGCTATGGGAAACCTGGAACTTGGCCAAATGGCTCTCAAAGCGTTAGAGAGTTTTTAGAAAAGCTAAATCCTAAGTGTATTGAGCATTTGGTAATTATAGATGGATGTGGAAGCTCTTGTTACAATAAAGTTTCTTCTACTCATATTTCTACATTCTTAAAGGAAGTTTATCATCAATTTCCCTATGCACCTGAGCTTCTTTCTTGTATGTCTTTATCTGGTGTCGATGGACCTTTGAAAAAGAGATTTAAACAAAAAAAACTCCACTCAATTCTGAGAGGATTTTCAGGGAGTAGTGATAACTCATTTTTCCTTTGTGGATATTTATTTCCTCAAAAAAAGGAACCTCTTGTTTTTTGTCTTATAACTGAGTATGAAAAAGATAAAGAAGAGCTATTTCAAATAGATTTTGAACAATCTTTAATAGAAACAGTTTTTGAGCTTCTTTAATGACAAACAGGAGAGTTTATGCTAGATGAAGCTAAAAAAGAGGGGATTGAGCTTTTTGAAGTTGCAATTTTTGTAAAAAAAAATCAAACCTTTTTACTTTTAGAAAACAACCAAGGACCGAATCGATTTTTTTTTGATCCTGTGATTGGGAGCATAAAAGAGGGGGAGTCTTTGCCAATTGCCCTTCAAAGAGTTCTCCTTCAAAAAGTTGGATTAGCTCTAAAAAAAGTCATTAAGTATATCGCGTTTAGAGATGTAAGCTCATCCTCAAAAAAACTTCGCCGATATTATTTTGTTGTAGAAGTTTATGATCCTGAGGATTTGGAGATGAAACAGTATCACTCCTACGCTTGGCTAGAGCTTCTTGATGCTGTTGGATATCCAGTGAGAGAAGATCTAAGAGAGATCTTAGATCTTCTCATAAAGATTAAAGAGCTGCTTTAGCAATTCTTGATTTTGTTCTATTGGCTTTGTTTTTTGTGAAAACTCCAGTTTTTACCCCTTTATCCATTAGGCTAAATACTTCGTTTAGTTTTTCTTTCTTAGTCTCTTGCTCATTTGATTTTACAGCAGACTCTAGTGCTTTCATTGCTGTTTTAACGCAAGCTCTGAATTGTCTGTTGTGTTGGCGTCTTTTTTCGCTTTGGATATCTCTTTTAAGTGCTGTTGGTTTTTTTACTTTTTTGTTTTCTTGTTTTTTTTCGTTGGCCATAAGGTTCCCATTGTATATGTTTTCTGCAAAGTATATCACCTAACCGAAAATTCGTCAAAGTTGCATTAAAATTAAAAAAAGAATTATTTTTTAAAAGTTTGGTATAAAAAAATATTTAAATAAGGCGAGGGGAGAATGAAAGGATCTTTATCAAAAAATATTTGGATCTTGTTTTTTGTTTTATCTGGAGGGGCGTCTCTTTTTTTAGGGGGAACTTTTTTCAAAGACTTCATCCCTTATTTAAGACTTGATACAAAGACGATTGCGAGTATAAAAGAATTTTTTGTAGAAGGGGAAGCAGAGGGGAGATTCGCAGTTGGAGCTACATTTTCCTACATCGCCCATGATCGTTCCTTTGAGGGGAAGAAGAAATTTTCAACACCTGTTTTTATGAGTGAGCATGGGGCAAAAAGCCACCTTAATGCATACTGGAAAATAAAGGAGTGGGATGCTTGGTACAATCATCAAGATCCCTCTATTGTTTCATTACAAAAGCTCTTCCCTTTTCAAAAGCTGTTTAACTTTTTGCTTTCAATAGGAGTGATGTTTTACTTTTTATGGCTGAGAAGTTATTTAAGTTTTAGATATGGCTAATCAAGAATTTTAGTTATTAATAAATGCATTATTTTTCTTAATCTCTTTTTAATTTGAATTAGGATAGTTTCCATTTTTTATTTTAAATGCAGCTCTTTTTTATTCAATTTTAGGTTTTTTTTTCTTGTTTCAATAACATCTTGACATTTAGGTTAATTAATAACAAAATTTGGGCAGTTAGCCTTCTTTTCATGGGAAGGCCTAAAAGGCTTATTGTAAAGTTCTTAGTTTTTTTTTCAAAGTTTACTCAAAATACTAGAGGTATATGAGCAATTCAGGACAAAACGTATTCGATCCGCAGCATCAGCAAAAGCTTGAGGAGTTGATCGCTATAGCTAAGGAGCAAGGATTTTTGACTTACGAGGAGATCAATGAAGTTCTCCCGATGAACTTTGATAGTCCTGAGCTAATTGACCAAGTTCTTATCTTCTTAAGTGGAATGGATATTCAAATTCTTAACCAAGCAGAAGTGGATAGACAAAAAGAGAGAAAGAAAGAAGCGAAAGAACTTGAAACCCTGCCTAAAAGATCAGAAGGTTCTTCCGACGACCCGGTTAGAATGTATCTTAAAGAGATGGGCTCTGTTCCTCTTTTAACAAGAGAGGAAGAGGTGGAAATCTCTAAAAGAATTGAAAAAGCTCAAATGCAAATTGAAAGAATCATTATGAGATTTAGATTTTCTGTAAGAGAGACGATTTCTATAGCTCAGTATTTAATTTCTGGAAAAGAAAGACTCGATAAAATTGTTGCAGAAAAGGAAATCAAAGATAAGCAGCTGTTTTTGAATATGCTTACAAAGCTATCTGATGCTCTTGTTAACGAAAACGATTTACTTCAAGACTATTTAGAAAAACTCTCCGATCCAGCTCTTAAAAAAGTGGATCAAGTTAAGATTAATGAAGTTATAGAAAAATGTCGAATCAGAACTCAAGCGTATCTTAGAAGAATGCACTTTAGACATAACGTCATTGATGATTTTGGAGAGGTGATTTTAACAGCTTATGATAGATTTTTACAGCTTGAAAAAGAGATACAAGAGTTAATTCCAAGAGCAGAAAAAAATAGATTTGCGGCTGCAAAACTTAACGCTGTAAGAAGAAAGCTAATTAAAAGAGAGCTTGCAAGTGGTAGAACTCTTGATGAGTTTAAAAAAGATGTAAGAATGCTTCAGCGTTGGATGGATAAGAGCCAAGAAGCAAAAAGAGAGATGGTTGAATCCAACTTAAGACTTGTCATTTCGATTGCCAAGAAATATACAAACAGAGGGTTATCTTTCTTGGACTTAATCCAAGAAGGAAATATGGGCCTTATGAAGGCAGTAGAGAAATTCGAGTATAGAAGAGGATACAAATTCTCAACTTATGCAACTTGGTGGATCAGACAAGCTGTTACAAGAGCAATCGCAGATCAAGCAAGAACAATTCGTATTCCAGTTCACATGATTGAGACCATTAATAAGGTTCTTAGAGGCGCTAAGAAACTGATGATGGAAACAGGTAAAGAGCCAACACC
>Ga0172373_10009570_pt1 | contig 12001 bp, 10 predicted proteins | sample Lak10m_2_FD_114546 | JGI IMG/M metagenome (GOLD analysis project Ga0172373, IMG submission 114546) | Freshwater microbial communities from Kabuno Bay, South-Kivu, Congo - kab_092012_10m | ecosystem: Environmental > Aquatic > Freshwater > Lake | place: Democratic Republic of the Congo... | reverse complement strand
TACTTAAATATTCCATCATAGAAACGACATACCGTGGTGAATGCTGCCGAATTTTTCTGGTGTGAACAGAATTTGTAGCACAAAAACTACAAGCATAATAACAGCCCCTGCTGACCACTAAAGCAGTTGAATTTCTACTTCTACTTTGAACACTTGGGAAATATTTTTCGGGAAAGCCATCTAACAAACGCCAATTAAGATTGTAATTATCTAAATGTTCCACATACTGTGTAATAATTGGATTAGAAAAAATCTTTTGCTCATTTCCTCTCCAAACCAATCCAGGTATGCTTTCAGCTTTTTCACCCTGAACAATTCGAAGCATGGTTTCTTCACCATTTCCCACTATGCACCCATCCAATTCGGGAGTAAGCTTCATTGATTCTTCAGGAAGTGCAGACGGGTGTGAACCTCCGATTACTATTAAAGTTTCAGGAAGAGATTTTCGTATTTTATTAATCAAACCATTCACAGTCCAAAATGAAAATGTGGTAACAGTAACACCAATAATATCTGGTTCAATTTCACTAATTATTTTCAATGATTTTTTTAATCCGACTTTTTCAGCATCTATTATTTTCGCACTGAATTTGTTATCAAATAGATAGGATGCGATATACAATAATCCTAAAGGAAATTCTCTACTGGTAAAAAACATATACCATTTATATAATTTCCAATAGTTAACCGGTGGGTTGATTAAAATAATCTTAGGGTTCGCTTTTCTATTTTCCCATCTGTTATGCATTCTTTTGAGCAATTAAAAAAAGCTTATTAGTGATATTAAATGTCCTGATTGCAGTATAGCCTACAGATGACATAATTTTATTTAACCTTGAATTTGATGAGAACTTTTCAATTCCTGGGGCAAAACTATTTAAATAGCTGTGCGGTAATAATGAAAAAAGGTTTATAGCATTAAGATGAGTAATTCTGAAATTATACCTGCCGAAAAGTTGTGTTAACCCTTCATTAGAGAATCTATTCAAATGATAACGATTGAGACAAATATTTAGCAAAGTTTTGCTTTGTTTAAAGCTAATAATTTTTTCTAACGTGGCGAATTTATCAATAATAGAATTAGTATCTGGAGTGATTAATACAACTTTCCCCTGTTCTTCAATATGATCTGATAACCATTTCATGGTCAATTCAATATTTTCAATGTGCTCAATAACATCCCAAAGTGTAATAATTTGAAATTTGTTGGTTAATATTATTTCGTCTCTTCCCAAATAACCACAAACCGCGTTGATTTGTTTATGTGTAAGTTTTTTAACCGCGTTCATATCGCAATCCAAACCCGTAACAGCCCACCCTTGTTTACTCATTGCACTAATAAAATCGCCGTCACCGCAGCCAACATCCAATAATGATGGATTAACCCCAGAAGGCTTTCTAATATTTTCATCAAATAGATCAAGCAACATTTCTATCTTTTGATTGGAAAGATTTTTTCTGTATGCTTCACCATAATCTAATTCTTTATTTACTATTTCTTCGTGAAATAATAAAATATATTTCGAACCGCAGAAACCACATTCCACAATGTCTCCTTCTCTAGTAGATTCGATTTTTTTAAGTTTTGTATTTAAACAAGCTTTACACTTACTTAGTTTTTTCATGCTATTGATTTATGATTTTTACTGCAGCACTTTTAATTGAAGAAAACTTTTTGCTCATCAACAATATTTCAAATTTTTTAAAAGTATCTTTCAATCCATAATAATGTCTGAAGTTTAGAAATGGTGAAGTGGTTTTAAATTTTGGTTGAAGATAATCTAATTCCCAAGGGTGAATATAGAAAACAAAATACTCATGGTTACGCTCGTACATGGATAATATTTTATTAAACATATAATTATTTATAAAACGGAAATAAACACCACCGGAAAAAGGGAAATTAATTTTGCCAATCCTATAAACGCTAATGGGAAACTCCCATAAGTCATTGGTTATTTCGTGAGCGAATAATTTTGCTTTAGGTATTCCATAGCGATGATTGTAAATAGGAAATATACTTGAATCATACTTGATACCTTCCTCAGCTAATATTGGCAATGCCCAAAGTGATTTTCCAGTTACAGAAAAATATGGTGCACGGAAAGAAACTATTTTACTTCCGATAATTGATTCAAGCAATGACAAGGATTTTTTTAATTCATCTCTAAATTCTTTTTCGTTTTGATTGTACAGGAACTTATGATCGTAATTATGTGTTCCAATCTCATGACCACTCTTTTCAATTTCTTTAATTAAATCGGGATTTTTTTCTGCAACATCACCCAAAACGAAAAAAGTAGCACTAGAATTATATTTTGCTAATAAGTCAATCATGATACGAGTCGAATATTCCACTCTTCTATCAAATGAATTCCATTTGCTTATATCAGGTTCCAAGGAGTGAAACCATTCTTCTAAATCAATTGTCAAAATATTATTTTTTTCCATTAAAACTATTTATCAATTCAGCAGTTTTTATGCCTTGGAGTATGGCAGATTCCATGTTGGAGTATTCCCAGCTTCCATATCTGCCAATAGAAAAAATATTCTTTGAGTTTAAATAACTGTGTAAATGATTTTTTGCTTTTGTCATCTCAGAATCATAAATAACATAACTGACAGGTATCTGATCCCAAATAATTTCATAATCAGGGTTTTTCTCATCAATCAGTTTCATTTCAATTAAGTTTCTAATTAATAAATTTTCTTCAAGTTTATAATCAATTATTTTACCTCCAAATTCAATTGTCATTGCAAATTTACCCGTAGGACAATTCGCTTTACAAATATTCCGAGGGAAAGTAATCCTATAGAAATTCTTTTGGGGATCCGGCACATACAACCAATGCATTCCCCCATCATTGCATATTGACTGATTAAATAATAGATGAGCAACGTTTGTGCAAGTTGATTTTAGTTTTGAAGAAAACTGAAGCAGTTCTTTTTTGTCATCACTTAAATAGGAGATGAAATTTTTTAACGGAGAAGTGTTTACTAAATAATTATATTTTATTATCGTTCCATCCTTTAGGAATACCAATTTTCTATCCTGTTCAATCTTATCAATTACGACACAATAATTTATATCAGTTAACTTCTCTGCAATTTTTTTTGATACTGAAGTAATCCCCCCTTGTTCGGGATAATAAAAGATAGAATTAAATCCATATTCATGATCATTCTTTCTGATTAATCCTTTCATAAATAATTCAAAAGAGACTTTCGGTATTAATTGATCCATCCATTCAAGTTTCAATTGATTTAATTCGATTCCCCAAAGTTTTCGGTTATAAGGATTAAAAAAAAGTTTATACAATTCTTTTCCAAAATTTTTAACTGCCCATTCTTCAAAATTATTTACGATAATTTTTCTCTTTCGTAAGAGAAGCTTATAGAAAATTGTGAGGGCAATTTTAGCCTTAGAAACAAGCGGCAGCCCACTTAAATTATACTGAAGAGGGAAAGGGATTTGCCGTCCTTTAATGTACACTCTACTATCCCGAACTCGTTCTAATAACTGGAGTCCTAACTCCTTAGAAATGAATGTCCGTATTGAGGGATCGCGAAAGTATAATATATGTACAGCTTTATCTAACTTAAATTCTTTGTGATAAAGTGTTCCTGCTGTGCCCCCGCAACCTTTATCTTTTTCCAGTACAATATAATTGCTATTTAAATGATAGGCAGTACTTAGCCCGGATAATCCGGCTCCAATGATAATGCAATTAATTTTTTTATAAATCATTTTGCTTTTTCTGCAATAGTATAAGTTTTTAATCTTTTGAAATAGAAAAAAAATTGTATTGCTGCAATTAAAATAAATAGCGAGAATATACTGACCCAGAAAAATGATAAATCATAAATCGTAATTATTATTACTGATACCGAAATCAATATGCTAACTGAAGCTACTCTTAAGATAATTTCAGAAACTTCTAATCCGCTATGCAACATTCGCAAGGCAAAATGGTCAGGACTTCCTCGATAAAAAGGAATTTTTTTTTGTACCCGTACTATGATTAGAAATACCATTTCAAAAAGTGGGACTATACCATTTATTAAAATTAATATCCCAAAAACAAAGTTAGTTTCAAAGGCGTGAACTACATTCACTCCATATAACATCCCCAAAGTTAGGCTTCCGGAATCACCTAAAAATATTTTGGCGGGATAAAGATTATAAATTAAAAACCCTGCAATGCATACGGCAATTGATAAATTGATAAAGGAAAACTCTACGAACTCCTTTTCGTAAATTGAAAACAAAATTGAAGCCCCAAAAAATGCTATTAACGAAACTGATGCAGCTAACCCATCCATTATATCAATCAGGTTGAATGAATTCTGATACGAAAGAAGCAAGAGAACATAAAATAAAATAAAATGCATTAGATTTATATCTGCATTCAACAAGAAAAAAATAAAAACTGTTATGATCTGAAGAATAAATTTCACAATTGGAGAGAATTGGATAATATCATCACTGATGCCCAATAGAAATATGGTGCTGATTATTATCCAAAGATTATTTTCATGCACCGATAATATATCAAGCAAATAAAATAAAAATATAAAAGGTAGAAAGATGGCAACCCCGCCACCAAACGCTATATTGGATTTATGGTTTTTAACAATAGGATTTGGTTTACTTACGAAACCAACGATGGGGGCAATTTTAATTATTAAATAATTTAATGCTATCGAAATAATAAAAAGTATTATTAACGACAAAAAAATAATCCTGTCATTATTAAATAACATTTGCCTGGGTTCTAGTTAAATATGCTCGTTTTTCATGTTTATATATTTTTTTAATGGTAGATTCGAGTGAAGCTGCATTACTCAATCGGATGTAGTTCTGTAGTTTAATTAAAGAAGGTTTCCTGTCATTTGAATCAATAAAATTCTGCCCATAAATTTTTTCATAAGGTATAAACTCATACTTCACATTTACATTCGCAATACGACAAATTGTATCAGCCAATTCAAGTATTGAGATACTTTCTGAATTGGTTGCAAGATTAAAAATTTGGTCATAACACTTCATGTTTTCAACTAATTGCCACATCAATTCAATCGCTTCATTGATATCAGAAAAAGTTCTTGCTTGTGCACCGTTACCAAAAATTTTAATTGGTTTGTTTGCTAAAATTCTCTTAATAAAATTTGGCACAACCATGCCATAGTTTGAAGATTGACCCGAACCAATAAGATTAAATGGTCTTAGAATTAAATACTTAAGTCCGTGTGATCTTCGGAAGGCTTCGCAAATCGTTTCGCCAATGATTTTTGTTTCGGCATAAAGAGAAAAATTATTCAGTCCGAAATTGTGAACAACTGCCATTTCACTGTAACGATTTATATCTTTGTCACAAGAATAAACGGCTGAAGAGGAAAAAAATAATAATGGCACTTTTAATTTGGCACATTCAGAAGCAATCAGTTTTGTGGATTGGATGTTCACTTCCAAAGTCAGCAATGGATTCGAGATTACGTTTTTTAACCCAACTACAGCAGCAAGATGAATAACTAAGTCAGATTTAATAATTAATTTGTGTGCAATTTCTTCATTACAGATATCGTTCTGATGAAATTCTAAATTTGGATTTGATACATCAAGGTTATTAATATTTCCCGTACTAAGATTATCTATGACAATTACGTGGAAACTTTTATTAAGGAGGAAGGATACGATATGATGCCCAATAAAGCCAGCACCTCCGGTTACTAAAATACACTTTCTCATAACACTCTCAATTGATTTTTAATCTGTGCAGTTTTGTAAATGAAATTTAAGCACTCCAAACAAATACCCCAAAACATACCGAGTCCGAATTTAGATTAAAATTAATAATGAGAAATAGAGTAGCGTTATCCTTTAAGTGAATAATCAAATGTCAAATACTTTGGTATTTGAATCCTTAGAAACTCTAGCTCAATTCTTTCTCATTCATACCTCAGTGCTTCGATGGGATCGAGGTTGGCAGCCTTGTAGGCAGGATATGTTCCGAATACAATCCCGACAAACACGCAAAGCGTAAGTCCGATAAATACCCAATCAAGAGGAATTGCAGCTTCAGCATTCAAAAAACTTCCGGCAAAATTTCCTACACCCACTCCAAGAAGTATTCCGATGAATCCGCCAATCAGACATAAAATAATAGCTTCAATTAAAAACTGCACTAAAATATTTGAACGCTTAGCGCCAACAGCTTTTCGTATTCCTATTTCTCTTGTGCGCTCTGTAACCGAAACAAGCATAATATTCATAATCCCCACCCCTGCAGCAAGCAGTGCAATGATTGAAATGACCATAGCCCCAATTCGTATTCCTTCTGTAATTCCATTTATTTGTCCAATCAAAGACTCGTTACTAAAAATATCGAAATCATTTTCTTCTCCCGGTGGGACTTTCCGAATAGTTCGCATATAACCAATTGCTGTTTCTATTGCGGCATTGTAATCCTGCTTTCCATAAGACATAACAGTAATCTCAACACTTCTTCCAGTTCTACCATACATAGACTCAAAAGTGCTAATTGGAATAACAATGTAGTTATCCATGCTTTGTCCAAAGAATTCGGGCATCTTTTCCATTAAGCCAATCACTTGCAATGGTTTATTATCAACTTTAATGTTTAACCCAACCGGATCAATGTTTGGGAAAAGCTTTTCTCTAATATCCTGACCGAGCAGGCAAACATTATTGGAAAAATCAATATCGGTTTTTCTGATCTCCCTCCCATGATCGAGTGTAACATTATTTGTTTTCATCCCGCCTTCAGTAATCCCTACGATGAAACTATTTGGATTAGTCTCGAGGTTTCTAAATTTGATTACCTTTCCACCTGCTGTTAGCTGCGCTGCAGTATATTTAGCCTGTGTCATCATTTCCTCAAAGCGATAATAATCCTCAAGCGTAATATCCTTGCGATTGCGAAACTTCTTCCACTCTTCATGACCGCCGGTATTGATTGCCGGGAATTTTTGGATTTGAAAAGTGTTTTTGCTAAGAAATGATATCCCACTCTCAATACTATTTTGAAGCATCGTAATGATAGTCATTATTACAATGATCGAAAAAATTCCAACAACGACGCCAAGAATCGTCAACATTGTTCTGAGCTTGTTACTTTTTAATGATTGTAACGAAAGCGAAAATATTTGAGATAGCAGCATAAATCCCCGTGCTATTAAAATTCTGTTAGAAACTTTTTACTAACTTACTAAAGAATATTGAATAGTGAAAAATAAATTGTTTTTACTCATACCTTAATGCTTCAATTGGGTCTAAGTTTGCTGCTTTATAAGCTGGATAAGTTCCAAAGATAAGCCCTACCAGCACACACAGCGAAAGACCAATTAAAATCCAATCAATCGGAATTGCTGACTGGGCATTTAAAAAACTTCCCGCAAAATTTCCAAGTCCCACGCCTATTACGATTCCGATAACCCCACCTATTAAACAAAGTACTATTGCTTCAAATAAAAACTGCATTAAAATATTTTTTCGCTTTGCTCCTATTGCTTTTCTAATTCCGATTTCGCGCGTTCTTTCGGTAACAGACACGAGCATTATATTCATTATTCCAATTCCTGCTGCTATAAGCGCGATGATTGATATAACCAGAGCACCTATTCTTATTCCGCCAGTAATATCATTAACCTGCCCAATCAATGAATCGTTACTAAATATAGAAAAATCATTCTCTTCACCGGCAGGAACTTTACGGATCGTACGCATATACCCGATTGCAGATTCTATCACTTCATCATAATCGGCTTTACTATGAGACATCACGGTTATGTTTACACTGTTGTTATATTTTCCGTAAAAACTTTGAAATGTGGAAATAGGTAAAACGACAAAATTATCTCTGCTCGAACCAAACATAGCAGGCTGTCTTTCCAGAACACCTATCACTTTTATAGGTCTGCCATCAACACGAACAGTAAGCCCTACGGGGTTTATTTGACCGAATATTTTATCAACTATATCATAGCCAAGCAAACAAACGTTAGTCGAATACTGAATATCTGTTTCCATAAAATCACGGCCATATTCAACATTCCAGTTATTTGTTTTCATCGCATCAGTGGTAATTCCTGAAACGCTGATATTTGGATTAGTCTCATTATTTCCATACTTAATTACTTTTCCAAACTGCCACTGCTCAGCGCCTACATACATGGCTTGAGTTAGAAGCGATTTTAGTCTTTCAGCATCTTCGATTGTAATATCTTTTCGGTTACGCAAAATCCTTTCTGCGTCTGCACCACCCTCCTGCATCCTGCTGAACTTTTCTATCTGAAATGTATTTTTATTCAGCATTGATAAGCCACTTTCGATACTGTTCTGAAGCATTGTAATAATTGTCATTATAACAATGATTGAAAAAATTCCTACAACTATTCCAAGAATAGTAAGTGAAGTTCGCAGCTTATTATTTTTTAACGACTGAAGTGAAAGGCTAAAAACTTGTGATGTTTTCATTATTCATACCTCAATGCTTCAACTGGGTCTAATTTTGCTGCTGTATAGGCTGGGGCTAAACCTGAAATAATTCCTGTCAACAACGATACAAAAATTGCAAGAATAACAGCGTCATACTGGATTGAGGTGGGAATGAACTGGTCAACAAGCATGCTTAAAAGTACTGCTGCAATTAATCCGGCTAATCCGCCAACTAAACAAATCACAGACGACTCAAGTAAAAATTGGAATAGAATAGTACGACGTTTTGCACCGATAGCTTTTCTTATTCCAATTTCTTTTGTTCGTTCTTTGACAGAGACAAACATGATGTTCATTATTCCGATTGCACCGACGAACAACGAAAGCCCTGTTATAAATAATCCCGCGATCTGAATTACCCCCACCACCTGATTATAATTATCGACCAAACCTTCCTGTTGGTTAATTGAGAAATCATTTTCTTCGCTGTACTTTAGCCCCCTGATTTTTCTCATAACACCTTCGGCTTCCGCTTTAGTCTCTTCAAGCATAGCTGGATTCTGTGCACGAACATTTATGGTTATAGAGCCAAAAGTTTCATTCATAAAATATTTAAAAATAGTTCCTATTGGTACGAATACTTGATTGTCGGGATTCCATGGACCTAAGATAAAACTACCTTGTTCTGTCAACACACCAACAATTTTAAAGTTTTGTGGTCCTACTTTAATTGTTTTGTCCAATGCATCACCGAGAGGGAAAAGAGTTTTTGCAATTTCACTTCCGATGACAGCTACATTTCTTGATCCTTCACTTTCTATATCTGAATAAAATCTGCCCTGAGCAAATGTAAAATTTGTTGTCATAACATAATCTGCATTTGAACCGTTGCAGTTTGCTGATTCAACTCTTCTATCTCCAAATTTAATAGTTTGCTGTGTGTTGAGTACCGGTGCTACTGCAAGTGGAAGGTTAGCCATTTCCTTAAATTTGTGGAAATCGTTCATATCAAGATTTTTTCTGTTTCGAAGTTTCCACCAATCAACATTTCCGAACCACGCCCATTTATCAATGTATAAAACGTCTGAACCTAAAGCGCTAATTCCATTTTGAAATGAATTATCAATCCCTTTAATAGCGGTTGACATTAACACAACTACAGTAATCCCGATAAAGATTCCGAGCATCGTCAGAATTGCACGAACTTTATTCGAACGAATCGCACGAAGCGCAATCAACAATCCTTCTTTTAATTCAAATAAAAAATTTGACATTTTATTTCAACTTCTTTCTCTTATTCAAATTCAATTTAATTAGTGGACGCTTTAGCCTTTGGTATAAATCTGTTTATAACTAATCCGTCTTTTTCGACAAGACCGTCTTTAAGGCGGATAATTCTAGCTGCATGTTCGGCAATATATTCTTCGTGCGTAACGAGAATAATGGTATTTCCTTTTTCGTGTATTTCATGAAATAAGAGCATGATCTCTTCGCCGGTTTTTGAGTCGAGATTTCCAGTTGGTTCATCAGCAAGAATAATTGAAGGACGGGTGACAAGTGCTCTTGCAATTGCAACTCTTTGTCTTTGCCCGCCTGATAATTCATTTGGCTTGTGATATATCCTGTCTTTTAATCCAACATCTATTAAAGTCTGCATTGCTCTTTCTTTCCTTTCAGATGAAGAAACACCGGCGTAAATAAGCGGCAATTCAACGTTGTGCAGCGCATTAGATCTTGCAAGAAGATTGAAAGTTTGAAAGACGAATCCTATTTCTTTATTTCTAATTCTCGCAAGTTCATTATCACTCATTTCACTTACACTAAGCCCGTTGAAATCATATTTACCGGAGGATGGGGTATCAAGACAGCCGAGCAAGTTCATCAATGTAGATTTACCCGAGCCCGATGGACCCATAATTGCCACGTACTCATTTTTATCAATTCGTAATGAGACATCGCTGAGTGCACGCACTTCTTCTGACCCAACCTGATAAACACGAGCAATATGTTCTATGTTAATAATGTTCATTTAATTTTCCGGTTTAATTTTATTTTTTCTCTGTTGAGTTGTTTTTATTTTCAACCCGAACAACAACGTCATCATTTAATTCTCTGGAAATCGCTCTGTAACTACCTGTTACAACTTCTTCATCTCCGGAAAGACCCGATTTAATTTCAATATAATTGTCATCGCTGACTCCAGTCTCAACTTCAACTGATTTGGCTTTACCATTTTTTATCAGGAATACAATTTCTTTAATTTTTTTATCGTCACTTTTCTTTGTTACAACAACCGGTTCATCTTCGCTTTCGCTATCACCATCAGGTGCGGGTGCAAAATCTCCACGAGCTGTAACACATTGAATCGGGACGCTGACAACATTGGATTTTGTTTCAGTTTCAATGTCAGCGTTACACGACATCCCCGGACGGAGCGAAGGGTCTAATTCAAGCAGTTTAATTTTTACAGCAAAGTTCACAACCTGGTCTTGAGTCCCCAACCCTGAAGTTTGTGCGCTATTACCAATTTCAGTAACCAAACCTTTAAATACTTTATCCCCAAAGGCATCAACTTTAATGTTTGCAGTATCACCTAAAGCAATTATCACTACATCATTTTCATCAACATCAACTGTTGCTTCCATATTGTTCAAATCAGAAATAGTCATAATATCAGTTCCCATGCTGAATCCAGCGCCAAAAACTCTTTCGCCAAGTTCAACATTCAATTGAGTAACTACCCCATCCATTGGTGCGCGTATAGTAGTTTTGCTCAACTGGTCAACAATCTCTTTCAACGACGCCTGGTTAGAATTCACATTTGCTTGAGCACCTTCATAAGCTGCTTGCAAAGAAAGGAAATTACTCTTTGCATTTTCAAGTTCTGAATCACTAGCTAATCCTTTTGAGTTCAGCTCTTTCACACGATTATACTCCAGAGTGATTCTGTCCAGTTCAGCTTTGCTTTGAGATAAATTTGCCTTTGCCGATTCGAGCATTGCCTCTAATCTTTCTTTTTGTGCGCTGTACTGATCACCTTTTATTCTAATAAGCAGATCGCCTTTTTTTACTCTATCTCCTTCTTTCACAGGTAAAGAAATAATTTCACCTGTTACTTCCGGTGTAATTACAACTTTAAATTCAGAATTGATTTTACCTGTTGCAGCAACAGTTTGTGTGATATCACGCTTTATTACTTTTTCAGTTTGCACTGAAATTATTTCATCCTTACCGCCGCCTACAAAAGCAATAACGATAAGAATTATGAGAAGAAGACCTATTCCTCCAAAGATAAATAATTTTTTACGCGACTTTTTAGTTTTTCCATTTGCCATTTAAATATTCTCCTTTAATAAATTTTATTCGAATTTTTTGTAATCTAAAACACCTAAATAATATTTAAGCTGTTCAGATAATCTTATAAAAGCAAACTGTGCACTGATCAAAGTTGTCTTGGCATTTATGTAAGTTGAGTTTGCAACAAGCACATCCAAAAGTTTTCCTGCGCCGAGTGTATATTTTTCTTGTTCAATTTTTAGATTT
>Ga0172373_10009568_pt1 | contig 12003 bp, 10 predicted proteins | sample Lak10m_2_FD_114546 | JGI IMG/M metagenome (GOLD analysis project Ga0172373, IMG submission 114546) | Freshwater microbial communities from Kabuno Bay, South-Kivu, Congo - kab_092012_10m | ecosystem: Environmental > Aquatic > Freshwater > Lake | place: Democratic Republic of the Congo... | reverse complement strand
CTTGAACTTCGGCTCCCTCGACCTCCTCCTCAATACCAGCCTCGTGGTCGCGATCTTCGCCGTTTTCAGCTTCCTCGGTGCCGCATTTCTCTACATGGATCAGCCCCCCGCTAGCGCCAAAGACTCCGTCAACCCAATGTCCTGCCCATGAACCGTCTCCTTCACCCCCCCCAATAGGACATGCGCCGCGCCCCAAGAGGCCACCCCCAATTCAACGCTGCTCTCCCATCCCCGAACCCTCGGTTCTGATTAACCACACCTCCGAAACTTGGCACCCACGCCCGTTCCCGCCCAATCCCTTCTCACGATACCAACTCAACTCCAATACCCCTCCACGCGTGGCTTCCATCGGGATCTCAAACTCGATCGGTCGATAAGGAAACGGCTTCTGCATGAGCGGGTGGATCTCAAATCGATCGTTCGCCATCAACCGGATCAACCGCTTCGGCGCGTCCCCCACATACATCACCCGCAACCGATATCGAGCGCTCGAATCCAAATCCGTGTAACGCATGCGCAACGGCTGATCCACCAACGACTCAGCGTGGTCATACCAAGAGAACCGCATCGCACCGTCCGGTTTCTCATCGGGTTCGTCCACGACGTCACCCTCCTCAAAGCCCACCTTCGACGATCTCAAACTCGCTGGATCCTGCGCAAACGGGAGCCCCCGCACCACGCGCGGTTGCCGCGAGATGTTTCCCGCATCATCATAAAAACCTCCGGGACCTGGATCCGTCCACTTCACCACCTTCCCCAGCTCGCGCGATCGCTCCCCTTCGGTTTTCAAACGCCCGATGCGGTCAAAGTTTTCCTTAAGCCAAAGCCGGTTGTTCAACGGGTAGTCGATCGTGTCGAGTGCCGCACCGCGATCCACCCCAATCGCTTGATACCGGGGAACGCTTAGCTGCATTCGAATGCTCTGAAACAACCCTTCTGAAAGCTCAAATACCCGCGCACGCAAATCTCCACTCACCGGTTCCTTCACCGCCCGATCCAAGATCGATTCCGCCTCGGCCATGGCCTTCCTCACCCCAAGCTTCTCCGCATCCCTCAGGCGCGCCATCGCCGCATCTTCAAGCATCGTCTCGTAGACCAAACGACTCCGCGTATACGCATCGTAATCCGCGCGAAACAGTGCTTGCTGAAAGCGCCAGTTCGCCTTCACAGCCGGCGAGGCTTCTTGTTCCATCCCACGAAACCGAGCCAACGTCGACGACACCCCAACGTTCGCCAACAGTGGACCACGCCAGTTCTCCTCCAACTCCAGTAACCCGCGCGCAAACGAATCGGTTTGTGCCTCTCCAATAAAGTAACGGCTGAACTCCCGCAGGATCTCCATCAACGGACGCTCCGGATCCCATCCCAGTGCGCTCCACACCGCTTTGTTCACATCGTCATTGTTGCCCTCCGAGTAGGTTAAAAATCCAACGGTGTAGGGTTGCAACAGTTTGAAAATCGCCGCCTGATCCACCGGACGGGGGTTGATGCACTCGCGCCCTTCCGTAAGCGCGTAAGCCGTGTCCCAATCCGGCACAGGATACTGGCACTGACGGGTATGTGTAATGTCCGGGTAGTGTCGAATCGGGTATTGCTTCGGCACCGCCGCACGCAGTTCCGGTAAACTCACACGCACCTGCGGTCCAAAGACGACTCCACTCAACCAGCTCGGCGCGTCCTTCTTCAAAATGTCCAAGAACTCGTCCAACCATTCCTGGTTGAAGCTCTGTGGCGAAACCCACATCTGCGCTTTCGGATGGAATCGACGTAGCGACTCCGCCTGTTTCTCCAGTAACGCCATCAAATGCTTCGGCCGCGTATGCCCCGGATCGCCTCCCGGCACAAAGATCGCATCGATGCGCGGCAGTCGCTTGAACACCTCCGCCCACTCCGCCAAGGCAAAGTCCACCGTCTTCGCGTCCGAATAATCCTTGTCCATCGCCGGGTACCAAACCCACACGTCCAACCCGTAGTTATCCGCCAGCCGCGACATGCCTTCCATCATCACTAACGGCGGCAACGGAAAGTGCGGACTGTCCGCGTCGTCATCCGTCCGCGGCGGCACCAACTCCACCGCGTTCGCCCCAAACACGATCAGGTCCCGATAATACTGCTCCCAGGTCCTCAAATCCCAAGCGTCATACGAATGGGTCTTGGGCCGGTACCCCAATTGATGCCCGCGCAGCGCGTATTTCGGTGCCGTCACCACCTTCAAATCATCCGCCACCTCCACCTTCGCTCGGGTCATACGCAACTGACGCAACAGGTAGCCCACCCCATACAACACCCCGCGCGCATCATTGCCCGATATCACCACCGCTTTCGCCATCCCCCCAGACCGCAATCCCACTCGAAACCCCTCCGCTGCTAGTCCCGACGGCGTCTCAGCCAAATCCTCAAACGTCACGCCCTTCAGCGGCTTCAGTTCACTCGGCCGCCCCAGCACCACGCTGGGTCGATCCTCAACCGGCACTCGCGTAACGATCTCCCACCGCACCTGTGAACGTTTCGCAACCTCGTCCACCAACATCTCCGCAGCCCGACGCTCCACCCCCTTCGTCCCCTCCGGCAAAACCACAACCGCTCCGGTCAGATCTAAGGCACAAGCCCCAACCCCCATCCCGAAACTCATCCCAATCAAAACACCAATCATGCCCCTCCACACCAGAAGCCTTCTCCCCAGCACGGCACCATCCTGAAGGCTTCCTCGGTCGCGGGGTTGTGGGTCGGTCAAACATTCATGGTGCATAGCGGCTCATCGATCGGTTCCGAGGTTTGGGACTCCGACTATCATCGACACCCAATCCCATCGGTCCATCCCAAAATGTTGGACCTCTCCACGGTTTCCTGTCATCAACTAAACCTACTCTGAACACATCATTCTCAACCCGTTTGCTGGCTGCGTTGGCCCTGCTCGTCGTCCACTCCGCCAGGCTCCATGCTGGCCTCGACTGGTTAATCGACCCCAAACCCTTCAAGGCCCAAGTCCGCCGCACCGACGGCGGTGGAATCGTGCTCGAAAACGGCTTGATCCGTCGGTCCTTTTCCACCTCACCCAACGCCGCTACCATCGGCCTCGAAGATCTGCGACACCAGTCGTCTCTTCTCCGAAGCATTCGACCCGAGGCTTTGGTCACTCTCAACGGTAACGTGCGCTCAGTCGGCGGTCTACTCGGTCAACGAAACCACGCCTTCCTCCTCCCCGATTAGATCGCGGCCATGACCAATGATCCCACCGCCTTCCAGCTCGCCTCCACATCCATCAGCAAACCCACCGCCCCGTTTCCTTGGCGGCGTCCCCAAGGTCTCTCTCTTCCATCGTGGCCCCCAACCGGCGTCGCCCTAGGTTTCCATTTCAAATCACCTCTGCCCTCCGAGGCCGGTCTCGCAGTCACCGTCCACTACGAACTCTACGACGGCCTCCCCGTCATCGGAAAATGGCTCTCCTTCAGCAACGGCTCCCCCAACAGCGTCACCCTCGACTCGTTCACCAGCGAAATCATCGCCGCCGTCGAAGGCGAATCGGTCGTCGATACCCGCGAGAAGAATCTCTGGCGCAGGCCCCCGATCGAAGTGCTCAGCGATTATATGTTCAACGGTATGGACCCCGACACCGCCAGCAAGGCCGCTGTCTGGGAATCCGATCCGCTCTACAAAAGCCAGGTCAATTACGAACGACAAACCCCCTGCCTCCTGCTCTGCCGACCACGCCTCGGCCCCGGCATCTCCGTTCCTCCCGGCCAAACCTTCGAGAGTTTCCGCGCCTTCGTACTGATCCACGAACCTGCCGACCGCGAACGCACAGGCCTCGCCACACGGCGCGCCTGGAAAACTCTCGCCCCATGGACCGCCGAGAATCCCCTGATGATGCACGTCCGTAAGTCCGATTCCCAATCCTTCCGCGCCGCCGTCGATCAGTGCGCCGAAGTCGGTTTCGAGCTGATCATCTACACCTTCGGCAGCGGCATCAACATGGAGAAAGACACTCCGGAGTATATCGCCTCGGTGCGTGCCGACGTCGCATACGCCCACTCCAAAGGCCTCAAAGTCGGAGCTTATTCGCTGTTTAGCAGTCGGCGTATCGACGACGCCAACGACGTGATCAATCCCGCTACAGGCAAGACCGGCGGGACCATTTTCGGGAATGCACCGTGCTTTGCGAGCCAGTGGGGCACGAATTACTACCGCAAGCTCACCAACTTCATCGCGCAAACGGGCTTGGATATGCTCGAACTCGACGGCCCTTACCCCGGCGACGCCTGTGCCTCCACCCAACATCCCGGCCATCGCGGCCTCGCAGACTCCCAGTGGGTGCAATGGCGTATGACCCGCGACCTGTTCCAATGGTGCCGTGCGCACGGCATCTATGTGAATCAACCCGATTCCTACTTCCTCGCAGGCGGCAACAAGACCGGCATGGGGTACCGAGAGGAAAACTGGTCGCTCCCACGTCGCGAGCAGCTGATCCATGCACGACAAAACATCTACGACGGCACCTGGAGCAAAAACCAAAGCATGGGCTGGATGTTCGTTCCCCTCACCGAATACCAAGGCGGAGGTCCGGCCGCCACGATCGAGCCTCTCAAAGATCACCTCCGTGAATACGAAACCCACTTCGCCAACACCCTGGGATCAGGCGTCCAAGCCTGCTGGCGCGGTCCCCGCCTCTACGACAGCTCCGAAACCCGAGACGTCGTCAAAAAATGGGTCTCCTGGTTCAAACAGCATCGCGAAATTCTCGAGTCCGATCTCATCCATGGCCGACGCGCCGATGGCCGGGACATCGATTACATGACCCAAGTCAAGCCAGGCGCCAAAGTGTGTGCCTTCACCGTCGTCCACAACCCAACCCCCACCGCCCTCAACCGCGTGGTCCGCCTCCCGCTTCGCTACGCCGGACTCCGCAACTCCGCCTGGGTCCGCATCAACGACGGCAAACCCTCTCGTGTCGCCATCGATCCTGACGGCTACGCCAATCTCGAACTGAATGTCCCGGCCGAGAGTCGGTCCTGGGTTGCTGTGTCAGAAAAGCGCGAACCTCGTTAACCCTATCCATCGCATGTCGAATCCTACCGCACCCCTCGAAGCCGCCAACCACCGAGCGCGCATGCTCACGCTGCTCGCCGCATTTCTGGGCTGGCTCTTCGATGGGTTCGAGATCGGCCTCTTCCCCGTCGTCGCCCGCCCCGCCCTCAAGGATATGCTCGGAACCGGCGGCGATGCACTCGTCGGTGAATGGATGGGTCGGATCACCGCCGCCTTCCTTCTCGGTGCCGCCATCGGCGGCGGCGTCTTCGGCTGGCTCGGCGACCGCATCGGCCGCGTGCGCGCTATGACCATCAGTATCCTCGTCTACTCGCTGTGCAGTGGAGCCGGCTACTTCGCTAAAGCCCCCGAACATCTGGCCGCCTTCCGCTTCCTCGCCGCTCTCGGCATGGGTGGCGAATGGGCTCTCGGTGTCGCTCTCGTCATGGAATGCTGGCCCGAGAAGCATCGCCCATGGCTCGCCGGTGCCATCGGTGCCGCAGCCAACCTCGGCATGGTGCTCGTGGCCCTGCTCGCTCGCCTCGTCCCCGTCACCCAATCCTCCTGGCGCTGGATGTTCCTCGTCGGTGCAAGCCCAGCCGTTCTCACCTTGCTGATCCGCTTGTTCGTCCCCGAGTCCGAACGTTGGAAAGCCGCCGTCGGTCAGCATAAAGCCAATCCTCTCGTCGAAGTGTTCTCCCCTCCTCTGCTCAGCCGGACTCTCATCGGTATCGTCCTCGCCGCCGTCGCCCTCATCGGCACTTGGGGCTCCGTCCAATGGATCCCCCTCTGGGCCGACCAACTCACCGGCGGCAAACTGCCCGATGCCAAAGCCAATGCCCAAATGCTATCCTCCGTAGGCGCTGTCTTCGGTAGCTTCCTCGCCCCCATCTTCGGCGGTCGACTCAGCCGCCGATTGGGTTACTTCAGTCTCTGCGCCCTCTCGCTCCTGATCTGTGGCCTCTTGTTTCGCACGATGGGAACCTACAACCCCGCGTTCCTCGCCGTGGTCTTCCTCGTCGGGTTCACCACCGCCGCGTTCTACGGCTGGTTCCCGCTCTACTTTCCCGAACTCTTCCCCACCCGCGTGCGCGCCACAGGTCAAGGGATCGCCTACAATTTCGGACGCATCATCGCCGCCGTCGGAGCGCTCACCAGCGGTTCTCTGGTGAAGCATTACCACGGGGATTATGCCCAAATGGGGGGGGTTATCACGTTGGTCTACCTCGTCGGCATGGCCGCTATCTTCCTCGCTCCCGAAACCAAAGGCCGAGCCCTACCCGACTGACCCCCCTCTAAGCAATCGCCGAACCGCGCTACGCTCAAACCAAATGTTCCTTTTTCACCGACTCTACTCTAACCGCCTACCCTCATGAAGTTCGCTATCTGCAACGAAATCTTCCAGCCCTGGCCCGTCGAACGCGGGTTCAAGTTCGCCGCCGAAGTCGGTTATCACGCCGTCGAAATCGCTCCGTTCACCATCTCCAAATACGTCACCGATATCTCCCCCGAACAGCGCCTCACCCTCCGCCGACAAGCCGATTCCGCCGGAGTCGCCATCTCCGGCCTGCATTGGGTTCTCGCCTTCACCGAAGGGTTCCACCTCACCCACCCCGACCCCGCCATCCGCTCAAAAACCTCCGACTACCTCACCGAACTCGTAACCTGCTGCGCCGACCTAGGCGGCCAATCCATCGTGGTCGGCTCCCCCAAACAACGGAACCTCGACGAGAACACCCCGTTCGAACTCGGGTGGGCACGCGCTCTCGATGTCTTCCGCCCTATGATTCGAGCCGCCGAGGCCAAACAGATCACCGTATGCTTCGAACCGCTCGCCCCCTCCGAAACCAATTTTATCAACACCGCCGAAAAGGCCATCCAATTCACTCAAGCCCTCCAAAGCGACCGGTTCAAGATCATCCTCGATGTCAAAGCCATGTCGTCCGAGTCCAAACCCATTCCCCAGATCATTCACGATTCCTCACCGCACTTCCGTTACTTCCATGCGAATGATCGTAATCTGAAGGGTCCCGGCTTCGGCGACACCGACTTCCATCCCATCGCCAAAGCCCTCAAAGAAGTCGGCTACAACGGCTATGTGTCGGTCGAAGTCTTCAATTTCGACGAAGGCCCAGAGGTCATCGCCACCCAGAGCATCAAATACTTGCGCTCCGTTTTCGAATCCCACCCCGCCTAGCTAGAGGCGTCGCGCCGCGACGTCCGCGCCCGCCACCCGCGTCAGGTAGGGACCTTGCGCCTCAAGGTCCGCGTCCGGCACCGAGCCAGGTAGGGACCTTGCGCTGCGAGGTCCGCGTCCGGCACCAGCCGGACGCTCGGGAGCCAGGAGTATCCCAGCCTCCCCCCCAAGGCCACCACGCTTGCTAACTCAAAGCCCCGTTCCGTCCCGCTTTTGCGGGACGGGGACGTCCCAGCGGGACGTCCCTACCCCTCCCGAACTCCCCGCCCTCCTCCTGCAGGCCGTGTGCCCCCACACGGCATGGCCGCCGCACCTCGGGTCCCCAAGGCCCTGGGAGCGCCGGCACCCCTGCCGGCCTTCGGAGAAGCCGAGTCTTTCCCGCCGATGCCTTTCGCAAAAATGTCGTTTCCTCCTTCCCGCTTCTGACAATTGCGACCGACGCTCGCCTCATCCCGTTCCCTCGCAGCGGCAACAAAACCAAAAGTTCGCCGATTGTTTGGGAACAAAATCACCGAGAACCGCTCTCAGCTCAGGGGAACCGCATGATAGTTCTCGTGCTTGGCACAGAAAGTGCCCTGGACGAACAACTGGGTTATTGTGTGGGTCTACCCAGCCCGCCGCGGGTCGTCGGGTTGGGTTCCTCGGGTTTGAATGGGGGGTCGGCAGGATGTTCGTGAGCGCTATCCTTCCCTCGGCGCTCTCGGTATGTCGGCCCCTCATTCTGTCTTCCATCCCTGCCCATCAACCGCCATTCGCATCCCCCTGTAAGCCATATGCCCTCGCACGGCATGGCCGCTACGCCGAAGGTTGCAGGCCGCGTGCCCTCACGCGGCGCTCCCCCCCTCCGCTGCATGGCCCCAGTCCGCGAGGTCTTAGCTTCGAGGCAATCTACCCCCCCCGCCCATCTCATGCCCACCCTCATCCCGGCCTTGCCAGCCGTCCTACGTCAGTCGACAATGCTCCCCATGGCATCACGATTGTCCAACAAATGGGTGTTAATCACCGGCGCCTCCAGCGGTTTCGGAGCCGCCACTGCCCGCGCCTTCGCCCAACAAGGCTGCAACCTGCTCCTCGGCGCTCGGAGACTCAACAAACTGGCAGAGGTCGCCAACGAGTCCTTAAAAGAGGGTGCCCCCACCGCTCTTTATCACGAACTCGACGTCAGCAGCACCCCGAGCGTCGTCGCCTTCCTCGATTGGGCCAAAACTCGTACCCAACAGATCGATATCCTCGTCAACAACGCCGGAGGCGCCCTAGGGCTCGATACCGTCGCCGAAGGCAAGGATGAAGACTGGGAAACCATGTTCCAAACCAATGTCCTTGGCGTCCTTCGTGTCACACGCCAATGCCTGCCTTTGATGGTCAAAAACCCCGGGAGCACTATCATCAACATCGGCTCCATCGCCGGCCACGTTGCCTACGAAGGCGGATCTGCCTACTGCGGTGCTAAAGCCGCCGAACTCCAGATCACTCGCACCCTCCGCCTCGAACTCTCCGGCACGGGCGTCCGCGTCGGAACCATCGACCCCGGCATGGCCGAAACCGAGTTCTCCGTCGTTCGTTTCAAAGGCGATTCCGAACGGGCCAAAAAAGTCTACGCCGGCGTCAACCCACTGCTCGCCGAAGATGTCGCCGAAGCGATCCTCTGGGTCGCCAGCCGCCCACCCCATGTCAATATCGACGAAATGATCCTCAAAGCGACCGACCAAGCGGCCATCCATAAAGTCTACCGACGCCCCCAGCCCCAGCCCTGACCGGCCGACTTCACCTCTCAGGCAATCGATCCGATATGAAGGCCACAACGTTTCGATCCAAACCTCCACACACGAGGATCCCAGAACGCAGCCGCTAAGCCGGAGCAAAGAAACCTCCAACCGCTGTAGGATGGCTCCAGTCACCAATTAGTGACGCGTAAACTCCATGGAAACAGATTCGATTCCTCCGCGCCCCTGGCCCTTTGCGCCTTCGCGTTAGAAACTCTTCTGAATTGTTACCGCTAAGAATGTCACTTGTCATGTCGGTCGAGTCGTATATACATACAACCTCAATGAAGACTAAGACCGACTCTCTCAAACAGTACGTCGAGCTCCGTAAAACGCTTCTGGCCGAGAAGACCAAGCTCGAGACCCGACTCGCTCAGATCAACGAAGCGCTCGGCTCCCAGCAGCCTGCCGAAGCCCCCGTCACTAAAGAGTCCAGCCCTGCCGCCCCCGAGTCCACACCCGCTGGCCCACGCTCCAGGGCACGCAACAGTATCTCCCTCCGAAACGCCGCAATCCAAGTCACCAAAGCCGAACCCCTCTCAAAAGCCCAAATCCTCGCGGCCGTCAAAAAGCTGGGCTACAAATTCGGTGTCAGTGATCCGATCCCTTCTCTCAATACGGTTCTCTATACCAAACCGAAGTTCAAGAATGTCGATGGGAAGTTCTCCCCGCCCGAATAACTCGGGCCCCTCCCAGTCGGCGGGCGCCCCACATCTCACCGAGGCGCGGCACATCCAAGTCGCGCCTTCTTTTTTTTATCAGCACTTATCCACTAATCGATCGCGTGAAGAGCAACCTGGCAAAGCGTGTCATCCCCTGCCTCGATGTGCATGCAGGCCAAGTCACTCGTGGTGTGCAATTCGGCCGTGCCGAAGCCGGTGAACTGAAAAATGTCGGCGATCCAGTCGAACTCGCGGTCCGCTACAACGATCAGGGTGCCGATGAAATGGTCTTCTTCGACATCACCGCCAGCGCTCACGGCCGCCAAACCATGGTCGCCGTGATCGAACGTACCGCCGACCGCTGCTTCATGCCCCTCACCGTCGGCGGGGGCATCCGCACCGTCGACGACATGCATGCCATGCTCATGGCCGGTGCGGATAAAGTGAGCATCAACTCATCCGCGCTCTCCAACCCAGACCTCATCCGCGCCGGTGCTGAGAAGTTCGGTAGCCAGTGCATCGTCGTCTCGATCGATGCCAAGCGCGTTTCAGAAGATCGCTGGGAAGTCTTCTCCCATGGAGGCCGAAAATCCACCGGCCTCGATGCCGTGGAGTGGTCCGTCCGAGCGGTAGGTCTCGGTGCCGGTGAGATCGTTCTTAATAGTATCGATTCCGATGGAACCAAGGCGGGCTTCGACTTGGCGGTCACTCGAAAGGTGAGCGAGGCGGTTGCCGTTCCGGTTGTAGCGAGCGGCGGAGCAGGCACCCTCGAACATATGGCCGAGGTGCTCCTGGAAGGACGAGCCGACGCCGTGCTCGCCGCCAGCATCTTCCACTTCGGCACCTACCGTGTCGAAGATGTGAAGACCTACCTCGCCGGTCGAGGTATTCCGGTCCGACCACCAGGTTACTGATCCCGCCCTTTCTGATTGAGCCTCATCATGCAATCCCGCTGGCTCCCCATTCTGCTCTTGGTCTGCTCGAACGTGTTCATGACCTTCGCGTGGTATGGGCATCTCAAGTTCAAAGGCTCCGCGCTTTGGAAAGCCATCCTGGTCAGTTGGGGAATCGCGTTCTTCGAATATGTCCTCATGATCCCTGCAAACCGCTGGGGCAACAACTTCTACAGCGCCACGGAGCTCAAAATCATCCAGGAAGTCATCACGCTCACCGTGTTTTGTGGTTTTGCTGTGCTTTACCTCGGTGAAAAACCACGCTGGAACCATATCGCCGCTTTCCTCTGCATCCTCGCCGCCGTCGCCTTTACCTCCATCCCACGCCAACACTCATGAACACCGCCTTCATCGATCAATTGAAGTTCAACAGCGACGGGCTCATCCCCGCCATCGTTCAAGATGTCCACTCCGGACGCGTTCTCATGATGGCTTGGATGAACCGAGCTTCCCTGGAAAAAACCGTCGAAACCGGACGCACCGTCTTCTGGAGCCGATCGCGCCAAAAGTTCTGGATCAAAGGTGAAACCTCCGGAAATACCCAAAATGTCGTGGACCTTTCCTTCGACTGCGACGGCGATACGCTGCTCGTCCAAGTCGAACAGGCCGGAGCGGCCTGTCACGAAGGGTTTCGCTCTTGCTTCTTTCGCTCCATTCGCGACTCCGGTGACAAAATCGAGATCACTGAACCCAAACTCCAGGATCCCGAGGCGCTCTACAAAAAGAAATAGCGATGACCGAGGAAACTCTGTCGTTCGGCAGCAAACCTTACCTCATCCTTCTCGTCGCGCTGCTCGTTTCCAGGGCAGCCGACTTCCTCAGCACCTGGATCGCCACACCGAACCTCGTTCTGGAGGCCAACCCCATCGCCAAACGGTTGGGATGGAAGATGGGGATGCTCGTCAACCTTGCCATTTGCCTCGTGGGTGCCGCGTTCCCAGTGCCCGCAATCATGGTGGCCACCACCAGTTGCCTCGTTGCCGCTCGCAATTTCCAGTCCGCTTGGATCATGCGCACCATGGGCGAAGTTCAGTATAGTCAGTGGTTCTCCTTCCAGATCTATCAAACCCGCCCCAGTCTCTTCCTGTTCTGCACCCTCGGCCAAGTGCTTCTCACCGCCGGGCTCGGAACCGCCCTTTTTCTTTTCAGCCACGACCTCCTAGTCCCCCTCGCCATCGGCCTCGGCATGATCGGCTATGCCGCCGCAGTCCTCATCTTCACCCTCCTCGCAACCTGGCGCATTCTCAGAAATCGCTAACCCGCTCCTCCCCTGTAGGCCCTGTGCCAGTTGTGTTCGGCATGGGATTTGTATTGAAGGCGGGCAAACGTGACACACAAACGCCATATTGATGTCACCTAACTGTAACTTGTACAAGGAGGTACTTTCTGGCTCACTTACGACG
>Ga0172373_10009567_pt1 | contig 12004 bp, 11 predicted proteins | sample Lak10m_2_FD_114546 | JGI IMG/M metagenome (GOLD analysis project Ga0172373, IMG submission 114546) | Freshwater microbial communities from Kabuno Bay, South-Kivu, Congo - kab_092012_10m | ecosystem: Environmental > Aquatic > Freshwater > Lake | place: Democratic Republic of the Congo... | reverse complement strand
TGTCAACTTTGAAAGGATGCTCTCATGCTGCTTCGTGATGCAACGCGGGGTTTTGACCACGCGGTTTCCAGTGAGATCACACCCGAGCCGGTGTACCGTGCACGGCGCGACCTGATGCGGGCGATGACCGGTGTGGCTGCGGGGGCCGCGTTGGCCGGGTGGAGCGGTCGCCAGGCGTTTGCACAAGCCACACCTGCGCCAGCTTTGCGGCGCCTGACGGGTGTGGTGCGCTCTAACGTGCCGGGTGCTATCAGCATGGACAAGCCCACGGACGTCAAGGACGCCACCAGTTACAACAACTTTTACGAGTTTGGCACCGACAAGGAAGACCCGGCGCGCAATGCCGGTTCGCTCAAAACCAGCCCGTGGACGGTGGAGGTGGACGGTCTGGTGGCCAAGCCCGGCCGTTTTGCGATCGAAGACTTGATGAAGCTTGCCGCGCTGGAAGAGCGCATCTACCGGCTGCGTTGCGTTGAGGGCTGGTCGATGGTGATTCCGTGGGTGGGGTATTCGCTCGCGCACCTGATCAAGCGCGTGCAGCCGCTGGGCAGCGCCAAGTACGTTGAATTTGTCACGCTGGCCGACCCGGCGACGATGCCCGGGGTGCGCTCGCGGGTGCTGGACTGGCCTTACGTGGAAGGGCTGCGGCTGGACGAAGCGTTGCATCCGCTGACCCTGCTGACGTTTGGCATGTACGGTGAGGTGTTGCCCAACCAGAATGGCGCGCCGCTGCGTGTGGTGGTGCCGTGGAAATACGGTTTCAAGAGCGGCAAGAGCCTGGTGCGCATCCGCTTCACCGACAAACAGCCGCTGACCGCGTGGAACAAGGCCGCGCCCGGGGAATATGGGTTCTATTCCAACGTCAATCCGCAGGTGGATCACCCGCGCTGGAGCCAGGCGACTGAGCGGCGCATCGGTGAAGATGGCCTGTTTTCCAAAAAGCGCAAAACGCTGATGTTTAACGGCTACGAAGCACAGGTGGGGCAGTTGTACGCCGGGATGGATTTGCGAAAGTTTTACTGAGAAGTGCGCGACGTGTCTCCGGCACCGTCTGCCAAGCAGCGCCAGCGCGCTTGGCGGTGGGTGAGCAAGCCGCTGGTGTTTGGTTTGCTGACAGGCCCGTTGGTGTGGCTGGTGTACGCCACCGCCAGCAACCTGCTGGGGGCCAATCCGGCCCAAGCGCTGGTGCGCGCAACCGGCGATTGGACCTTGCGCACCCTGTGCCTGGTGTTAGCGGTAACGCCGCTGCGGGTGATTTTTGGCTGGCCCGAGCTGGCGCGCCTGCGTCGCATGGTGGGGCTGTTCGTTTTCTTTTACGCCACGTTGCATGCACTGAGCTACGGCTGGTTCGACATGGGGCTGGAGCCTGCGGACATCGCCAAAGACATCGGTAAGCGGCCGTTTATTCTGGTGGGGTTTGCGTCGTGGCTGATCTTGCTGGCGCTGACGCTAACGTCGTTTGAACGGGCTGTGCGTTGGGTGGGGGGGCGTCGCTGGAAGCTATTGCACCGTGGCGTTTACGCGGTGGCCGGTTTGGCTGTCCTACATTTTTTCTGGATGCGTGCAGCAAAAAATGACTTGGCTGAAGTGGCGGTCTACGCCGGTGTGCTGGCGCTGCTGTTGGGCTGGCGTGCGTTGCGGGCGATGCGCGGTGCCCCAGCAGCCTAGCCGACTTATCGGGCTGATGCGGCAGACGCTCTGCCCGCCGGGCGGGCGGCCAAAGCGTCAGGCAACAGCGACTCGGGCAAAGTGGCGCGCTGGGCTGCTGCAGGGTCGGTGGGCAGGTACAGGGGGCCTGCCTGACCGCACGCGCCCAGAGTGACCGCGCAGCTGGCAAGGGCAAGCGCGCGCACTAGAATTTGTCTTACCTTCAGCATACAGAAATTGTAATGACAGACTCAGAATTTATGGACCAGGCCGAGCGGTTGCTCAAGGCCGTTGAGGTGTCGTGTGACCGCATCAACGAGACCACCGACGCCGACATTGACAACCAGCGCAGTGGCGGCATGGTGACCCTGGTGTTTGCCAACCGCAGCCAGATTGTGATCAACCTGCAAAAGCCGCTGCACGAGGTCTGGATGGCCGCCAAGTCAGGCGGATTCCACTATAAATTTGATGGCACTCAGTGGAATGACAGCAAGGGCCAGGGCGAGTTTTTTGCATCATTGTCGCGCTACGCCAGTGCGCAGGCGGGGCGGCCGTTGGCGTTCACGCCCGCTTAATTTTTGAAGAGATCGAAGATTTTTTTCTTCTCTTCTTCATAGGGCATCGGAATCACTTGCGGCGTAGAAGCGTCGCCGCCTTCCACACCCAGCGTTGTAATGCCCGCGCCGCCACCGTATTCTTCATAAAACCATTCGCCCGACTGGTTGACCACGCCCTCGGGAACGGTCATTTCGGCAATCGGCACGCCCTGCAGTGCCTTGGCCATGAACTGGATCCACACCGGCAGGCTCAAGCCTCCGCCGGTTTCGCGGCTGCCCAGCTTGCGCGGCGTGTCGTAGCCGATCCACGTGACGGCCGCCAGCGTGGGCTGGAAGCCGGCAAACCAGGCGTCCATCGAGTCGTTGGTGGTGCCGGTCTTGCCATACAGGTCCGGGCGCTTCAAAGTGGCCTGCGCAGACGCAGCGGTGCCGGTGCGGGCCACTTCTTGCAGCAAACTGTCCATGATAAAGGCGTTGCGCGGCTCGATCACCCGCATCGATTCGTCCAACTGCGGTACCTCGACCTGGGTCAACACCTTGCCGCGCTGGTCGGTCACCTTGCTGATGATCCAGGGGTTGACGCGGTAGCCACCATTGGCAAACACCGAATACCCTGTGGCCATTTGCATGGGCGTTACCGACCCGGCACCCAGCGCCATGGTCAGATACGGCGGGTGCTTGTCGGCGTCAAAGCCAAAACGGGTGACCCAGTCTTGTGCGTTTTGTGCGCCCACCACCTGCAGGATGCGGATCGACACCATGTTCTTGGATTTGGCCAGCGCCCGGCGCACGGACATGGGGCCTTCAAACTTGCCGTCGTAGTTTTTGGGTTCCCACGGCTGCCCGCCAGTGACACCGGCGTCAAAAAACAGCGGCCCGTCGTTGACGATGGTGGCGGGCGTGATGCCGTGGTCCAGCGCTGCCGAGTAGATGAAGGGTTTGAAACTGGAGCCCGGTTGACGCCAGGCCTGCGTGACGTGGTTGAACTTGTTTTTCTCAAAATCAAACCCGCCCACCATGGCGCGGATGGCACCCGTCAGCGGATCGATCGCGACAAAAGCGCCTTCCACTTCGGGCAGTTGGGTGGCCTCCCACTGGCCGTTGGCGGCTTGCACAATGCGGATGACCGCGCCGGGGCGTATCTTGATGTTGGGTGGCGCTTTGTCAGACAAACCCGACGTCACTGGTTTAAGCCCGTTTCCGGTGATTCCAATGACGTCGCCACTTTGGCGCACCGCGCGAATGAGCTTGGGAGTAGCCTCCAGCACCACCGCTGACAGCACGTTGCCATTGTCGGGGTGTTCCTGCAGGACGTCGTCGATCACTTCATCGGCGGCAGCAGGATCGGAAGGCAGGCTCACAAATTTTTCCGGGCCCCGGTACACCTGCCTGCGCTCGTAAGTCATGATGCCGTTACGCAGCGCCTCGTAGGCCGCGATCTGGTCGGATGCGTGCAAGGTGGTATAGACGTTCAGCCCGCGCGTATAAGTGTTATCACCATACTGCGCATACATCAGTTGGCGCACGGTCTCGGCCAGGTACTCGGCGTGGATGGCGTTGCTGTCACCGCTGGTGCGTAGCCTGAGCGGCTCCTGTTTGGCGGCCTCGGCCTGCGCGGCGGTGATGAAACCGTTGTCGAGCATGCGCTCTACGATGTAAAGCTGGCGCGCGCGAGCCCGTTTTGGATTGCTGATGGGGTTGTAGGCAGAAGGCGCCTTGGGCAGGCCTGCCAGCATGGCTGCCTCTGCAATCGAGAGTTTCTGCAGCGGTTTGCCAAAGTAGGCTTCAGACGCCGCGGCAAAGCCGTAAGCCCGGTTGCCCAAAAAGATCTGGTTCATGTAAATTTCCAGAATCTGGTCTTTGCTGAGCAGGTGTTCGAGCTTGAAGGTCAGCAATATTTCGTAAATCTTGCGGGTGTAGGTCTTTTCACTTGACAGGTACACGTTGCGTGCCACCTGCATGGTGATGGTGGACGCGCCCTGGCTTTTGATGCGCCCCAGGTTGGCCAAGGCTGCGCGCACCATGCCAATGTAGTCCACGCCGCCATGCTGATAAAACCGCGCGTCCTCTATGGCCAGCACCGCTTGCTTCATTACCACGGGGATTTCCGCAATGGGCGTCAGATGGCGCCGTTCTTCACCAAATTCCCCGATCAGTACCCCTTCAGCAGAAAAAACGCGCAGCGGCAGTTTGGGGCGGTAATCCGACAGTTCAGAAATGTCGGGCAAGTTGGGGTAGGCCATGGCCATGGCCAGTCCGAGGATCAGCGCAATACTGGCTGTTGCGGCCACGAGCAGGCCCAGCGCGACCAGCGGCGCTTTGGTTGCCCAGTGCATGGGTGTGCGTGCTGGCGTGACAATGGGGTCGGTCATAGAGGAAGAACGTGCGTAGGCGCTCGCACCCTGGAATCAATTTTTGGCGTCAGAGTATCTCATTGTGCCGGGTATGAAAGGATGCAAAGTTGATTCGGACGTCAAAATCGGTATTCACTCGAGATTGTCCAGTCGAAGCGCCCGCACGGGTGACGCTCATGCAGTTGGTGACTGGTTTCAAGTCACCAACTACGGTTCAGCGACATTGACTGTTTACATTTTGGCAACGTCCCGGCGCGAAAAAAAGTCAATAAATCTTTGCTAAACAACTATCTTGCTGATAGCATTGAAGTGAATTCTCAAGATAAATCAGGTTTTGAACATCTATAGGGGACCATCTTGCTTGCTCTAGGCGCGTTATTCAGTCGTCAGTCGGCGCCGATGTTCGGACTGGACTTCAGTTCCTCGAGCGTCAAACTGGTTGAATTGGGACAGGACAAGGCTGGACGCTTTGTCCTTGAAAGTTGCGGCATCTTGCCCTTGGAGCGAGGCTGGATTACCGACGGTACCATCGAGAAGTTTGATGAAGTGGCGGACGCGGTTCGTCGACTGGTCAAAAAAAGTGGCACCAAGACGCGCAATGTCGCTATGGCTTTGCCACCGTCGTCGGTGATTACCAAAAAGATTGAGTTGCCGGGTGGTTTGAGCAACCAAGAACTAGAACTGCAGGTGGAGTCCGAGGCTAGCCAGTACATTCCTTTCCCGCTTGATGAGGTCAGCCTCGACTTTTGCGTTGTGGGTGCGGCGGCGAATGGTTCGGGCGACGTTGAGGTACTGATTGCAGCATCCCGACGCGAAAAAGTTCAGGATATCCAAGGCCTGGCTGAGGCGGCTGGACTGAAACCGGTCATCGTCGATGTGGAGTCGTATGCGTCTCGCCTGGCCGCCAGTCGCTTGATTGCCAATTTGCCCAATCGGGGTGCGGGCAGCATCGTTGCGCTGTTCGAGGTGGGTGCAATGACAACCAGCATGCAGGTTCTGCGTGATGACGAGCTGCTTTACGATCGTGATCAGGCGTTTGGTGGTGCACAGCTGACGCAGATGATCGTGCGGCAGTACGGTTTTTCCCAGGAAGAGGCCGAGACCAAAAAGCGTGAAGGGGATCTTCCCGAAGATTACTCGGCCATGGTGTTGCAGCCGTTCCTCGAGAGCTTGGTGCAGGAATTGAGCCGGGCGCTGCAATTCTTCTTTACCAGCACCACCTTCAACAAGGTGGATGTCGTGATGTTGGCGGGCGGGTCCGCAGTGTTGCAAGGACTGACGACGGCGGTCACGCGTCAGACCGGGTTTGCCTGCTCGCTGGTCAACCCGTTTGAGGGGATGGAGGTGGCCGCAGGCGTCAACGTGGACAAGGTCATGCGTGTCGCGCCGAGCTACCTCACTTCATGCGGTCTGGCCTTGCGGAGGTTCATGAAGTGATTTTGATCAACCTACTTCCCCATCGTGAAATTGCGCGCAAGCAGCGCAAAGATGTTTTCAACGTTTTTTTAGGGCTGTCGGCTCTGGCTGGTGGCCTGTTGGCGGGATGTGTCTTTTTGTGGATTGATAACCTCACCGCAGACCAGCAGGGTCGCAACCAGGTTCTGACCACTGAAATCAAGCGTTTTGATGCCCAGATCAAGGACATCGCCGGGCTGGAGGCCGAGATTGCTGCTCTGAAGGCGCGTCAGCAGGCGGTCGAAGACCTGCAAGCCGACCGCAACATGCCGGTTCACCTGCTGACAGAACTGGTGACACAGTTGCCAGAAGGGGTGTACGTCAACAATATGGTGCAGGCGGGACAGGTGGTCACGCTCAAGGGGGTGGCGCAGTCCAACGAGCGGGTGGCCGAGTTGCTGCGTAACCTGGGGGGGCGTTCAGCCTGGTTCGGTCGCCCGGAATTGGTTGAAGTCGTCGCGGGTTCAGTGACGCTGACAGCCCGCGATCAGCGTCGGGTGTCCAACTTCACCGTGCGGGTCAGGTTGATGCGTGCCAGTGAGGCCGCCAAGGTGGCCTCCACGGCAGCAGTCAAGTCTGTGGCGACAGCGTCCGCAGCGGTGACAAAGTAGGTTCATAAGTCATGGCAAAGTCACTTTCACTGCCTTTCGATGTCAACGCCTGGTTTCAGGAGGTTGCCGGTCAGTTTCGAAACCTGGACACCAAGGATCCTTCAGGATGGCCCAGTTATCCGCGTTACGGCCTGTTTTTTGTGGTTGCCCTGGTGGTAATGGTGGCGCTGTGGTTTGTCTGGTTGAGCGATGCGGCCAACGAGTTGACGCTCGCGCAGGAGCAAGAAGTTACCCTTCGCGAAGAATACAAGGTCAAGCTGGGCAAGACTGTGAACCTGGAGGCTCTGAAAAAGCAGCGTGAGCAAGTGCAACAGTATGTGACCCAATTGGAAAAGCAGTTGCCCAGCAAAGCAGAAATGGACGCGTTGTTATCAGACATCAACCAGGCCGGCTTGGGGCGCAGTCTTCAATTCGACCTGTTTCGCCCGGGGCAACTGGTGGTTCGCGACTATTACGCGGAGTTGCCTATTTCAGTTCGCGTGACGGGGCGCTACCACGACTTGGGATCGTTTGCATCGGACATCTCTAATTTGTCGCGGATTGTCACGATCAACAACGTCGCAATCGTGCCGATCAAAGACGGGATGTTGGCCATGGATGCCACTGCCAAAACTTTCCGCTACCTGGATGCAGAGGAAATCAGTGCCCAGCGCAAGGCGAGCGTCAAGGGAGCTAAAAAATGAAGCGGATGATCTCTTTGTGCGCCTTTCAGGCCGCAATGCTGTTTCTGACGGCGTGTTCTTCCTCGTCCAGTGATGAGTTGCAGCAATGGATGATGCAACAGAAAAATCAGACTTCCCCCAGGGTGAAACCTTTGGCGGAACCCAAGCAGTTCAAGCCGGAAAGTTACAGCGAGGTCACAGAATTTGATCCGTTCAGCATGAAAAGACTGGCGGTTGCGTTTAAAAAAGACAGCGCGCAGGCGGCTCTGAGTGGTGCCTTGTTGGCGCCTGAATTGGCACGCCGCAAGGAGCCGCTGGAGGAATTCCCGCTCGATACCATAACCATGGTTGGGAGCTTGTTGCGAACCGGGCAGCCGGTGGCGTTGGTGACGGTGGGCAAGTTGTTGTACCAAGTACGTCCAGGTGAACATCTGGGGCAGAACTATGGTCGGGTGACCAAGATTTCTGAGGCTGAGCTGACCCTGCGGGAAATTGTGCAGGACGCTACCGGTGAATGGGTGGAACGCATGACGACGCTGCAGTTGCAAGAGAGGTTGAAATGAAACATCAGGACAATTCACGGTTGGATCGGCTCTGCCGTCGGTTTTTTTTGGCGGCCAGCCTGTGGGGGGCTTGTGCCGTTGCGCAGGCACAAGTGGCGATCCAGGCTGTCACGGGTTCCTTGCAGGGGGGAGTGGAGGTCGTCAAGATCGATTTGTCAGAGCCACTGGCGCAAGCTCCGACAGGCTTTTCAATCCAGTCGCCGGCGCGCATCGCGCTGGATTTTCCTCAGGTTGTCAGCGCCATTGGGCGCTCAAACGTGGAGGTCAACCAAGGCAATCTGCGGTCGGTCAGTGTGGTGCAGGCGGGTGCTCGCACAAGGGTGGTCTTGAATCTGAAGCAACACGTGGCCTACAAGACTCAGCTCCAGGGAAAGTCCTTGCTGGTGTTGCTGGAAGCGGTGCCCGGGGCAGCGCCTGCGGCAGCACAAATGTTTGCCGAAAGTCACAGTCGTGACGCGATGCCTTTGCGTGACCTCGATTTTCGCCGTGGCGCAGATGCTGCGGGCAGGGTGGTGGTCGGGCTCCCAAGCGATCAGGTAGGTGTGGACATTCGTCAGCAAGGACAGACGTTGGTGGTTGAGTTCATGAAGTCCACCTTGCCTGAGGGCTTGCGTCGCCGACTGGATGTTACCGACTTTGGAACCCCGGTCAAAACCGTAACTGCCTTTCAGAGTGGTGACCGGGTTCGCGTGGTGATCGAGCCACAAGGGCAATGGGTGCATTCAGCCTACCAGAGTGATTCCCAGTTTGTGGTTGAAGTCAAGCCGGTCAAGGTGGATGGTGGCAGGTTGTCGCAGACACCGGGTTACAGCGGTCAAAAGCTTTCGCTGAACTTCCAGAACATTGAAGTGCGATCGCTGTTGCAGGTGATCGCCGACTTCACCAACTTCAATGTGATCACGTCGGATTCAGTCAACGGCTCCATTACTTTGCGTCTGCAAGATGTGCCATGGGATCAGGCGCTGGACATCATTTTGCAGTCCAAGGGGTTGGGCATGCGCAAGACCGGAAACGTGTTGTGGATTGCGCCCAAGGAAGAGATCGCCGCCAAGGAGAAGCTTGACCTTGAATCCGCTGCGGCGCTGCAGGGCCTTGAGCCGTTGCGGACCCAGTCGTTCCAGATGAATTACACCAAGGCCTCCGAGGTGGCGGCACAGCTGACTGCCAGTGGCAGTGGTGGCGCACCGGGATCGTCGTCGCGCTTGTTGAGCCCGCGCGGCAGTGTGATCTCTGAACCCCGTACCAACCAGTTGTTTGTGACGGATACGGCAGCCAAGCTCGAGCAGGTGCAACAGTTGATTGCCAAACTGGACATTCCGGTGCGTCAGGTCATGATTGAGGCGCGGATTGTTGAAGCGTCCGACACCTTTGGTAAATCGCTGGGAGTGCGGTTGGGCGGCGGTGCTGGAAATCCTGACGGCAACACGGGCGGTGTTTCCATTGGATCTACCTACTCTGACGGGTCCGCAGTTACAACTTCTGGAAGTTTTGTGAATTTCCCAGCCGCTGGTGGCGCGAGTGTCGCTTTTTCTATTTTCAATGCGGCCGCAAGCCGGTTCTTGAACCTTGAAATATCCGCGTTGGAAGCCGACGGTAAGGGCAAGGTGATTTCCAGCCCGCGCGTGATCACAGCCGACCAGATCAAGGCGCTGATTGAGCAGGGCACCGAGTTTCCTTACCAAGTGGCCTCCAGCAGCGGCGCGACTTCCATCGCGTTCCGCAAAGCCAGTCTGAAGCTTGAAGTCACGCCGCAAATTACGCCTGAAGGCGGCATCATTCTTGAACTGGACGTCAACAAGGACACCCGTGGCATCAATACGTCGGCGGGTTACGCCATTGATACCAAACATATCAAGACACAGGTTCTGGTTGAAAACGGTGGTACCGTTGTTGTGGGGGGTATCTTCACCGAAGATCAGGTCGACACCATTGACAAGGTACCGGTCCTGGGTGATTTGCCAGGTGTTGGCAACCTGTTCAAGCGAACTGCCCGTTCTTCTGAAAAGCGGGAAATGCTGGTTTTCATAACACCCAAAGTACTCAACGACAAGCTTGCACGCTAAGGTACGGGGTTAGTGGCGTTGTCGCATACGGCCGAGGTTTCGCTGCTGAGGATCAGTCTGGTGGGCCTGCCCGGCTCCGGCAAATCTACGGTGGGCCGGCAGCTGGCGCGCCGTCTGCAATGGCCGTTTTTTGACTCCGACCGGGTGATCGAGGAACGGCTGGGCTGCTCGATCCGCGAGTTCTTTGAGCGTGAAGGCGAGCAACGCTTTCGTGACATTGAAGCCAGCGTCATCGGCGAGTTGACGCAACAGCACCAAGGCGTGTTGTCCACCGGCGGCGGCGCGGTGCTCAGACCGGAAAACCGTCAGCACCTGCAGCAGCGCACCCGTGTGGTGTATCTGCGGTCATCGCCTGACGAGCTGTTCAGGCGCTTGCGCCATGACAAAAACCGCCCGTTGTTGCAGGTGGCCGACCCGTTGGGCCGCTTGCGCGATTTGTACACCCAGCGTCATCCGCTGTATGAGCAGGTAGCGCATTGCACGGTCGATACCGGCCGGCCATCGGTGTCGGCGCTGGTGCGCAGCATCCTGCAGCAGTTGGGGTTGACGCCGGAGCAGTCACTGCCGACAGCGCCAAACCCCCTAAACTCGCGGGCATGACCTCGCAAGACCTGCAAACCGTTTCCATCGACTTGGGCGATCGCAGTTACAGCATTGCCATTCGTGGTTCGCTGTTCGACAACCCCTTAAGCTACGCGCAACTGCCCAAGGCTGCCGCCGCCTTGATCGTGACCAACACCACGGTGGGGCCGCTGTACGCTGAACGGCTGCAAAAGTCCTTGCTGGCGCACCATGCGCTAGTGCATACGGTGGTGCTACCCGATGGTGAGGCGTTCAAGACCTGGGAAAGCCTGAACCTGATTTTTGACGCGCTGCTGAAGCACGGCTGCGACCGCAAAACCGTGCTGTATGCGTTGGGCGGCGGGGTGGTGGGAGACATGACTGGCTTTGCCGCGGCCAGCTACATGCGCGGCGTGCCGTTTGTGCAGGTGCCCACCACGCTCTTGGCGCAGGTGGATTCGTCGGTGGGCGGCAAGACCGCCATCAACCATCCGCTGGGCAAGAACATGATTGGCGCGTTCTACCAGCCGCTCAAGGTGGTGTGCGACCTGGACACGCTCAAAACCTTGCCACGGCGTGAGTTGTCGGCCGGGTTGGCCGAAGTCATCAAGTACGGCCCGATTGCAGACATGGAATTTATGGGCTGGCTCGAGTCGCACCTGGACGCGGTGATGGCGCTGGAGCCTTCAGCGCTGGCGCACGTGGTGCGGCGCAGTTGCGAGATCAAGGCTTGGGTGGTGGGGCAGGACGAGCGTGAATCGGGTCTGCGTGCCATTCTGAACTTTGGGCACACGTTTGGTCACGCCATTGAGGCCGGGCTGGGCTTTGGCACCTGGCTGCACGGCGAGGCGGTTGGATGCGGCATGGTGATGGCCGCGCAGTTGTCGCAGCGGCTGGGCTATGTCGACGCTTTTTTTGTTCATCGATTGACCGCATTGATTGCCAAAGCGGGTCTGCCAGTGCAGGCACCTGTGCTGAGCGATGCCGACAACGCCGGGCGCTATCTGGCGCTGATGGGGCTGGACAAGAAGGCCGAAGCCGGTGAGATCAAGTTCGTTGTGATCGAACAGCTTGGCCGTGCGCTGGTGCGCGCAGCCCCCGCCGAACTGGTGCGCCAGGTGGTCGACGCGTGCACCGCCAAAGTGATATAAAAATAAGAGCTGTCGACCAACATCCCACAAGGGCTAGAGGCTATTTCTTTGAATAAATGATGCGACATGCCTGTTACGCCTGTGATCCGGCGCAAACCCGTGGTCGACGCCACGCGCAGGCACCGGCCGGGCCGCTGCGCACCGAGTTTCAGCGCGATCGTGACCGCATCGTGCACAGCACGGCGTTTCGTCGGCTGGTGTACAAAACCCAGGTCTTTTTGAACCACGAAGGTGACCTGTTTCGCACCCGGCTCACGCATTCGCTGGAGGTGGCGCAACTGGGGCGGTCGATTGCACGGTCACTAGCCCTGAATGAGGACCTGGTCGAGGCGATTGCCTTGGCGCACGATCTGGGCCACACGCCTTTTGGCCACGCCGGG
>Ga0172373_10009566_pt1 | contig 12004 bp, 13 predicted proteins | sample Lak10m_2_FD_114546 | JGI IMG/M metagenome (GOLD analysis project Ga0172373, IMG submission 114546) | Freshwater microbial communities from Kabuno Bay, South-Kivu, Congo - kab_092012_10m | ecosystem: Environmental > Aquatic > Freshwater > Lake | place: Democratic Republic of the Congo... | reverse complement strand
GATGGTCGCTGGGGGATGCGCTTGGCGGGACTCGCACTGGCGGGCTTGTCGGCCTGGGCGTTATGGATGGGTCTGGTGCATGACCAGGCACCTTGGTGCATCACCCCAGTATGAGCTATCAGTGGCTCAGCCCTTTGTAGAGCATGTAAAACGCCAGTGCGTACAACAAGGCTGCGAACACGCGTTTGAGCTTTTTGACCGGTAATTTATGGGCCGCTGATGCGCCCACAGGGGCCATGAGTACACTGCACGATGAAATCACGCCTAAAGCGGGCAGCCACAGGTAGCCAAAAGAGTAGGGGGGAAGTCCATCCATGCCTACGCTGGCAATCAGATAACCCGAGACATTGGCCAGTGCAATCGGAAAGCCAAGCGCTGCGCTGGTTGCCACGGCGTTATGAATCGCCACATTGCACCAGGCCATGAATGGAACGCTGATAAAACCGCCGCCTGCACCGACGAGGCCCGAAATCAGACCAATCGCACCGCCAGCCCCGACCTGTCCGGCAAAGCCCGGCATCTGACGTGCCGCAGCAGGTTTTTTGTCCAGAAACATTTGCGTCGCAGAAAAACCCACAAAGGCAGCAAACAACAGAGCCAGCGAGCTGCCCTTGATCATGGCAAAAATACCCAGGCTACCGACCAGGCTGCCCAAGACGATTCCAGGCGCCAGGCCTTTGACCAGGTCCCAACGCACAGCTCCTTTTTTGTGGTGGGCGCGAACGCTGGAAACCGAGGTGAAGATGATGGTGGCCATTGAAGTGGCAATCGCCATTTTGACCGCCAGGTCAGGACTTACCCCTCTGTGACTGAGCATGTAGGTGATAAAAGGCACCAGGATCATGCCGCCCCCAATGCCCAGCAATCCAGCCAGAAAACCGCCACACAAACCCAAAGCGGCCAACTCCAGCACCAGGGCAATATCGATCATGAGAACAACGCCAAAACGAAGGTAGAAAGGTGTCTGCAAGTGCCGCCGAGCCGTCATCCTGAACCGGGGGTTCAGGTGGGCGAGGGCAGACTCCCCTTGGGTTCATCTGACGCGAGACGATCACGCTGGAGAGACGATGTACCAAGCCCGAGCTCAATGAGCATTGGTTCAAGGAAATATAAAGCCCGGCGCGCACCGCAGACAGGACTGATTGTAGGCTTTTGCCAGAGTCAATGCGGACGCAGTGAAACAATCCCCGCGATGGTGAACGTCAGATCAACTGTCCGTCTTGACTGAGGGTCTGGTCAAGGCGATGGAGCAAAGACACCAGTCGGTCTGAGCCTTGTGCCGAAAGTTCGGTGTTGCTGCTGGCGACAGGGGCCGTAGTCGGCGTGTTTTGTTCAAATGCCAGATTCAGTGCGGCCAAGACAGCGATGCGGTCGCGGGCCTTGATCTTGCCAGCATCACGAATTTTGCACATGGCCGCATCGACACGGTCCACCGCAGCGCGCAACTGCGACTCGCCCTCTTCGGGGCAACCCAGCAGGTAGCTTTGGCCCATGATCTGGACTTCAACTTGTTTGGCGCTCATGCTTGCTCCTGCTCGGTGGTGCCGGGAAGGCGATCGATCAAGGCGTCGACCCGGGCACGTGCTGCACTCAGGCGTGACTTGAGCGAGTCGCGTTCATGCGTTAGGGCTTGAACCTGCTCGGCCAGCAAATCGTTGGTGCGTTGCAGCTCTTCGTGGCGAACCAGCAGGCGCTCGACGCGCTCGGCAATTTGATCAATCAAGTCTGGGCTGGACATGGCGGGCGATGGGGTGATCGGGGTGAGGCCCTCATTGTAGAGGTATCGCAAGCAGCTCGGCCTATGATGCTGCCATGGATACATTGCCCCTGCAATCCCTGCTGGACGATGCTGGCTTGAACCGCCAGCATGTCTTTAACCTGGTCGACTTGCCCGACAACGTGTTGGCACCTTTGGGCGTGGCTGGGCATGAGCTCCAGCTGATTTTGTTTGGACATGCCGGGCGCCAGCTGTGGACGCGTGTGCACGCTGAAGGCCTTGATGCTCAACATCCGATTGACGACTACAGTGTGAGCATAGTGAAAACCTGGTTGCGCCAGGCATTGCCCCAGGCTCGGGCCCGTTTTGTGTTTCCCCATGGTCTGCCCGAAGGGCAGCACCTTGGATTGCAAAAGCTGGGCTCCTTGGCGGGCTGGCACCACGCGTCGCCATTCATGGTGGGCATCGATGCCCAGTGGGGCAGCTGGTTTGCGTATCGGGCGGCGATCGTCACCGACACTTCGCTGCAGCCATCGGCTGTGGAGGACTTTGGGCATCCTTGCGTGGATTGCGTGGACAAGCCTTGCATTGCTGCCTGTGCGGGCCGTGCACTTGATGCAGGACAAATGGATGTGCGGGCCTGCTTTACTCAAAGGCTACAGCCTGAATCGGAGTGCGCTCTGAGTTGCCCAGCGCGGCTGGCCTGCCCTGTGGGGGTAGAGCACCGCTACGAGGACGGTCAGATCGCTCATGGCGCCAAATACTCGCTTGCTGCCATCCGCGAGTTCGCCCTGCACAAGGCGTGCTGAAGTCGCCGTAGGGTTGGTGACAGGCAGGGTCGTAAAATAACCCTCTGTTGGTGCTCGCGGTCCGGTTCACGGACTGCAGTTCAACGGGAAGCAGGAGGGAACGCCCCACAAGCGAACCTAACCTGCGCTGCCCCCGCAACGGTAAGCAGACGAGCCCTGTGCAAGCAGGCTCCGCTTTCATCTCACAAGCCACTGGCCACCCTGAAACAGGTGACCGGGAAGGCGATGAAGGTCGCTTCTGCCAGCCCGGATACCGGCCAACAAGGTGGTGCGCCCGCAACGGCGCGCCGTTAAGCCCAGCACTGTCGGGGAAGACGGTTAGGGCGATTGACTTGTTAGTTTCTTATGAAAATCTCGAAAATCGTGCGCCGCGGTGTACCGGCCATGTCTACGTTGTTTCTGGCTATGTTCGCGTCGCAAGCTGCAGCAGTTGAATTTGAGCCTGTGGTTATTTCCGCTATGCGGCTTGAGCAGCCTCTCTCGGCGGTGCTGCCATCCGTTTTACTGATAACCCGCAAGGATATCGATCAATCTCAAGCGCAATCTCTTGCAGATTTGCTGCAAGGTCAAGCGGGCTTTGAATTCGGTCGCAATGGTGGCGCGGGTGCAGTGACATCTTTTTTCCTCCGCGGACAAGACAGTGTCAATGTGGTGGTAATGGTTGATGGTTTGCGTGTGCAAACGGATAGCATTGGTGCATTGCAGATCACCGACGTACCTCTGGACCAAATTGATCACATTGAAGTGTTGCGTGGTAATGCAAGCGCCTTGTATGGCGAGGCGGCCATTGGTGGTGTGATTCAAATTTTTACGCGCCGAGGCCAAGGCGCACCTGCAGCCTATGGGTCAGTGTCTGTCGGCTCTTTTGATACACGATCTGTCGATGTGGGCTATGCAGCTCGTCAAGGTGATTGGCGCTATGACCTGAATGCTGGAGATACGCGTAGCGATGGTTTTTCGGCTATCAATCCTGTGCAGAAGCCGCGTGCGAACCCAGATCAAGATGGGTATTCGAAGCAATTCATCTCCGCTAATGCAGAAAAAACCGTGGATGCGAACACTCACCTGGGATTGCGTTTGAGCAGTCGTCTGTCGTGGTCTGATTCCGATGATGCAGGTTCGGGTAATGTCAATACCGACACGCACCGGTTCAAGCAAACCAACCAGACATTGGCAGGTTATCTGCGAAAGGCCTGGGCATCTGACTTTTCAACCGTATTGAACATGTCGGCTGGTGAGTTGAAGTACGAGGACTTGAAAAATGGTGTTCCCTATACGTCTGGTGATGGCAGCTACAAGAATGGCCTGATGCTTGGACATCAGTCATTGATCCGCTTGGCCAATGAATATGCATATTCGCCTGGGACAGTGCTTTCGTTTGGCGCCGAATACAACAACGAGCGGTTTGATGCGCGAGGCGATAACGCGTACAAGATGAAACGCCTGACGCAGGCTGGATTTGCGGGGTGGAGTCGCCAATGGGCTGCATGGTCAACCCAATTGAACGTTCGTCATGACGACGTGACTGTGGATCAGGCAAATTCATGGTCTGGAAACCGTAACCACACTTCGGTCAATACAGGTTTAGTCGGTTTGGGTTACCAATTGACCCCGTTGTGGCGTATGACGGCCACAGCCTCCACTGGATTCAGATCGCCGACGGCGTACGACGTCTCTTCCAACCCATCCATCAAGTCTGAAAACCACCATGCATCCGAAGTGGGGGTGGTCTATACACAAGGGTCAACGAATGCCCGCGTGGTTTATTTTGAAACACGAACAAGTGATGCCATTGGCTATGACAGTAACTACAACACGGTCAACATTGGCCATGCACGCAACAGTGGTGTAGAGCTGAGCATGAAGACGCAGTGGTTGGGCCACGATGTGAGTCTTTCTGCTGTCTCGCAAGATCCTTGGAGTGTGACGTATTCAGAGCCATTGGCACGTCGTGCTAAGAACTACGGTACTGTGGACATTTCTCGGCCCGTTGATCAGTACCGTGTCGGCGTGAGGGTTTACGTTGCGGGTGAGCGTAAGGATTCGCATTACACGAGTGTGATGATGCCGGGTTATGCCACGCTTGCCTTGTACGCCAGCCGAAAGATTGATGATAACTGGACAGCTCGTGCCCGACTGGATAATGCTTTCGACAAGCAATACCAACTGGCTTATGGCTATAACACGCCCGCTCGCGGCCTGTACCTGACCCTGCAGTACAGTCCCAAGTGATGAATCTAAATGCTCTTGGCCCCCAACGCATCGTCTGTCTCACAGAGGAAACGACGGAGTGGCTGTACGCGTTGGGGCAGGAGCATCGGATTGTGGGTATCTCGGGCTACACGGTGCGTCCGCGCCGGGCCCGGGATGAAAAGCCCAAGGTCAGTGCTTTTTTAAGCGCCAAGATCGACAAAATCTTGGATCTCAAGCCGGACTGCGTGTTCGGCTTTTCTGATTTGCAGGCAGACATTGCATCGGCCCTGATTCGCGCAGGCGTCCAGGTGACGGTGTTCAACCAACGCAGCGTTGATGAGATTTTTTCTGTGCTTTACCAAGTGGGTGCGATGGTGGGGCAGGCCGATCAGGCCATTCAACGTATCACGCAAATGCAGGCTGAGCTGAAGCGCATGAGCGAACATGCTGCCACTTTCAAACGCCGCCCGCGTGTGTATTTTGAAGAGTGGGATGGCCCGCACATCAGCGGTATTCGTTGGGTGTCAGAGCTGATCGAGATCGCTGGCGGACAAGACATTTTTCCGGAACTGGCCGTTCAGCCAATGGGTAAGGACCGCATCATTGCTGATCCGCAGCAGATCCTGGACCGCGCGCCCGACATCATCATCGGTTCCTTGTGCGGCAAGAAGTTTCGTCCCGAGTCGGCCATGCAACGCCCGGGTTGGCAGGGCGTTCCTGCTGTTCAATCCGCGCAGGTGTTTGAAGTCAAATCTGCCGACATTCTGCAGCCCGGCCCCGCAGCTTTGACTGATGGCGTGGCGCAGTTGCACCAGATTTTTGAGCGTTGGGAGCAGCAACATGCGTAAACACGGCTCGTGGTGGCTGGCGGTTTCGATGGCGCTGTGCATGCTCCAGGCACAGGCCGTGACGGTTCAGGACGACGCGCATCAGAGTGTTGAGATCAAGACACCAGTGCGCCGTGTGGTCAGTTTGTTGCCTTCGTTGACGGAAACGGTGTGTGCGTTGGGCGCGTGCGACCGTTTGGTGGGTGTAGACCGTTACAGCAACTGGCCCGCATCGGTTCAGGCTTTGCCCAAGTTGGGCGGAGGTATTGACCCCAGTATTGAAGCCGTGGTGGCCCAGCGGCCCGATCTGGTGCTCATGGCGGGTTCCACCCGAGGGGCTGAGCGTCTGCAGGCCTTGGGCGTGACGGTGCTGCGCCTTGAGCCGCGCACCCGTGCCGATGTACAGCGGGTATTGTTCACGGTGGCCATGGCTTTGGGTTTGCCCACCACCACGGCACAACGCACCTGGCAGGAGTTGCTATCTGGTGTAGACCAGTCGGTGGCTCAGCTTATGCCTCAAGCCCGTGCACAGCGGGCGTATGTGGAGGTCAGCCCTGCGCCGTACGGAGCCAGCGAATCATCTTTTATCGGCGAAAACTTGTTACGCATGGGGGTCACCAACATCCTGCCTGCAGCCATGGGACCTTTTCCCAAAGTGAACCCGGAATTTGTGGTGCGTGCGCAGCCTGATGTGATCATTGCTGGCGACAGTTCGCGCCAAAGCATGCTGCTGCGGCCAGGCTGGCCGCAGCTCAAGGCTTTGCAAGAAGACCGTATTTGTGTGTTTCCGCAGGAGCAGGCAGACATTCTGGTGCGCGCTGGCCCGCGCATGGCTGAAGGTGCGCGCCTGATGGTGGAATGTCTTAATCGTGCTGCAGCCAAGGTGAGCAAGGAGCGCAGATGATGAGAACCGCCACAACATGGTGGGCTGTTGTGCTGTTGCTGCTGTCTGCTTTGTCACTGGCCTCTAGCTTGGGCGCTGGTAGCCAGGGCTGGGAATGGCCATGGCAAATGCAGGCGGTGGGTGACGCCGTTCAAGCGCAAATTATGTGGGATATCCGTTTGCCTCGCAGTCTGGGAGCCTGGTTGGCTGGGGCTTTGCTGGGCTTGTCTGGTGCGGTGGCGCAAGGTTTGTTTCGTAATCCCTTGGCTGACCCCTATTTGCTGGGCAGCGCATCAGGGGCCTCGCTCGGGGTGAGTGCGTACATGGGTGCCTGGGGAGGCTCACTCACGGCGACAGGCTTGGCCACACGCTTTGGCATGACGGGTGCGGCTTTTGCGGGTGCGGTGCTGGCGGTGCTGCTTACCTTGATACTGGCGCGTGGTGTGCACCAAACCTTGCGCTTGTTACTGGCAGGTGTAGTGGTGGGGGTGGTATTGGGCGCTGTAACGTCTCTGGCCACCTTGCTACACCCCGAAGCCTTGCTGGCCATGCAGGGTTTTTTATTAGGATCGACCGCTTTTGTGGGCTGGAGCGCTAGTGCAACCATGGCACTGGCTTTGTTGCTGTGCATGGTGTTGGCACTGGTCATGGCGCGGGTGCTGGATGCGCTGGCCCTGGGGGAGTCCACTGCGCGTAGTTTGGGTATGCCTTTGGGTACGGCGCGTGTGGTGCTGATTGCGGTGCTGTCACTGGCCACCGGCGCTGCAGTAGCGCAAACGGGCTTGATCGCTTTTGTGGGCTTGGCCGCTCCTCACGCCGTGCGCTCACGGGTACACATAACCCATGCGGGTTTGTTGTTTCTGTCGGCTTTGATGGGCGGCTTGCTGTTGCTGGCTGCTGACCTGTTGGCCCGCAGCGCAGTACCGGCTCAAGAGCTTCCGGTGGGCGTATTCACATCGGTGCTGGGTGGCGTGTATTTGCTGTGGCGCATGCGCGTAACTCACCATGGGAAGCACTCATGAGTTCGTCTCAACTTCTTGCCATCCAAGCGAAAGACCTGTGCGTTAGCTTGGGTGGTCGTGAGGTGTTGCATCGCATGAATCTGGAAGTGTCTGCGGGGCAATGGACTTGTGTGGTTGGGCCCAATGGTGCGGGAAAATCCACATTGCTCAAAGCCCTGGCGGGGTTGATTTCTGCGCAGGGGCAGGTCCATTGGCTAGGCGTCGATGTACGCCAGATTGAACGCAGAGAGCGCGCACGCCAACTGTCGTGGTTAGGACAGGGCGAAGTGGCCATGCTTGACTTGCGGGTGTGCGATGCGGTGATGCTTGGGCGCTTGCCTCATCAGGATTGGCTGGCTGCACCCAGGGCCCACGACCATGCGATGGTGCAAGCTGCGCTGGAGGCAACTCAAGCCTGGGCTTGGAGGGACCGCACTTTAGGCGAGCTCTCTGGTGGGGAGCGACAGCGCGTGTTGCTAGCACGCGCGATGGCGGGTAACGCTGCATTGATGTTGATGGACGAGCCGTTGGCAAATCTCGACCCGCCTCATCAGGTGGATTGGCTGGAGCAGGTGCATTGCCTGCGCGCCCAAGGCACCACGGTGGTCAGCGTGTTGCATGAAATTGGTATGGCTTTGCACGCCGATCGCATCGTGGTGATGCAGTCTGGACGTGTTGTGCATGCGGGCGCGGCCAGCGATGCACAAACACATCATGCTATCGAGCTTGTATTCAATGAGCGTGTGCGTATCGTGCCGCTCCAGGGCCAATGGGTCGTATTACCGAACATGCAAGGTAATCGTGCATGACTGCTCGGTGCATCATGGTGCTGGGCACCTCCAGCGGGGCGGGAAAGAGCTGGCTGACCACGGCGTTGTGCCGGTATTACGCACGCCAGGGGCTCAAAGTTGCGCCCTTCAAGGCGCAGAACATGAGCAACAACGCAAGGGTAGTGGCCAGTTTGGACGGCATGGGGGAGGTTGGCAGTGCCCAGTATTTTCAGGCGCTGGCGGCCAAGGCTGAGCCCGATGTACGCATTAATCCGCTGTTACTCAAGCCCGAAGCGGACACACGTAGCCAGGTAGTCTTGCTGGGGCAAGTGCACCCACAGCTAAGCGACACACCTTGGCACGGTCGTAGTGAAAAAGTCTGGCCAGCCATTGCCGCAGCGCTGGATGAGTTGATCGCTGAAAACGATGTGGTGGTGATCGAGGGCGCGGGCTCGCCTGCCGAGATTAATCTCATGGATACCGACATCGTCAATTTGCGAGTGGCCCGGCATGCTAGCGCTCGCTGTCTGCTGGTGACCGATATTGACCGGGGTGGTGCATTTGCCCACCTGTACGGCACCTGGGCGCTGTTGCCCACCGAAGACCAGCAACGGATCAAAGGTTTTGTGCTCAACAAGTTTCGTGGCGATGCCAGCTTGCTTGCCCCCGCGCCACAGATGTTGGAAGAGCGTACAGGCGTGCCCACTGTCGCGACGCTGCCCATGTGGTGGCAGCACGGCTTGCCGGAAGAGGATGGGGTGTTCGACGATCGCAGCCTTTCACAAGGCGCTGTGCAAAAAACGGTCGCCGTGATTGCCTACCCTCGCATCAGCAATCTGGATGAGTTTCAGACTCTCAAAAACATACCTGGGCTGCGCCTGCTGTGGGCGCGTAGCCCAGCCGACCTGAGCGCTCTGGGCGTCGAAGACTGGGTGATCTTGCCCGGCAGCAAACACACCAGTGCTGACCTAGGCTGGTTGCGCCAGCAAGGGCTTGATGCAGCCATCACGGCGCATGTGCAAAACGGAGGTTCGGTCCTGGGTATTTGCGGCGGCTTGCAGATGCTGGGCGAGGCCTTGATTGACACACATGGCATCGACGGCAACGCGCCGGGTTTGGGACTGCTACCCATGGTCACCCAGTTCGCGCAGGAAAAAACCGTGACCAAAACACAGGCTTCGTTCGCTCAGGTTCAGGCCCCGTGGTCAGCATTGAGCGATGTGGCGGTGTCTGGATATGAAATCCACCACGGAAAGACCCAGGCCCATCCAGCCATGCTGGCAGCGGGCGTGCAGCTGTACGAAGTCATGCCTGGTCTGGCCTGGCAAAGTGGCGATGGACAGGTGCTGGGCACCTACCTGCACGGTTTGTTTGAAAGCCCAGCCGTATTGCAAGCTCTTTTTGGCGCGCAGGTGCCCACACTGGAGACTGTGTTTGAAGGACTGGCTGATTACATTGAGCAGCATTTCCAGCCATGCGTACTGGAGTCACTGATTCGCTAAGCGATCGATGCCCAAGATTGGTACATACTGTGTGCTCGAGGATGATTGTATGAACACCACTCTTCTTGACCAATGGCTGGCATGTGAGTCTGCGCTACGTGCTCAACATGCGCGAGGTCCCGGACCAGGCGTGACTGGAATCGAATCTGTGCGTGCCAAAACGGGGTTGGAACTGATGCAAGGCATCATGCATGGGACCAATCACACGCCCTCTATCGGCAATACGCTCGACTTTTTACTGGTTGAGGTTTCGCACGGAAATGCGATCTTCCAGGGGGCACCCGGACAGGGACACCTCAACCCCATGGGGACAGTGCATGGAGGCTGGTTTGCCACGCTGCTGGATTCGGCATTAGGGTGCGCCGTTCACAGCACTTTGCCGGCAGGACGTGCTTACACCACAGCTGAATTGAGTGTGAACATTGTCAAAGCGCTGACGCCCAGAGTGCAACGTGTGCGGGCTGAGGGCAAGGTCATCCACTGCGGTCGGCAATTGGCCACGGCTGAGGCTCGCTTGCTGGGGCCGGACGGCACCTTGTATGCGCACGCCACCACCACTTGCCTGGTGTTCGATTTGCCTGACTGAAAAATGATCTCGTAATGACGGCAGCACTTCATGCAGATGTGCGTGGCTTGCGTGGGCTGCTTGTTTTACGCGATGCTGTTTTTGTGGCGGTTGGGGTGACAGCGTTTTCCAGCACCATCAAGGTGTTGACGTAGGCCACGAAGCGCTGCAGATAGTCGGGTGAGAGCTCGCGCATCAAACCCAAGGCGCGTAACACCAGCATGTGCGAGTTGATTGGGCCTGCGTTTTGTGGGGCTTGTGCAATGGCGTGCGAGACCTGTTTTTGCACGCTGATTTTGCGAAGCTGTTTGCGAAACTGCTGTACACGTGGGCTCTCGCGGTGCATCTCAAGAAAGCTGGCTTTGCCAGGCAAAGTGGCTGGTGGTGGCACCATCTCCTGCAATAGTAAGGTCATGGGCGAGGGCGTTTTTGCTTCGGCAGGCTCGGCTGGAGCCTGGGTTGCAGCGGTCATGCGAATTTCCAAATTGAGCAATGCCGCCTGCAGCTTCGCTTGTAACAAGGCTTGTATTTGTTTTGGTTGACTGCGCGAGCGTGCTGCCAGTGTTTCGATGTAATGCCATTGCACCGCATCAGTAGCTGCTGCGCCTGCCAGTCGCAGGTGCTCCATCTCAGTATCGAGCGTTTCGGCTTGAGTGAGCGCAGTCATGCTCATGGTTTGTTTTTGACCTCACCGGAAGCACGGGGCACGGGCGCAATTTCCACGCGTCGGTTTTGGGCACGAGCTTTGTCACTGCTGTTGGGCACCAGGGGCTGTTCCTGTCCAAACGCAGCGGCAAACAACATGCTCGGTGGCATGCCTTCTTCAATCAGGGTGCGCGTTACGGTCAGCGAACGCTGGGCCGAGAGCTCCCAGTTGTCGGCAAATTGTCGATTGCTGCTGGTGACAACCTTGTCATCGGTGAAGCCGCTGACCATCAAAATCTCGTCACGCATGGCTAGGTAGCTGCGCAGTGGCCCCACCAGGCTTTTGAGCAACTGGCGGCCTTCGGGCTGCAGCTGGTCGGAGTTCAGGCCAAACAGCAGTTTGCCGCTGATGCCAATGCGCCCGTTGTTGAGTGTGATCCGGCCACTGGCCAGCGGAATGGCCAGGGCTTGTTCCAGCGACTGGCGCTTTTGCTCTTCGATGTGGCGTTTTTGCACCTCGGCTTCCAGGTTGGATGCCAACTCCAGTTGCGCCGCCATGACGCCAACCAGCAGCAGCACAAACGCGCCCAGCAAGCCGGTCATCAAGTCGGCAAAGGCAATCCACGTGGGTGTGGTGCTCTCGCTTTCGGCTTCCATCTCCAGCATCAGGCAGCTCCCTCGCTTTGCCGCTGCTGCAGGGCCTCGAGCACGTCTTTTTGACTGCTGATGCTCAGGTCGATCAGCTCTCGCGCCTGGGCCACGTAGTAGGCCAGCTGCTCATCGCTGCGCTGCATGGATTGGGCAATGGCCGTTTCAATGCGTTGCAGGTTGCTGGCCAGCTTGTCGCTGTTGTCGTTGAAGGCGCGCACGGCAAAAGCAAAAGTTTCGCCCAAGCTGGCCACGTCCACGGCGCTGGCTGTGACCTGTGCCGCAACGGCGCCCAGTTTGTCGCTTTCCTGCGTTACATATGCCTGGAAGTTGTTGCTGCTGCGCGCCAAAAGTGACTGGAACTCGCTGCTGGTCTGGGTCAGGGTGGACTGGCTGGATGTCACGAGCGCATCGATCACGCCACGCTGTTCGGTGGACGCGTGG
>Ga0172373_10009565_pt1 | contig 12005 bp, 21 predicted proteins | sample Lak10m_2_FD_114546 | JGI IMG/M metagenome (GOLD analysis project Ga0172373, IMG submission 114546) | Freshwater microbial communities from Kabuno Bay, South-Kivu, Congo - kab_092012_10m | ecosystem: Environmental > Aquatic > Freshwater > Lake | place: Democratic Republic of the Congo... | reverse complement strand
TAACCAACTTGCAAAGCGTATTAAATATGCTACCGGCCAGAGCATCAACCCAAGGACTATCAAAAAAAAGCTCTGGGCTGTGTTTACTTTGATCGTACCTACATCAATTACCTGTAACATAATAGATCATATTATATCACATATAAACCACTTGATCATCCTCTGCTGTGTGGTGTATGTCAGAAAGCATGCCAAACCACCCAACAATTGATTCTCTTCAGATCCTCAAGAATGACTCAGCTGATCAGAATGTGTCTCCCCATATCCCCAGAGAAGGAATGATGGGCAAATCCAGTGATGGAAACTGGTACAACGTGGCAGTTAATGCTGATGGGTCGTTAGGCTCCAATCCCTCCGTTGAACTTGGCAAGAACTCCGCTGGTCAACTGGTGCGTATCAGAAAGACCATCAACTCTACTGTATATACAAAATTAGTAACCGGCGACGACATAACTGATGATGTAGTCGCCACCACCAAGACTTTTGGAGTCTGGACGTAGGAGGACCTATGTGGAAGGCAATTGTAAATAGTAAAGCAGATGTTGATAGCTCTGGGAATATCGAGGTCAACTTCGATATTTATTTAGATGATAAATTGTTTGCCCAATCAATGTTGATAAATGGAAACCCTAACGATATTGAAAAAATGGTCAAAGAAGTTTTACTTAATCTCAAAAATAATGTTGATGCTGCTAAAAATATAAAGGTTAAACAAGTAATAACTCTCTAATATGGCAAATTATGTATCGGTAGCTACTGGGAACTGGTCAACAGCGACAAACTGGAACACTATCTTAAACACCCCGAGTTATCATGCGAGTACAAACATTACCGTCAACACTACTGGTGTCAACTCCGAAACAATGACAGCACCCAACACTACGAATGCGGCAACGGGTGTGATTATCCACTTGGTTTCTAAAGGTAGTGGTGGAAATTTAACCGCCACTCTTCAAGAAGACATTTCCGGAACAGGCAGCTGGCTGGATACAGCAGCTACAGTAACCATTTCTGCCGCGAGCTTACCAAGTCCAATTGTTAATATTTATGGGCCGATTTATTTATCGTTTGGGACTCCGTATGTTTTTGCCACCACTGGTGCTAACCGCTATCGTGTACAACTCAAGACAAGCACTTCCACCTTAACAGTAGCAGCAGATTCTAGCGGCACAAAACCGGCTTGTTTTTTAAGTGAAGATATAACGGCCGCACCTGGTGCGTCCGATACTGTATGGATCATGGGTAATAATTGTGCCAACATTACAACAATCCATGTCGATGGCACGATTACCTCAGCTTATGGAACAGACGCCACCACAACTACGAGTGTGGCTGGTAGAACTATTGGGTTTGGTTGTTATATTGGTGATCGCGGTGTTATGGATTTTGACACAACTGCCAACACAAAACTTGTGTCTAAAGGAATTATTTGTGTTTGCAATAATGGTAAGGTCGATTTTGATAATGGGGCAACTTATGAGGCAAGAATTTCTTTTGGTAGCACTAAATTTGGATTGCTCACTACCTACGATGGAAGAATTTCTGGACATGATGTTATTAGAAAAAGCCACACTACATATACCTCTGGAGATGGGACAACAGCAACCCCACTAGTAGTGGCAGATGCTACCGGATGGGCCGTAAATGATGAGTTGATAATTGGAGCTACATCGGACAATGCCACAAATTACAATGAGAGTGAAAACAAATATATTAAAACAATTTTGGGAACTTCAATTACCCTATCGAACACCGCTGGCGGGGCTGAATCAGGGTTAACATACACCCACACTACTAGCGCCATTGTCGCGAACCTGACTAGAAATGCCATTATTACCGTTGAAACACCAGCCTCAATGGTTTGGAATTTTAACAATTTAAGTCTTGCTTATGGGAATGTAGATCTGAGTGGCATTAGGATGGAACACTTTGGAACTTCGAATTGCGTCCTAAGTACAGGGAATGTCGCGGGATCATCTTCTTTGTGTTACGCAACTTCTGCTGTTTTTTATAAAACAGACAGGTGGGGAGTCGCGATTTCTGGAGCTAACAACACACCAGTTACTTTTACTGATTGTATCAATGCTTTTGATAAAAGTGGTGTAGGGCTTGGTCAAGGTGGGGGCGGGATAACTGTAGAAAAACCAAACACCACCCTGAATAATTGTCTGGCTATCAATAATCAAGGACAGGGTTATCAAATAAGCTCCGTTAATGTGGTTCTTAATGATTGCAAGGCAATTAGTTGTGGAATCAGTGCAGCGAGTTTCCTGTCTGGCATTGGTATTCGCGGGGGATCTTCCCATGTTTTTAATAATTGTGAAGTCCATGCTTGTCGAGGGGCTGGTTTTGCAACATTGACTAGTTATTCGCTTACACTCAATAGTTGTCTCTTTGGAACTAAAGGTAAAAACCAGACTAGAGATATTGATGTCAGTAATTTTGGTACTACTTCATATCTTGTCAAAATTTTATTTGACAATTGTTTGTTTGGTTCAACAACTCTTATTTCTGGTTACTCTTATCTTTATGACGGATCGTCTATTTCTTTCCATAGATATAACCAAACAGCAAACAATCATCGTTGGTACACAAAAGATGGCATTGGTCAGTCTACTGGTACAGGATTATCGGACACCAACGTGAGAACGGCAGGATCATTGGCATTGCGTGTGGCCCCAGAAAACGCCACTGATGGTTTTGGATGGGAGTATTACATCTATGCCGAAGCCAACTCGCAGGTTACAGCAACCGGATTTGTCCAAAAAAACGCCGCTTTTGGAACAGATGTTGTCAAGGTTGATTTATTTTTACCAGGAAACCTCACAACAACACCAGATGACACTTATTTAATGCCTGACAATACGGACTGGAATCCATTCGTTGTTTCGGCTAATTATACTGGAGCACAGAACCTATACGCCCGTGTTTTAATTACTGGTATCACCAGTACGGCTTCAGCATATTTTTATGTTGATGATCTCTATAATGGTTCGAATAAGATCATCGCTTTGGATGTATGGAACGGTGGGCAACCATCACTGATCATGTTTGAACAACTTGGAGACGCATCGGCTGTCTGGCAAGTAGCAACGAGTGGGTTGACTATAGCAGGAACTACCGGAAAAACGTTGGTAGATACCAAAGACATTGCATCAGACAACCAAGGCTTAATACTTAGTGGATAGGAACTAATGACATGCCCAAAAAATATAAAACCCATCCGGTCGGGGTTTACGATCAATCTGACAAAGTATTTATTGTTACTCTTCGCTGGGCGGCGACCGTTATTGTTGGTGCAATACTCACAGGGGCGGTTGGTGGTGCGTTTGCTTTGGGCGCTGTTGCTAACGTTGATCATTTTGCTATTTCTTCCAATGCTAAGGCGATAGAAGAACTGGAGACAGGACTGGACACTAAGGCCAACCAGACATATGTAGATAAAGGATTTGAGGGGATCAATAAAATCTTAGACAGGATCGAGAGCAATCAAAAAGACATGCAAGCAGACATCAAATTACTTTTGAGAAATTAGGAGGCTAACCGCTAGTAGCGGGAGAGTATGACTAAACTACAACAGTTAATTGAAAATGTATTAAATCAAAGTATTGAGGTAAGTGATAAAAGTAATTCATGGCAGTGTATGGATTGGGCTTATTGTTGGGTATTTTGTTTAGGTTATCCCAAAGCCACTATCCAACAAGCTAAAGCTTATCAAGTCTATACCAGCCCCAGGGACATTACTAAACAATACTTTGATTTGATCCCTAACACACCAGATTTTGTACCAATTGCGGGCGATTTAGCAGTCTGGGGAACCAGTGTGGGGCCAGCGGGACATATAGCAGTTTGTGACAACGGATCAACCAAAACCAAACTTATTACCTGGGATCAAAACTGGAATGGGGTGCAAAAGGTTATTAAAGTAAGTCATACCTATGATGGAGTGATTGGGTTTCTTCGCCCCAAGACTAATCCGGAAGATTGTGAAACTAAGCTCGCTTGGTATGAAACAGAATACCCCAAGGAACAGCAACGGGTTATTGACGCTAGAACGGAGAGGGATGCTATAAAGACTGATTATGACCACCTTACTACAGAGTATAACCGCCTCAAAGAAGATAGCCGAATCCAGATTGGACTTGCTGAAGATATCGGTAAGGCTCAAAAAGAAAAGTATCAGGCATTTATCGGCCAGGTGGCTTCTTTGCTACTTACTACTCAGGACGAAGCTACTATTTTACCGGCTATTGATAGGCTTGTTACGGTTGAAGACCAGCTTAGTGGCGTTCGCAAAGAACTTGACCAGACCACTAAAACACTAGGGATTAAGGATACCAAGATTAGTGAAATGGCCACCGAGATCAAGCGCCTCCAAGAAGAGGCCAGGAAAGCTAAGGGGTTGGGCGATGCTACCACCGCCGACTTAATCAACGAAATCATAAGTCGATTGGTGAAGATAATTAAAAAATAGGAGGATATATGGCCAATAAAATCAAAGCCTTTTTTAAGTGTTGGGAGGATGCCTGGGCAGCTATCCCAAGCTATATCAAAGTATTCTTATACTCTACCAGCTCTTCAGCTTTTGGGTTGTGGATAACTGGAGAGTTGAACTGGAGGGCAGTAGTAATTATTGTCGCCACCAATCTTGGCATTTACAGTGCCCCCAGAATCGTTAATAACCAGGTTAAGAAATTAGCATAATGGAGAAGCACCCCGCCCATTTTCCAGTGTCTTTCGCCAATGTTGAATACCCAGCTCATTTCGTCTTTTTCGAATGGGTAAGGGAATTAGAAAGTACGCCTGACCTAATTCCCTCGGACAGACCCATTGGAGAATGCAACACTTTTCCTCCTGACCAGGATTTGTGGTGGGAAGAAAATCAGATAGTAGCCAGGAGCAAACATGCCAGAGAAAGACCTAATACTTGACGAATCCCAAAAAGCCTACAGTATTCAGGCCGTTAAATACCAGCTTGAATTTGGCGAACAGGGAGAAGATATTGTAAGGATGATTACACAGTATATCGCTCAAGGGTGGATGGACTGGGGACAAGCAACCCTAATGCTAAAAGCAGTATTTGAGCCGGACATTTGCGATGACGGCAAGGAGGCACAACATGAGTAGGCTAGAGAGCCTACTTTTTTTAAGTTCTAGCGTTGCCACCATAGCCCTCATTGAATCAGCATTTACCAGAAACGTGAGAAAGGAGGTGGGGGCAAGAGACCATTGGAAATGTCAAGCAGACGGAGAAGCTACTCCAGGAAGATGTTTGACCGCAGAGATGGAAGGAATAGACCATCCAGTCAGTTATCAAGAGGGCTATTGGATCACCGCCGCTCACTACAACTCCGGTGTCCAATACAAGAGCCACCCAGAACATAACAATCCGGAGTCGGGTAGATGTCTTTGTGATCTCTGCCATGCGGCGGAGGAATTGATAAGAGGCAATGAAAATGGAGCGAGGTTGATGTTAAATATGGGTATCTATACCCAGAAAGATGCCCCGAAACATGGGGGGCAGAGAATATTAACCATAGAAGAATTAAAAGACCTTGTTAATGGAGGTTAAATGGGTTCAAAAGAGGTTAGGTGCTACTCACCAGCACAAGTGTTAGAAAAAGACGTTTTAGTGGCACTGGAACGGGTTAACACGCAGTATAAACCATTCTCTGCATGCATAGAAAGTGAGCAAGGATCAGCCATTGTCACGGTTAACGAATTTTACGAGGGACATTTACCTATAGACCAAGTACGGGCGATATACGATTATCCGGTGAAGGTAGAGTATTTTACGGGTGAGTACGGAGAAAAGGAAAACCGGCCACTAACTAGAGTATATTGGAGTGGAGTTGAACCGATCAAAATTATTGATGTAGTTTGACAATCACTCAATTTTTTATGTATTACGAAGAAAACGGAATAACGATATACAACGGCGACTGCTTGGAGATTTTACCTACATTTGATGAGAGTAGTTTTGATGCGATTGTGTCTGATCCACCCTATGAACTTGGATTTATGGGCAAGAAATGGGACAGTACAGGTATTGCTTACAATGTAGATTTATGGAAAGAGTGCTTGAGAGTATTAAAGCCAGGTGGACATCTGTTAGCGTTTGGGGGAACGAGGACATATCATAGAATGGCTTGTGCTATTGAAGATGCTGGATTCGAAGTAAGGGATATGATGGAATGGATTTATAGTCAAGGTTTCCCGAAATCACAGAATTGCTCTTGTAAATGTGAGGGTAGTGCGGTAGAATATACCCATGAAAGATGTAAAGAGATACCCGAACACAACCTGCGACAAATGCCAGAAACCGATTTATCGGCGACCTTGGATATTGAAAACAAACAAGACGAAGTGTTGCAGTCATCGTTGCTCAAACCTACTCAACAAAAAAGTGAAGGTGATGCACACAAAGGAGGCAATACTCAAGAGGTCATTAATATTGACAGGAGAGAGGAACGGGAGTTGGAAGGGCGGAGTAACTTACTGGAGGAAACACGGGAACTACAAGCCAATAAAATACATTCGTTGTCCGAAGGATTATTTACCGATGGCGAGGAAAGACGGATACATAATGGAACACCGGCTGATAATGGCGATGCATTTGGGGAGACATCTTGCGAGAGTGGAAGTGGTACATCACATAAACCACAATCCACACGACAACAGAATAGAAAATCTGATGCTATTTCCGAACAATCGGGAACACAAACTTTACGAAGGGAAAAATGCGAAAAGTGTGGAAAGATAAAAAACTTTCAAGGAATGGGCAGTGCTCTTAAGCCCGCCCATGAGCCGGTAATACTGGCTCGTAAACCACTAGAAGAAAAAACGATAGTGGAACAGGTACTTAAAACAGGAACAGGTGCTATTGATATTGACGGGTGTAGAATACCAATAAATGAAGATGTTAATTGGGATGCTGTTCAGAAAGGGAGAATTTATGGTGATGGTGAAAAATATGGGAAAGCAGAACAGAAAGAAACAACACAAACCTACAAACCCGAAGGTCGCTTTCCTGCCAACATTATCTGCACAGATGATGCTTTGAATGACGGGGAAATGACGAAGGGTAAAGTTGGAATGACACAACACGGAAGTGGAAGCAATAAAGTTTATGGAAAATATGAAAATAGTGAACAAAGTTATATAAATGATGGCACTTCCGACTCTGGCTCAAAATCCCGATATTTCGATGTAGATGTATGGGGTGAAAAACACGGATTGAAAGAAGAAGAAAGCAAGGGAAGATTCCCGGCGAATGTGATTTGTAGCGATGATGCTTTAAATGATGGGGTGATAACGAAGCATGTGGCGAGTGGGTATAACTGGGAAGAAAGCAATAACGATAATCCAACTCACATAGTAGCAAAGAATATAAAATCAGGTGTTCACTTTGGTGGCTCTGGCTCAAAATCCCGCTATTTCGATATAGATGTCTGGGGTGAAAAACACGGACTACTACAATTCCATAAGGCAAGTAAGAGGGATAGGGGGGAAGGCAACACTCATGCAACGGTTAAGCCTACTCACCTTATGTCTTGGCTTGTCCGTTTAGTCAGTAAAGAAGGGGATACAATCCTAGACCCGTTTGTAGGTTCCGGTACTACTCTTGTAGCGGCTTGCAAACTTGGAAGACGAGCGGTTGGAATTGAGATTGATGAGAAGTATTGTGCCATTGCCGTAAAACGACTAAAAAATATCCAGCCGAGTTTATTTACTAATAGATTTTGACACTCCCACCTAAAGAGTGCTAGTATGTATTACCTGCCCTTGTTTGGTCGCAAACTCTACTAGGACAGTTTGACAAATAAGCCTCTACAAACGGGGGCTTTTTTGTTGCCTATTGATCTAGTTGACTTCTCTTACGTGTGTGCTAACTTGGATATTGGTCAAGGGTTTGAAGGTCTGTTTTTTTATACCCTACGGCCAATATAAGACGTTTTATATTGCCCCCGGATTCCCTTGACCAAAGGCCGATCCGGGGGCTTTTCATTAGGAGAATATGGACGGTTGGATTAAATTACACAGATGTTTTTTAGATTGGGAATGGTATGACGAGCCAGGAATGGTTTGGTTGTTTCTTAAATGTTTATTACTTGCCAACTACGAAGACAAGAAATGGCACGGGATAGATCTCCCCCGCGGATCGTTCGTAACTAGCTATGAAAGCTTATCAAGCAAAAAAGCTAAAGTGTCAGTCATGCAGGTGCGCACGATAATAAAAAGGCTAATTTTAACAGGCGAATTAACAATCAAAACTACCAATAAATATACCGTTATATCAATCATTAATTATAACAAGTACCAAGAAGATAACAAGCAGATTAACAAACAATTAACAAACAAACAACAAACAAATAACAAACAAATAACAACAACTAAGAATATTAAGAATATAAGAAATAAAGAATTAATACATAAATGTATTAACAAAGAATTTGGGAACCCGATGATAAATTTCATTTTAAAAGAATTTGAGAATCAGTGGGGATACAAACCAACTGATAGGCAACCACGGTGGGCAGCTAAAAATTTAATGGGAGATTTTAAAAAGATTGTGGAAGCCAATGGAAAAGAATTTACTCAACAATCTATTGAGAAATTAACTCCAGCATTTTTTAGATGGCTCAAGAAACGTGAGGGAGACAAAAAATATGAATTATTGGCTAGCGCTAGGCGTAAATTACCAATCTATAAAGCGGAGGTCATAGATGCAATCATCAGACAAGCAAAAAACGAGGAGATCACGATGGTTCAACGAATTGGATGAACTTAAACAGAATGAGGTAGTTAAATTTTGGTTTGAATATCAGAAAATGACCTCAAAAGAGAGGGAATCACTTCTTGAAGATTGGAATCAGTATTTTTCCAATATTGAAAACTGCAAGGCTTCCCGTAGATTCCAAAAAATGCGGCTATTACTGAAATCTAGGGAAATTAAATTATTAAAAGAATTTGCAACGAAAGCAAGAGAACAGGTCAGCAGAAACGCCTGGGAATTAAATACACCTTATGGTTATGATCCCGTTTATTTAAACCAATCAAGGGAAGTTACCCGTTACTATGCTTTGGAAAACTTATTACAAAGAGAAAGCGTTGATATTGATGAAGAAAATATTAGAGGAACTTTATATTAGAAAGTGATAAAATGAAATGTCACTTTACGTGCAACTCCCCCAGTCTCCACTCCCGTGGCCTGGGGGTTTTCTTATCTTAAACTGCCATATTGACAATGGATATTTGTTGTGCAATACTAGAGGCAATATCAAATAAGTCCACGGGAGGACGAAATGACAATTACTACTTCGGTTGAAACTGTTGCCAATGACTCTCTTACTCCCTCACAAGAGATTGAGGAAATAATCCACCTAGAACAGGTGAAAAAAGGCATTGAGAAAAAATTAGAGATTTATAGAAAGAATCTCCTAGAAGTCATGCGCCGAGATGATGTGTTGACCCTAAAAACTGGTAAATTCACTATTACCAGGGCTACCAGAACCACTATCAAAATTACTGACGACAAACTAGTCAAAGAGCAACTAGAAAATATGGGACATCAAGTTATGACCAAAGAAGTGATTGACATGAAGTATATGAAACCAGTTATCACCGACAATGTGGACCAACTAGACGGCGTGAGTAAATCAGAGACAGAATATACATCAATTAAACTGACTAAATAGGAGGACATAATGACCAGTTTTAGTGATGAACTACACGACCTGAGTTGGAGTGAATTTAATAGCATCCAATCCGACAACTACAGGATGAATGATGATTTTGCCGGACTTGATGAGGACAATGACGAGCCTACCGATGAGGAACTGGAGGATCAGCGGTGGGAAGCCCTGCACGAGACCGACCATGAAGCAGATATATCAGTTAGCGACATTCTTGCCGGAAAGTAGGTAAATATGAAAGTAACACAAAAACAATTGATTGATCTACTTCGGGAGAAGATGGACAAAATCGGTGACATAGACGACCAAGACGCTAGGTGGGCCGCCACCATCTTCTACCAGCACGCAGAGCAACTTATTAGTGATTTATTTAGAATCTTAGAGGAGAGAAATGAAAGATAAAGAGGAACCCAAAAAACTTACCCTACATGAGCGCCTAGTCAAGATCCAACAGGAACTCAAAGCGCCCAAGAGCCAATACAATTCATTTGGTAAATACAATTATCGAAACTGTGAAGATATTTTAGAGGCAGTTAAACCACTTCTTGAAGGTTGCACCCTCACTCTTCACGACAACATTCAACAAGTGGGAGATAGATATTATGTGGTCGCCAAAGTGGTATTAAGCGATGGGGAAGATCAGATAGAAAACGTGGCTTTTGCACGTGAGTCGGAAATTAAGACCGGCATGGATTCTGCACAAATCACCGGCGCAGCAAGTTCCTACGCTCGTAAATACGCTTTAAACGGCTTGTTCCTCATTGATGATACACGTGACCCAGATACCCAGGATAACACCAAAATAGAGGCATCACGACCCGTTAGTGTACCCAAAGTAGAAGGCAACGTCCCCCTTTGTCCTATCCACCACACCCCATTTAAGTTTATTCGAGGCAAATATGGAAACTTTTGGAGCTGTCAAACTAAACTAGCAGACGGTACATACTGCAAGAAAATACCGCAAGATATTGTTAATTTTTAGGAACATGGGGCCATTGCATCGGACAGGATGGCCCCATAAAAAACAAGAAAGGGAAAATAGTCGATTATGTAGAGGGGTGGCTGATTTAAGGCACTAGGTGACGCAAGGTATCAACTTGTCAACTTGATAGTAATGTACGATGGACTGAATAAAAACGCATCAAACCATTACCCCCTCTACATAGTCGGCTATTAAACGCATATGCCTATAGCCATCAATTTACGCACGATAAAAATTAGGACAATCAACCAGTTTGTGAGTGAGTCACTAAACTATAACGATGATATCTTATTTCAAGGTAAGGGTCAGGTAGTACAGATTGTGGGCAACAACAACCAAGACAATACTCAAAATCTTATTTATATCGTGAAGCCTGAACTGGTTGAGATAAAAAAATCTAATCTTGAGTTACCCATCCCAAAAACTATCACCAACGATCTAAAAATCAAAGAAAAGTCACCAAGTCAGATGTTAAGACAAAAAGCCTACCGAATAGCCCAAGAGATAGGCGGAAACGAAGAGGAACTATATCTGGGGGCTATCGAAGCAGGAAGTGAGTATTTGGATCAATTAAAAGAAAGTTTTATAGGAGAAAAATGACTCAGTGTGAAACTGTCTTATCTATGCTCAAAAGTGCTGGACCAAAAGGTATTTCAACTCAAGAGTTCCTACAAGCGTATATACCTAGATTCTCAAGTAGGATAAACGAGCTTAGGAACCAGGGGTTAGATATTGAAACAAGAAAGGGTAAAGGAACATGTCGGGTTTATGTCCTCAAATATCAACCAGTCTTTACCGAAAAAGAGCTTAGCCAAAATGCTAGCCAGTTATCGTTTTCTTGAGTAAACTGCCATATTGACAATGGATATTATAAATGATTGAATATTAACTATGACATACAACCCAAAATCTGCCGCGACCCAGTTTCAACCAAAAATTACCCAGGATGATATCGACTTTATCATCAAGCTCAAAAAGCAGGGTGTAGACACATCTATTATCGCCAATAGCCTAGTAGGTAGACATAATGGAAACTTGGGCCACCCCACCGCCTATAAGTGGATCAGGCTTGACTATGAAAAACTAGAAGCAATAAGAAAAAAATTAAGATAAATAAGAAATGTCTGAATACAAAAAAATTGAGGATAAGTTTAATAGTAAAAGTGAGGTAAGTGACTACTTTGGACAACTACTAGGTATCAAACCCCAAAAATATCATTTTGTTTTTAGATTAGGAAAAGTTGAAAAATGTACCTGTCCAAAAGGCAAAAACCATACTTAATTATGATCCTACAAAAATAAGTGGGATAACCAACAATGAACTTTTA
>Ga0172373_10009563_pt1 | contig 12007 bp, 10 predicted proteins | sample Lak10m_2_FD_114546 | JGI IMG/M metagenome (GOLD analysis project Ga0172373, IMG submission 114546) | Freshwater microbial communities from Kabuno Bay, South-Kivu, Congo - kab_092012_10m | ecosystem: Environmental > Aquatic > Freshwater > Lake | place: Democratic Republic of the Congo... | reverse complement strand
TATATCAAAAGCTACACAATTACCACATAGTGATTTTTTAGCAGCTTCAACAGTGGTGTTCCAATCAGATGCAACCATTTCCCAATAATCACCGGGTTCGTCAATATTAAGTGGACCATATTTTATATAATCCGCTTTTATTGACTTGTCTCTATTATTGGTATTTAACTCTAAATCTTGAGTTGCTTTAGGACATTCCATTTCCGCTTCGGATAGGAGTCTTTTGTTTAATCTTTCGATAAGTTGTTTTTTCTTTTTTAATTCAATTCCCATGATTTTTTTATTATATAAATATCTCGTGGTCCCTCACGGGCTTGAACCGTGGACCTACCGATTATGAGTCGGGTGCTCTGACCAACTGAGCTAAGGGACCAATGGTAGTGGTGACGGGATTTGAACCCATAACCTTGACGGTATAAGCGTCCTGCTCTCACCAATTGAGCTACACCACCTTATCCAACGAAAACTCTATAATCGTACTCATTAAATGTTCTTCGTCTAAATTCGTAGGCCCACCAAGATTCGAACTTGGAATATCTCATTAGAAGTGAGAGGGTATATCCCTTTACCTATGGGCCCATTAAAATGGAACTCTCCTTCTACGCTCACCGTAGTTGTAGATTTGATTGGACATAGTTTACTGTCCACCTGTTGTGTGGCCACACAGTGCAGGGTCCATCACAGTTCACTTTGGGTCATGTAACTCATTTGGGTAGCTAATCCCAAGAGCCAAAGTATCTTTCAACGGTGCTAATCCGTCCTCTGTAAGGAGTTTTCCATTTTTGTACCGCTGGCCGGAATCGAACCGGCACGGACATTACTGTCCAAGAAATTTTAAGTCTCTCTTGTCTACCTGTTTCAACACAGCGGCATCAATTTCACCAACATGTCAAAGAACAAATTCAGTTGAAGCTGAACTCTTGTACAATTATACAAAAAAAAATCATAAAATAAAAAAACCCGAACTTTCATTTTTTAAAGTTCGGGTTCAATTAGTTTGAGTTTACTCTTAGTATAACTTACAACTTAAAATCCGAACTTGGGTTACTTAAATACAAACCTCTCCTATTACCACTTAGCGGGTTGTTTGACGTTTGTTGTATGTGTACCAAGTTCATCATTGTTTAATAAGTATATACAGATATACAAAAAGTTTTTTTATTTAAAATAAATCTTCACACCATATTGGTGTTTTTTCTCCAACATATGAACCTGACACATTAAATTCAAAGTATTCAACTGCTTCAGTCATATCCATTCCTTGTTGTGATAATATTTCAAGACATTTAGCGACTGAATAAATTATTCTCATAGATTTCTCATCTATTCCAATAACTGCGTTGTCAAATCCATCTGCGATGAGTAATTCCTCATCTTCATATATGGCGAGTATTCTTTCTAACATATCGGTTTTTTTTAATGATTTTATGTATTTTTTAAGTTTGTCTTTCGGTTGCCAATTTAATCGATTTATTGCATCACCGTTTACTCTTTTTGATTTTCTGTAATTTCCTTTTTGGTCGGGTAATGAAATCTTTGTTACGTTGAAGTATTCTTTGAACATTTCAAACACCTCATTAACCGAGTAAGGTTTTCCTGTTCCGAGTTCCCACGCATCTTCGTGTTTTTCATTACCAAATGCAATTTCGATTAAACCATCAACAATATCGAAGACATGGGTGAAATCTCTTGTTTGTTCTCCATCACCAACAATTGTTAATGGTAGATTTTTTTCCATTTGATATCTCCATATTCCAATTAATGCACCCCATTTGTCATTAACAACTTCATTGGGACCGTATACATTATAGAATCTGGCAATTTCAAAATCACATTCATAAACTGTTCTGTACATTTTGATAATATCCTCACCAAGTTTCTTTGACGTGGCATATGGTGATTCAAAGTAGTTCCCCCATTTTGATGCCGAACCGGCATAAATAACTTTTACATTATTCTTTCTTGCCCATTCACAAACAACTTGTGTTCCACCCACATTTACTCTAAATGTTTCATGTGGGTTTTCAAAAGATGGTTGAACCCTACTTAATGCAGCTAAATGAAAACAGATGTTGAAGTTATCATTTTCCCAACTAAGTAGTTGTTCGATGTCACCATATGAATAGTTACACCCATTGATTTCATTATTTTTTGAACCGGTAGATAAATCATCAAGGGAAAACACCTCGTGTCCTTCACTAAGTAATTTCCTTATCAGATTTGTACCAATAAATCCATTTCCACCTGTTACTAATATTTTCATAATTAAATGTAGTCCCGCACGGAGTCGAACCGAAATTACCTCCGTGAAAGGGAGGTGTCCTAACCATTAGACGACGGGACCAAAACGATTATCGAACTTTGACTTATGACTTTTAGTCTGTTAACACTTTACGTGTTTTATTTTTGTTTTGTTGTTGTTTATCAATTTCTCTCCATACGGATTCAAAATCTCTGTTTGTTTGTTCATAATTTCGAGTCATAGAATCTTGGAGTTCTTTTTCCTTATTTTCTAATTCTCGAAATATTATATCGGCAAGTTTATCAACCCTTGAGTCGATTCTTTTATCGATTCTTTCAATTTCCCTAAAAATTGACATAACCTCATCTTTTGTGTTATGTAAATTTGATTCAACATTGTTGAGTTCTTTTCTCATTCTCAATACTGACACTAAACCATAAATCAATGACATAATGCCAACACCAAGAACAAATGCAAATAACTGTTCCATAATAATTGTTTTTTAAAAATATGTCAAAGAACGATAATCGTAGTGGTCGGGGCAGGAGTCGAACCTATCGCGTCACGTCTCGTTTTAGCGAGATTGCTCTACCGCTGAGCTACCCGACCATTGGCGGAAAGAGTAGGATTCGAACCCACGGAACAGTTTCCCGTTCTTCAGTTTTCAAGACTGACGCAATCGGCCAACTCTGCCATCTTTCCTTTTGCGGTCCCACGGGGAATCGAACCCCGACCTCAGGCGTGACAAGCCCACATTGTAGCCTTTCAACTATGAGACCAATTTGGAGCCTCCTATCAGAATCGAACCAATAACCTACGCATTACAAGTGCGTTGCTCTACCAGTTGAGCTAAGGAGGCGTATCTAAAATATAAGAAATAAATTCCATATTTCAAAATGTTTAGTTGCGGAAGCGGGAATCGAACCCACGTCATTCGGCTTATGAGACCGAGCTGGAACCTCTCCAGTCCACCCCGCAATGTTTGTTGGTGAGGTGAGATTCGAACTCACATGTAACCAGTTAACCTTTCTACACCTTATCAGGGTGAGGGTATACACACCAATAATTCTTCATGTATCTTTCTATGACAATTAGAACAAACTAAAATACATTTATCAATTTATTTTTTTATATGGTAGTTTTATTAAAAAATCCAATTTGGGGTGAATAATGGGATTCGAACTCCCGACCTTCTGATTGCAAATCAGACGTTCTAACCAACTGAACTATATCCACCATATTATAAGGTTACAGACTTATAATGGTCAATTATAAGTCCTATACCTTATAGTGAGGTCCCGAGTGGATTCGAACCACCGAATAAGAGTTTTGCAGACTCCCCCCTTAAGCCACTTGGGTACAGGACCGTGGCGGTTCCTAAAGGACTCGAACCCATACTTCAACGTCCGTAGCGTTGCGTGCTATCCATTACACCAAAGAACCATTACTTAATTCGTTCATCCCATTCTTCTTGAGTTCCCAATCTAATTGGAACAAACAATGCAAATCCATCATCATCTTCAAAATGGTTACAATCATCTTCTCTCCAACCAAACTTATATCTCATGTGTACAAATTTGTTTGTTTCTTGATTCCATCTTGCAATTGTGGTGTTTCTATGTTCACCAATATAAATCTGGCCGTGAACCAAATCCTTTTTAGGAATTGCACCGGCTTCGATTAGTTTCGGAACATAGAACTCTTTCCATTCCTTTTCATCCACTCTTGGAAGTGTGGGGACATCTTCAGGATTATTAATCTTTGGTAAATTCTCCCAATATTGTTTAATTGTTTTTTCCCTTTCTTCTTTGAGTTTCAGTTTCTCCGACTCAAATTTTATTTTGATTGCGTCGAAGTTGTCATTTCTTTCCATAACATTTGTTTTAGCGCGGGTAGAGAGATTCGAACTCCCATCAAGGGTTTTGGAGACCCACATGCTACCGTTGCACCATACCCGCGTTTGATGTTTATTTCATGCATTAAACCCCCATCTCCAAATAATGCATGATTAAACCATCATTGTAGTTCCTACCGGAATCGAACCAGTGACAGCTTGTATGTAAGACAAGTTCTCTACCAACTGAGCTAAGGAACTAATTTGTATCCCCGATGCGACTCGAACGCATGACTCCCTCATTAAAAGTGAGGTGCTCTAACCAACTGAGCCACGAGGACAAACGTGGTACCGACCGGATTCGAACCAGTGACGCCTAGCTCTTCAGGCTAGCGCTCTACCAACTGAGCTACGGTACCAATAAAACAATATGTCAAAGAACACTTTGTGGACCGTGGGAGAGTCGAACTCCTGACCTTCTGATTGCAAATCAGACGTTCTAACCAACTGAACTAACAGCCCTAAAACAAAAAAACCTCGAGATTTTTCCCGAGGTTCTTTCAGTATCGTCAAAAACTCAACTACTTACAAGAGACCTCGGGACACAGCAATATCACGTACTTCTGCCCATTTTGAACAGATTGTAAATGATGTCATATGTACGAATTGTCTCATCGAAGGTTAATTTAAGTTTAAATCCTCTACAAAGTTAATAATAAGTATTGGAAAAACAAATAAAAACTCAAAAAAAATTTTTTAATGTAAAAACCTGACCATTTATAACCATTTCAATGTATTTATAAGTAACCAAAACATAAACTAAACACAAACTAAAACTATGAAAAAATTTTTTAGTACGTTATTCAACGACAACAACACAATCAACGAAAAGTCAGTAGTTGGTTTTCTTTCTTTCACAATGATGATAATTGCACTCTTTGTTGACCTTATTACAGGTTGGCTAGGTAAAGAGTTGTTAATTAATGAATTCATATTCGATGGATTCTTGGTTATTACTTTAGGTGCATTTGGTATTGCATCGGTAGACAAATGGATAAATAACAAGAATAGTAAGGGTGGAGATACCGCCGAATAAATTAGGCTATTAACCTAAGTTATAAAAATTTACTAATGAAACCATTGAAGTTAATCGTCATAACTATACTAACACTTTTACCCTTCTTGAGTGTAGAAGCTCAGAGTAATGCGACAATTTTCGTAGACCCCGTTGTTAACAATATTAAGGTTGGAACACTTGTGGGTAATAAGAATTTGGCGTTTGGTGTTAGAAACATTGCTCAAGAAATAATAAATGAGCAGGATAGTTTAATCTTAGTTGGGGCTAAAGAACAAGCTAATTATACGTTATACATTGAATTAATCTTCTTTGATATTGTTTCCACTAAATCAGGGGTTGCGGTGTTTCACCAAGATAAAGCAACAACCGTAATAAGAATGAAAGGCGTCCTCTACAATAAAGAGGGAAAAAAAATAAAAAGTGAATTTGCGGAAGGTAAGTCGTCTGAAATATCGACATCAACTATAATAATAGATGAAGGTGGAAAATTCAACCAAGAATCTGCAAGTTCAGCAATAAAAAAAACAACAATAAATCTACTCGATAAACTACTATGAAAAAACTAATCTTTGTTCTGTTTGGACTATTCTTAGTCACAACAACATTCGCCCAAACAACCCCCGGTATTGGTAACCCTGTTGCCTATAAAACCATTAAACGTGGAGACACATTAGATGTTGTGTTTAAATACGACGCAGCACCTTCTGTGGATGTGAGAACATTCCAAGTTGATTTCCAATATAGGAAACAACTTTTTACTCATATTTCAACAACTGTTGATGCCACTGTTAGTGGTATGACGCCAGCCCTGTCTATTAAGTTCTTCAACGACTACAAATATTCAAGTTACAACTCAGGTACTAGTACCTATAGTTATGGTGCCGACACCAACTACACTGTAGCAAGAAACTATTTGGTTTTATCAAGTGGTTCACAAATTACTCAGGACACATTTTTAATTCATAATAAGTTCCTTATTAATGATGTTACATCAAACTTTGACGCTGATAGTGTTGAAATTAACTGGGCTCGTATGTTCAAATTAGATGGTACTACTATTGGAGATAACATCGCCGTATTGAACGTACAAAAAATGCATTTAGAGCTTTTGGGTAACTTAGTTATTAGTGGTAAAGTATGGTTACCATCTACAATGAGAGGTGCGGGTGTTAGACCTACTGTTATTTGTACTAAATTCAACACAGGTGAGTTTGTGTCATCACAACAAGTTGACACCGCGGGTGTATATTCACTTAACAATGTTGATAAGAATACAAAGTATAAGTTAACATTAAGATTCCCCGGTGATAGTATGACCACTATTAGAGATAATGCAGTAACAATATCTGACGCGGTTAAAACATATGATGAATATTCGCTTACCGATGTTAACCAAACATTCCCAAGAACATATTTGAGAAATGGTTTAGCATATTTGATTGGTGATGTAAACAAGTCGGGTGCTCTTGATGGTGGTGACCCATATTTGATTTACGCAAACGTAAGTGGTCTTAAAAAGATTGATACAACAACTATGATACATGCGTTCCATAGAAACCTATTTGATTCTTTGGCGATGGGTACCAATCAATGGACTGATTGGTCAAACAATTTAACCGCATACAATTATATTGTTGATAGTGTCGGTCTTGTTAATTTGACAAATGTGGATATTAAATACTTCATATTAGGTGACGTTGATAGGACTCACTCTTCACCTGTATATGACGCAAATGGTAACTTAGTTGCTAGAGCAATATTCAGGGGTGACCTTGATGTGAATATTCCAAACACTAACGCTCAAATTGGACAACCTGTATGGGTACCATTTAATGTTAACACAAATGGTGACGAAAACTACGGATTACAATTTGAAATGAAGTATGATATAAATGCCGTTAAGTTTGAAGAAATCGTATCGAACTTCAATGGGGGTCCTTGGTTACAATATGTAACACATGATGAAAGTGCGGGAACAATCCGTTTTGGTGGAATGAATAACCAAATGAAACAGGGATTAATAGGTGCTTCAGTTCCATTTAAACTAAAATTCTCATCACGTAATAATACTGATGTAGTGGCAAATCTTTATGTAAGAAACATAATGGACGCATCAGATAAAAATGGTGACCATTTGAATATTGATTTCACGAGTCACGTTGCCACGATTTCATATCGAAGAGCACCCATCGGTGGTATATCTGAAATAAGTGAAATTACTGCACATATCAGACCAAACCCAACAACGGGATGGTTTGAGTTAGAAGTTAAATTCCCTGACCCTAATACAACTATGGCAGTTGCGATTTACGATGTATCAGGTAAAATGATTAAACAATTTGGTAATATATCAGGAAACGGATATCAAACTGTGGTATATAAACAAATTGATATGACGAATGTAAGTAATGGAAATTATTATTTAGTTCTGAATAATTATAATAAACAATTAACTAAACAATTTTTAAAAGTCTAAAACTATGTCAGAAGAAACACAAGAACAAGACGGAACATGGTCTGGTTTAAAAAAGACCATAATAGGTACTGTTAGTACTGTTGTATTAGGTGCAGGTACTTGGCTTGGAACCACACTTTTTGGTGGTGGTGATGAACCAGCTCCAGCTCAACAAGCGGCTCCGGTTATTAACATTACAAACTCTAATCAACAGCAACAAGCTGCAGGAGGTACTACTATTATCAAAGAGAAAGTGATTGAAAAGCAGGCTCCAGCACCTTCAAACGCGCCAGCACCAAAGAAAAAAGAAGGTGATGAATTTAAGGAGAAGGAGCCTGAATGGTAATATAATAACAAAAAAACGAAAAGAATTAAATGATGGGTGAGGTAAAACAAGCGCCACCGAGCGGTTTCAAAGATTTATTAAATGCAATGATGAAACGTAGATGGTTCATCACAGCCATCGTATTAGGTGGATTTATGATTATCATAATGGGTATATTCGGTGCAATCATCGGAAATACTGCAATTAGTGGAGAATGGAAAGAACTTCTACTCCTTTTATTAGGTGCTTTCATTGGTTCTTATGGTAAAATTATTGACTATTGGTTTAGTGATACCGATAAGGATAAGATGTTAGTTCAGAAAATGGATGAAGAAGATGGTGTCTCATTATCTAACACATCAGATTTCTCTGATGGACCAAAACTCGGTTCTACACCAATAATTCCTGAAAGTTTTACAAATGCAATACTTTCAGGAAATAACTCGGCTTCCACACCTACCACATCCGTTGTTGCTGAAACACCTAAAGTTGGTGTAGAAGTTGACGAAGATGGTGATGGTATAATGGATGGTATTGACTTCGATGGTGATGGTATTATAGATGAATACTTTGCACATAGACAATGTGAACACGTTTGGGGTGACTTAGATGGTGATGGTGTTGAAGAATGTTTAAAGTGTGGTAAAATAAAAGATATTATAGAATAAAATATGAATTCCATGTTTAAAATGAGCGAAAAAAGTAAAGAGTTCTGGATAACCCTTGGTGTTATTGCTATTTGGTTTTTCATCATGTTTGGTATTACAACTAAAGCAAGCGCTCAAGTTGTTGGTAAAACACAAACAGAACAATATAAAGCTTCGTTTGAAACAAGTGTTAATATCGATTCTTTAATGGATTATAGCGGACCCCAAATACCCATTCAAATTTTAAAAATTGGTATAAATGATGAGGTTTATGAACAATATCCCGAATTAAAAGAAAAGAAAGTTGGTTTAGGTGTTGCAAATATTGTTTTAGAATATTTGGAAAACTTAAATAGATTCACTTTTACTGAAGATAAAACTGAGATTAAAAACAGAATGGTAAAACAATTCCAAGCGTCTCAGGCAGGGATTAGTTACGACACACTAAATGGTAGAGGAAAAATAAGATTAGCACACTATTTTGTTACAATAGAAGTTTATGATTTCTCTGTGAGTGAAGATGAAACTGTAAACCTATCTAATGGTGTTAAAAATACGATGGTCACAAGACTTGGTCTTCAAGTTAGATTTACAGATGCGGAAAATGGAACAATTATCGCCGCGAGTGGTTTAGGAGAAGCTAAAACTGTAAGAGAATTGACACTACTAAATGACGATAATTTGAGTGAGGTTAAGTTCAATCAGTCTACAATTGGTATATCAACAAAAAAAGCTTTAGATATTGCTTGTAGTAGAATTCTTCTTAGGATGATTAAAAAAGGTGTTTTTCCTAATTAGTAGTTTAAAAAATGATTATGTATAAAAATTATGGGGGTTAATGGACCCCCATTTTAATATTTATTAATATGGATTTCAGGAGATTAAAATTACTTTTTTTTATTGGAGTTTTGTTCTTCACAACTCAGAAAATCCACGCTCAAACATCAACCACAACATTTATTGACCCGTGCACTAAAGAAGTTACACTATTTACAATTCCCCTCCAAGGAGGAACAACAATATTTTTCTTAAATCAAAGTAGATATTTCACATCTTCTGATGTTACAAGTGGGGTATTTAGTGCTTGGGTTAATCAAGTTTATACTCAATATCGTCAAACAAATCCATGTTCACAACAACAAGGACAAGTAACACAAAATCAAATCACATCACAAATTATTAGTAACACGGTTCAATCGGTTGTTGGTAGTATTATGTCATCCGCCCAAAGTTCTGCAACCAGTGGAGGAAATTTAAACGCCTCTAATGGAAACAATAATAAAAAGAACGGGAATAATAATTCTAACTCAAACACAAATGGCTCATCAAATAACAATAACGGAAATAATTCGAATGCTCAGGGAGGTTCAAATGGAAGTCAATCCTCAAATACAAATACAACTTCTACAACAAGTGGAGGAGGCAATACTCCTCAAGGAAGCTCAACAGGTACACAAAGTGGAAACAATGGAAATTCAAATAACCCAGCTCAGGGGGGAAGTGGAACGTCTCAGCCACCTGTAGGAGGTTCTGGTTCATCGGGAGGAAGTACGACAGGTGGAGGTTCAACAACCGGTGGAAGTGGTTCTTCGGGAGGTTCTAATACCGGTGGTAGTGCTACATCAGGTGGGTCAAATACGGGAGGTTCAGGAAATACCGGTGGGGGTTCTTCGGGTGGCTCAGGTAATACCGGAGGTTCGGGAAGTACGGGTGGAGGAAACACAACAGGTGGTTCGACTACAGGTGGAGGAAACACAACAGGTGGTTCGACTACAGGTGGAGGAAACACAACAGGTGGAGGTGCCACAGGAACTGGAAACCAAAACAACACACAACAAAAAAGTGAAGAAGTCGCTGCAACAACAACCATAAATATTGATGCTCAAAATCAAAACAGCTCAAACGATAATAGTGGTAGTGGTGGGTCTGATGGTGGAGGTAAAGGTGGTGGCAAGTCAGGTACTAAAGCAAGTAATAGTAATCCATTAATTGTGTCCTCAGATTTAACTACAGCTCAGAACTTGGATAAAACATTTACACCAATATTAAATCTTAGTGCGAGTAGAGCATCGATGACCGGTTTGTCAAGTGTGGGGGCAACCGCCATGATTTGGGCAAATTTGAGACAATTTGCTATTTCAGGTAAATGGACAAAATTAAGTTATAACAAAAAACAAACTTTAAGATATATTCATAACGTGAATTTGACAGGTGTTTATACTTATGGAAACATTTTAGGATTTATTGGATATAGTGGTATACTTAATGCTGGAAAATATGGAGTCACAGGGTTTAATATATCGGGAGCAGTATCGATAATTGCGGAAGATAAAAGTGGATTCTACTCACCATCAATTACCGCATTTTATACTAAACCATTAAGGGTCAATAAAAGAATGATTATGTCTCCTGAAGTTTACATTATGTCAACCCCATTGGTTTATTCAACTAAAGAAAAAGTTACAATAACCGATAGATATTTTAGTGGATTTTTGGGAAGTGGTTTTGATTATCAAATATCTAAACGATTTAAAGTAAATGTAAATTATAAAGCTAATTTGAGTACAAATCCTGAAATTCCCATCTTATCTTTCTTCTTAATAGGTAGTAAAATTAATTTATGAAAAAATTATTATTAATATTATTATCTTTTTTATTACCGATGATTGGTTATTCACAAGCAACATCAGTTTCTTTAGGCACATCAAGTAGCGGTACCTTATCTGTTACAAACAATACATGGACAAAGGTGGACCCAAATGTGACATTAAGCGCGAATGGTAACATCACCGGATTTAGAGTTCAGATTTCTCAAAGTTACATAAGTGGTACAAGTGGAGACCAATTAAGGTCAACCGCAACATTACCGTCTGGTATTAGTGTTTCATCTTTCAACACAACTACAGGTGTGTTGGTTTTTAATGGAACAACCACCGCATCGAATTGGGAAACAATATTAAGGGGTGTTGAATTTAAATCAACCTCATCAAGTTGTTACGCATTACAAAGAAGAGTAACATTTGTTGCGGGTATTGTATTCTATAATCCATTAACTGAACATTTTTATGAATATGTTTCAGGTAGTACGTCTTGGACAAATTCAAAAACGTCCGCATCGAATCGTTCTTATTTTGGTAGGGCGGGTTATTTGGCAACAATGTCATCTGAAGCAGAGAATAACTTTGTTTGGAAATTAATGTCTTCCGATGCATGGTTTGGTGCGTCTGACGAAGTAGGTGAGGTGAATGCAGCAAAGGGTACAACCGCATTTGCATCACAAGCAGCGGTTGAACAAAAATGGCATTGGGTTACGGGACCTGAAAAAGGAACTCAGTTTTCAAACGGTAGCACTGCTGTAACTGGCCAATATGCAAAATGGGCCGGTGGAGAACCAAACAATTCCGGTGGAGAACATTATGGTCAATT
>Ga0172373_10009562_pt1 | contig 12011 bp, 9 predicted proteins | sample Lak10m_2_FD_114546 | JGI IMG/M metagenome (GOLD analysis project Ga0172373, IMG submission 114546) | Freshwater microbial communities from Kabuno Bay, South-Kivu, Congo - kab_092012_10m | ecosystem: Environmental > Aquatic > Freshwater > Lake | place: Democratic Republic of the Congo: South-Kivu... | reverse complement strand
CTGGCCGAGGCGCTGATGCGCCGCGCCCGCAACTTCGTGCGCAAGGGGCTCGACGTGCTGCGCGGCCGCGCCGTCGTCGAGGGCGACGTCGTCGAGGAATTCTGGGCGTTGCGCGACGTCGACTTCGAGATCAGGCGTGGCGAGGTCGTCGCCATCATCGGACGCAACGGCGCCGGCAAGACGACGCTGCTCAAGATCCTGTCGCGCATCCTCGAGCCGACGGCAGGCCGGGTCGAGATCGCCGGCCGTGTCGCGAGCCTGCTCGAGGTCGGCACGGGCTTCCATCCGGAGCTGACGGGCCGCGAGAACATCTTCCTGAACGGCGCCATCCTCGGCATGACGCAGGCCGAGGTGAAGGCGCGCTTCGACCAGATCGTCGACTTCTCGGGCGTCGAGAAGTTCATCGACACGCCGATCAAGCGCTATTCGATCGGCATGTACGCCCGCCTCGCCTTCGCGGTCGCGGCCCATCTCGAAACCGAGATCCTGTTCGTCGACGAGGTCCTGGCCGTCGGCGACGCCGAGTTCCAGAAGCGTTGCCTCGACCGCATGTCGGAGGTGGCCAGCGCGGGCCGCACCGTCCTGTTCGTCAGCCACAACCTCGCCGCCATCTCGGCGCTGACGCATCGCGGCATCGTGCTGAAGGAAGGCAGGGTGATCTTCGACGGCCCGACCGAGGCGGCGGTCGCGCACTATTCGGACTCGCTCAGCAAGGGCCGCAAGGACCGCAACTGGGGCAAGGGCAAGGCCACGACGTTCGTCTCCGCCGACCTGCTCGACGAGAACGGCGCGCCGACCGACACCTACGAGCCCGGCACGCCGCTCGTGCTGCGCATCGAGCTGGAAACGTCGGGCATGCCGGGCATGACGCTCGAGCTCACCCTGCGCGACTCCAACAACCTGCCGGTGGCCTTCTACTCCTCCCAGGTCTTCTCGCAGGTCGAGGTGCCGCACGAACCCGGCCGCTATGTCTGCACGGTGCGACTGAAGCCGTATTTTCTTGCCTCGGGCGGCTACAGCTTCGACCTCGGCACCAACTACATGACGATCATGTCCGACCACGACGTCGACAACGCGGTCGCGTTCCACGTCGCCGCCTCGAACCCGGGCGGCGGCACCTTCGACTTCAAGCAGGACTACGGGCTCGGCGCGCACGCCATGCTGCTCGACGCACCGGTGACGTTCGAGCGGATCGGCAATGCGAGCGTCGGCGACGGCCCCCCGGCGGGGTCCGGCTGACGCCGGCCGATGCGCCGCACGGTCTGCATCGTCAGCCCCGGCAACCTCGCGTCCAATCCGCGGGTGCTGAAGGAGGCCGACGCGCTCCATGGTGCGGGCTACGACGTCACGACCATCGCCTGCGACTACACCGAGGCCCTGCGCGAGGCCGACGACGAGATCGCCGCCGGCGTTCCCTGGAAGGTCGTCAGGGTGCCGCGCTCGGCAGGCGAGGGGTTGGCCTCGCGCCTGGCGCGGCCGCTGGCCGGGGCGGTCGCCGCAATCGGGGCGGCCGTGCCGCCCGGCCTCGCGGCACGGGCCTACGGCGGGCCGGTCGCGGCCCTGACGGCGCGCGCCTGCGATATCCGGGCCGACCTCTACATCGCCCACTATGTCGCCGCACTTCCGGCCGCGGCCGCGGCGGCCCGGCGGCACGAGGCGCTGCTGGGCTTCGACGCCGAGGACTTTCACTCGGGCGAGGGAACCGGCGCGCCGGGCGACGACCTGCGCATGAGGATGGTCGAGGCGGTGGAGCGTGCGATCCTGCCGGCCTGCAGCCACCTCACGGCCGCGGCGCCGCTGATCGGCGAGGCCTATGCCGAGCGCTACGGCATCGGCGTGCCACTCACGGTGCTCAACGTCTTCCCGCTGTCGATGGCGCCGGCACGCCGTGCCGCGCGCGAGGGCGAGGGGCTCCGCGCCTACTGGTTCTCCCAGACGATCGGCCTCGATCGCGGGCTGCAGGCCTTCATCGCGGCGATGGCGCGGACCCGCACGCCCGTGACGCTCGACATCCGCGGCAGCAACCGCTGGGGCCACGGCGATGCGCTGGTGGCGCTGGCACGATCGCTCGGCATCGGCGAACGCGTTCGGCTCCTGCCGATGGCGCCGCCGCACGAGATGGTGCGCCTGGCGGCGGCCTGCGACATCGGCCTGTCGCTGGAAACGGAAATCAGCGAGAATCGCAGGCTGTGCCTGACCAACAAGATCTTCACCTACCTCCTGGCGGGCGTGCCGGTGATCATGAGTGACACGCCGGCGCAGCGGCGCCTCGCGCCGGACCTGGGGGACGCCGCGCGGCTGGTCTCGCTGGCCGACCCGGCGGCCATTGCCGACGCATTGGACGGACTTGCGCCCGTTGCGGCGCTGGAGGCGTCGGCGTCGGCGGCGTGGCGGCTCGGACGGGAACGCTACAACTGGGACCGCGAACAGGCGGTGCTGCTGGGATCGGTGGCCGCCGCGTTCGACCGGCGCACGTCGGCCGGCTGATGCGCCTGCTGCTGACGGCCGATCCCGAAATCGAGGTGCCGCCACGGCTCTATGGCGGCATCGAGCGCATCGTCGACGTGCTGGTGCGTCGCCTGCGCGCGGCCGGGCACACGGTCGGACTGGTGGCGCGGCCCGGCTCGGAGTGCCCGAGCGACGCCTTCTTTCCGTGGCCCGGGCTCAGCTCGCTCTCGAAGCTCGACACGCTCTCCAACATGGTGGCGCTGCGCCGCGCGGTGCGCGCCTTCCAGCCGGACGTCGTCCACAGCTTTTCGCGCATCGCCTACCTGCTGCCGCATCTGCGCGGCGGCGTGCCGATCGTGATGTCGTTCCAGCGCGAGCCGACGCATCGCACGGTTGGCCTCGCGGTGCGGCTGGCGGCGCCGGGCCGGATCACGTTCACGGGCTGCAGCGAGTACATCGCGCGCCAGGGCCGGCTGGCCGGCGGCGAATGGCACGGCATCCCGAATTTCGCCGACACCGAGGCGCTGACCCTCGCGCCATCGGTGCCCGACGACGCGCCGCTCGTCTTCCTGAGCCGCGTCGAGGAGATCAAGGGCGCGCACTGGGCGATCGAGATCGCGCGGCGGAGCGGCCGGCGGCTGGTGATCGCCGGCAATCACTCGGAGAAGAACGACCCGGAGGGCGAGTTCTGGAGGCGCAAGATCGCGCCGGAGATCGGCATGGGCGGGATCGAGTATGTCGGCCCGGTCGACGACGTCCGCAAGAACGCGCTGCTCGGCCAGGCGCGCGCCATGCTGGTGCCCATCCAGTGGGACGAGCCGTTCGGCATCGTGTTCGCCGAGTCGCTGGCCTGCGGCACGCCGGTCATATCCTGTCCGCGCGGCGCCTTGCCGGAAATCGTCCGGGAGGGCGTCGACGGCTTCCTGATCCGGTCGATCGAGGAGGGCTGCGCGGCGGTCGACAAGGTGGCGGCGCTCGACCGCGCCGGATGCCGGCGTCGCGCGGTCGAGCATTTCTCCGCGGACGCCGTCGTGGCGCGCTATCTCGATCTCTATTCCAGGGTGCGCGCCCGGCTGGCGGGTCCATGACCCGGCGCGTCGCCATCGTCAGCGGCCACTTCGCGCCTTCCAACCTGGTCGGCGCGCAGCGCGCGCGGCTGTGGTCGCGCTATCTGCCGGAGTTCGGCTGGGAGCCCGTCGTGGTGACTGGCGATCCCGCCGAGTACGAGGAGAAGCCGGACCCCGACCTCGGGCGGCTGGTCGCGCCGGGGTTGAAGGTGATTCATGCGGAGACAATGTCGACGCGGCCGCTCCGACTGGTCGGCGACATCGGCGTGCGGGCATTCCGGGGCTGCTATCGCGCGCTCGTGCGCATGGCGCGGGCGGGCGAGATCGACTTCGTGATGGTGACGATCCCCTCGAACTTCCTCGGGCCGGTCGGTCGGCTGGTCCATCTGCGCACCGGCCTGCCATTCGGCATCGACTACCAGGACCCGTGGGTCAATCGCTGGCCGGGGGTCGAGGTACCGTTCAGCCGGGCCTGGGCGTCGCATCATCTGGCGCGCCTGCTCGAGCCGTGGTCGGTGCGCGGTGCCGCACTGATCACCGGCATGGCGCCGGGCTACGTGGCGGGCATGCTCGAGCGCAATCCGGAGGTCGCGAAAGGCGCGGTGCTGGCCTACATGCCGATGGGCAGCGCGCCGGAGGATTACCGGCTGGTCCGCGAACTGGACCGGCCGCCCTTCCTGTTCCAGCCGGGAGACGGCCGCTTCCACATGATCTATGCCGGCGCGCTCCTGCCGGCTGGCCTCGTCGTCCTCGACGCCTTCCTGGCCGGCCTGCGCGCGCTGCGCGAGCGCGCGCCCGGGATCGCGTCGCGACTCATTGTCCACTTCGTGGGAACGGGCAGCTCGCCCGACGATCCCAAGGGGTTCCGCGTGCTGCCGCGTGCCGCCGCCGCCGGCGTCGAGGCCATGGTGAGCGAGCATCCGTCGCGCATCGGCTATGTCGACGCGCTCAACCACCTGATGCGCAGCGATGCCGTTCTGGTGCTGGGCTCGACCGAGCCGCACTACACGCCGTCGAAGGTCTTCCAGGCGATGCTCTCGGAGCGGCCGGTGTTCGCCATGCTGCACCGGGACAGCACGGCGGTGGGCATGATTCGTGCCGCCCGGGTGGGCGAGGTGCTGACGCTCGGCGAGACGGATCTGCCGGCGCCGGCGGCGGTCGCCGACGCTCTGCAGGCCTTCGTCGAGCGACCGGCCTACGATCCGGCGACCGTCGATCGGAGTGCCTTCGACGCCTTTTCGGCACGCGAATCGACTCGCCAGTTCGCCGCGGCACTGGACCGCGCGGTCGCGAAGGGACCACGCCCATGAGGCGGCGCATCGGCTTCCTGGCGAGCCATCCGATCCAGTACTACGCGCCGATCTTCCGCGCGCTGGCCGGGCTCTGCGACCTCGCGGTCTTCTTCGCCCATCGTCAGGATGCCGAGCAGCAGGCGCGCGCGGGCTACGACGTGGCGTTCGACTGGGATGTCGACCTGCTGTCCGGCTATGAAAGCCGCTTCCTCGCGAACGTGGCGCGACGCCCGTCGACCGCTCGGTTCGGCGGCTGCAACACGCCCGAGATCGGCGAGGCGATCGCGACCGGCGGCTTCGATGGCTTCGTCGTGCCCGGCTGGTCGCTGCGTTCGTACTGGCAGGCCGTGCGGGCCTGCCGCCGCGCCGGCGTCCCCGTGATGGTGCGAGGGGACTCGCAGCTGCCGGGCCAGCGCGGCGGTGCGGCGCGCCTCGCCAAGGCCGCGCTGTTTCCCGCGCTGCTGAGGCAGTTCGACGGGTACCTCTATGTCGGCCGGCGCAATCGCGAGTATCTCGAGCACTACGGCGCGCCGGCCGAGCGTCTCTTCTTCTCGCCGCATTGCGTCGACAACGAAGCCTTCTCCGCGGCGAGCGGAGCCGCGCGAGCCCGGTCGGCCGGGGCTTCCGCCGAAGCGGCCCGGCGGCGGGTCCTGTTCGTCGGCCGGCTGGTCGAGGATAAGCGCCCGATGGACCTGATCGACGCGGCAGCGCGGCTGGCCGCGCGAGGTCGGCCGGTGTCGCTCACCATCGCCGGCGCCGGTGCGCTTCAGCAGAGGCTAGCCGCGGCAGCGCAGGCGGGCGGCGTCGACGCGCGGTTCCTGGGGTTCGTCAACCAGAGCGGGTTGCCCGCCGTCTATGCGGCCGCCGACGTGATCGTCCTGCCGTCCGTCGCGCGCGAAACCTGGGGCCTCGTCGTCAACGAGGCGATGGCCTGCGGCGTGCCGGCGGTCGTGTCGGACGCTGTCGGCTGCGGGCCGGACCTCATCGAAGCGGGCGTCACCGGCGCCGTCGCGCCTCTCGGCGACGTTCCCGCCCTGGCCGACGCCATCGACCGGGTGCTGGGCTTCGACGGCAGCGCGACGCGGCGCCGTCTGGCCGAGCTGATGCAAATATATTCGCCGGTCCGGGCGGCCGAGGGGATCGTCGAAGCTGCCGGTGCCCTTGCGAGGCATAATCGGCTAAAATAGAAGCGTGCAGGCAAAAGCGCGCTTCCTCGACACATGACGACCACTACGGCGATGCCGGCGCCTGCCGTGACCAGGCTCGATTACGGCCTTCTCCGGCGCGGGGCGATGTATTTCGCCTTCCTGAACGCCTTCGTGGCGCCGTTCGTGCCCGACCCCGTGGCCTACGGTGCCGGCGCGGCGACGCCCCTCGTTCTTCTGTCGATCGTCGGCCGGCCGACCATGCCGATGGCCGTCGTCTATCTCTTCCTGTGGCAGTGGGGGCAGGTGTTCGCACGCGCCCTGCAGGCCGTCTTCGACGGCCAGTCGATGGCTGCCGGCCTCGACGGGGTCAACGTGCTGCGGGCCTACTGGTACATGCTGGCCGGCCTCGTCACCATGGCGCTCGCCTTCCGCATCGTCCTGAGCGGGATCCGGGCGCCGACGGCGCAGGAATTCTACGCCCACGAGCGCTGGCGGCCGCTCGATCTGACGATGGTCTACGGCGCGGGGCTCGTTGCGGCGACGGTGCTGGGCCTGGTCGGCCGCTCGGCGGGCGCGCTCGAACAGCCCCTGGATGCCGCCGCGCGCGTCAAGGTCGTGGCGCTGTTCCTGCTCTGCACCTACGTCTTCACGACCGGCAAGGGCGGGCGCTTCCTGCTGGGCGCGGTGCTGTTCGAGATCATGGTCGGGTTCACCGGCTTCCTGTCGGACTTCCGCGGTGTCTTCATCTATGTCGCGATCGCCGCTCTCGCGGCGCGCATCCGCTGGACCGGCACGGCCACGGTGATGGCCTTGATCTGGGTGGGCATCCTGCTCTTCCTCGCGCTGTTCTGGACTTCGGTGAAGTCGGAGTACCGCGCCTACGCCACCGGTGACGACGAGACCACGCAGGCGATCAGCGTGCCGCTCGAAGACCGCATGGCCTATCTCGGCGACAAGGTGGTCAATGTCGGGGAGCTGGACTGGGGCAACAACGCCTACCTGCTGCTGATCCGGTTCGCCTATGTCGACATCTTCGGCCAGGTGATCGGTGTCGCCGAGAGCTCGCCCGAGCCGGTCGCCATGCGGCAGTGGAGGGATGCGCTGAGCCACGTCTTGCAGCCGCGCTTCCTGTTCCCCGACAAGGCGGCGTTGTCCGACACCGAGGTCTACGTCCGGCTGGCGCGTGCCGACCCGATGGACCTGATCCGTGCCGGAACGTCGATCAGCGTCGGCTACATGGCGGAGAATTTCGTCGACCTCGGCTTCCCGGGCATGCTGGCCGGCCTCTTCACGATCGGCCTGATGCTGGCGCTCATCATCCGCTACTTCATGAACCAGCCGCTGCCCTGGATGATGCGCGAAGGCATCATCATGGGCTTTGCCTTCAGCATGGCGCGCGACGGCGTCGAGGTCTCGCTGCCGAAGATCCTCGGCGCGATGCTGATGTTCTTCATCGTATGGGTGCTGATATGCAAGTACGCCTTGCCCTATGCGATTCACTGGCTCGACCAGCGGGCGATGACGTCGCGGGCGCGGCTCTCCTGACGGCGCCATGAGCGACATCTCGGTCGTCATTCCGACCTACAACCGGCTGTGGGGACTGCCCGAGGCCGTCGACTCGTGCCGCTCCGCGGCCTGCCGGGTCGAGATCGTGGTGGTCGACGACGGCAGTACCGACGGCACCTGGGACTGGCTGCAGACGCAGCCCGATGTCGTCGCTATCCGCACCGACAATTGGGGGAAGTGCTGGGCGGTGGCCCGGGCGATGCAGGCGGCGAGCGGCGAATACGTGCGTTTCCTCGATTCCGACGATTGGCTGTGCGCGGGCGCCAACGACGAGCAGCTCGCGCTCGCCCGCGAGTCGGGCGCGGACGTGGTCGTCGCCGGCTATGAGGATCGCGACGAGACGACGGGCAGGACGTCGGTCAACGCGTGGGTCGACAGCGACGACTTCATCGCCCAGCAGCTCGGCGAGGTGTGGTCGTCGCACTATTCGGCGTTCCTGTTCCGCCGCGATTTCGTCCGCGACGTTCCGCACCGCCAGGACTTCGCGCTGCGCGACGATCGGATGTTCATCATCGAGGTCGCGATGCGCAAACCGCGCCTGGCGGTCCATCGCAAGCCGGCCTTCGTCTACCGCCACCACGCGGGCGAGCGGCTGGGTCGGCCGGCGGGCTTCATGCGCGACTTCGCCCACTGGACGCACATCTCCGTCTACCGCAAGGCGTTGACCATTCTGGAGAGCCGCGGCGAGCTCACGCCGCGGCGCAGACGGGCCGCGATCGGCGTCATGTGGGACAATTTGCGCAGCTTCGCCCGCGTCTATCCGCGCGAGGCCGCCGAGGTTTTCGACTGGATCCGCCGGATCGACCCGCAGTTCGTGCCGCCGGTCCGGCCGGCCGTGGCGCTCGCCTACAGGATGCTGGGCTTTGCCGCGACCGAGCGCCTGCTCGGCCTGAAGGCCCGGCTGCCATGACATCCTCCGGGGCGGCGGCGCCGGCCGGTGCGGCGGATCGGCCATTGCGCGTCATCCACTGCGTCGGGTTCTATTTTCCCGATTCGACCGGCGGCACCGAGGTGTACGTGCGCGACCTCGTGGCGGCGCTGACCCGCCACGCGGTCGACAGCTCCATCATCGCCGCGACCGACGGCGCCTACGACCGCTACTCGTGGAACGGCGTCGACGTCGTTCGCTACCCGACCGACGCGACGGCGGGAAGCCCGGGGCTGCGGCCGCGCAGCGTGCACGCCCGGCGAACCGCGTTCCAGGACATCGTCGAGGCGGCGAGGCCGGATCTCTTCCACCTCCATTCGTGGACCAGCGGGGCCGGGCTGCCCCACCTGCGCCAGGCGGCCCGGCTGGGCATTCCCTGCGTCGTGACGATGCACGTGCCGTCCGCCCTCTGCATGCGCGGCACGATGCTGCTCAACGATCGCAAGCCGTGCGACGGCTTGATCGACGACCGTCGTTGCGGGGTGTGTTGGGCGCTCGACCGCGGCATGCCGCGGCCGCTGGCGCCGCTGGTCGCGTTCCTGCCCAAATGGGACGTCACGGACAGTCTCGTCTCGCGCCTGTCACAGCGGGCGGCGTCGCTGCTCTCGGCGCGCGCCAACGCCGAGACCAAGGCGCGCCAGCTCCGCTCGATGGCGACCCTCAGCGAGCGCATCGTGGCGCCCAGCGAATGGGTGCGGGCGGCGCTGGCGGCAAACGCCGTTCCGCCGGAGAAGATCCTCGTCTCGGGGCAGGCCGCGAGCGACGCCTTCGCCGACCGCCGTCCGCGACCGCTCGGCGGGGCGGACCGGCGCGAGATCGTCATCGGCTTTCTCGGGCGCCTCGAACCCTACAAGGGCGCGGACATGCTGGTGCGGGCGCTGGCGCGGCTTCCGGCGGACCTGCCGGTGCTGTTGCGCATCGCCGGCGTCGGAAGCGATGCGGCCTATGCGCGGCGGCTCGAGGCGGCGGCGGCGCGCGACCCGCGGATCCGGCTGGTCGGCCTGGTCGAGCACGAGCAGGTGCCGCAGTTCCTGCGGGATATCGACGTGCTCGCCGTGCCGTCGCGCTACATGGAGACCGGGCCGATCGTCGTGCTGGAAGCGCGGGCGCTCGGCATCCCGGTGATGGGGGCCGACCTCGGCGGCATCTCCGAGCGCGTCCACGACGGCGTCGACGGATGGCTGCTGCCGTTCGACGATCCGGCGCCGTGGGCCGAGGCGATCCGCGAGGCGGCGACCGACCGCGCCAAGGTCGCGCGCCTGTCCGGCAACATGCACCGCGCGCGCTCCAACGACGACGTGGCGTCGGAGATGGCGGCGCTATACCGGCAGATCGTATCGGCGCGCGCCCATGCCTAGCCGGGCGCCCCTGAACCTCTTCTACGAGGAGCCGGACGCCGACCGCTGGGCGCCGTTCGACCGCTATCCTCGCCGCATGGTGCGCTGGGCGCTGCGCGGGCCCAAGCCGCCCGGCGGCACGATGCGCGTCTATCTCAACCTGTGCATGGGCCTCGACCGGCTGGGCGTGCCTTACCGCGCCAACGACTACGCCCACATCCGCCGCCATCCGCACGAGCTGGCCTGCGTCATCGGTCAGCCCTACGTGCTGTCGAAGATTCCGCAGGAGACGCCGATCCTGTTCGGCACCTCGATCTACAACCATCCCAGCGACGATCCGGACCTCTTGCGCCGCCGCCCGATCCGCCGCGTCCTGGTGCCCAGCCCGTGGGTCGAACGGATGTTCTCCACGGTCTGGCCGGGCGCCGTCAGCATCTGGCCGTCCGGCATCGACACCGAGCGCTGGTCGCCGTCGAGGCGCGCCAACAAGGACGTCGACGTGCTGATCTACGACAAGATCGCGCGCCATCGCGACCGCTACCTGCGATCCATCGTCGAGCCGCTGCTGGCCGAACTGCGCCGCCGCCGGCTCAGCGTCGAGGTCCTGCGCTACGGCTTCTACCGCGACGAGCAGCTGCACGACCTCAGCCGGCGCAGCCGCTCCATGGTCTATCTCAGCCATCACGAGACGCAGGGCATCGCCGCCCAGCAGATGCTCGCCTCCGACGTGCCGCTGTTCGCCTGGGACCAGGGTGGCCTGTGGAAGGACCCGAAATACGCGCCGCATCTCGTGCGCTTCGGCCCGGTGACCTCGGTGCCTTACTGGGACGAGCGGTGCGGCCTGAAGTTCAGGAACGGCGGCGACGTGCTCCGTCAGTTCGACAGGTTCTGGTTCGGCGTCGAGGCCGACATGTACGCGCCGCGCGAGATGATCGTCGAGCGCTTCACCCTCGAGAACCAGGCCGTCGCCTACCTGGCCCTCGTCGACACCTACGGCGGGGTCTGAGACAACCGCTTGAGCCGCCGCAGCACGGCGCGCGGCAGGCCGATTTCCACGAGGAAGCGCCGGGCCACATCGCGCAGATTGTAGACCAAGGCGCGGAAGCTCGAGTTCCTGTTGACGACGATGCGCAGATTGGCGTCGAGTGCGTCGGCCCACCAGGTCTTGTAGGGCTCGAGGCCGCGCATGAAGTCGAACGTGCGGCCGCTCGCGGCGTAGTGCTCCATGATCGCGTAGAGCAGGACTGCGCCGATCCGGCTGTGACGCGCGGCGCGGTCCATGGCCGGCATGTAGTAGTAGATCTTGCCCGCATCGACGAAGCCGAAATGGGCGGCCACGACGCGGCCACCCTCTTCGGCGAGCGAGAACTCGATGGCGTCGCGCATCGTCGGGCTGGTGCGTAGCGCTTCGAGGAAGGCCCGATACTGCGGATCGGCCAGCGGGCTTTCGGGCCACGCCTGGCAATGGAGCGCCTGAAAGGTCGGCCATGCCTCGTCGATCGCGGCACGACAATCGAGGCGGAGCGTCGTGCCGCCCTCGATGAGCGTCCGCATGCGGTTGCGGACGTGCCGGACCTGGCGCTGGTCCGGCGACTCCTCGACGATCCGGTCGGCTCGCAGCCGACGCGTCGCGATGTAGGAGGTGATGTGGGAGCGCACTGTCCAGTCGTGGCGGCCCTGGGCAGCCTGCAGGATCTGGAAAGTCGCTGGATCGCGCGTGCAGAAAGGTTGCAGGTCGGCGACGTCCCACCTGTCGCGGTTGGCGTCGAGTACGTCGATGATGGCCGCGACGGCGCGGCGGCGGTCGGTGCCGGACCGGATCATGAAGTTCTGGTAGTCGGCGATGCCGTAGACGATCGCCTCGGCGACACGCACCGTCCACGCCAGGCGGCGCACCCGCGTAAGGCAAAGCGGCGCAATGGCCACGATCTCGCCCGACGGCTGGTCTCTCACCACGACGATGAAGAGCTCGGAATGCGGTCGGCTGTGTGCGAAGAAGAGGAACGCCCATTCCCAGCGGTAGAAAATCTCGGGGAAATCCATGTCGCCCAGCAGGCCGTTCCACGCCTCGCGCAGGGCCTCGAAGTCCGCGACAGAAGTGACCATGCTTATCCGGTTGTTACCCATTGCCACTACTCCTAGAGCGAGCACACGCGGCAGGCCCGCTCGCGCGGAACGCTTCGCTTGGGCACTTCGCCCGCTTCAAATCTCACGCGCATGTCCTT
>Ga0172373_10009561_pt1 | contig 12012 bp, 5 predicted proteins | sample Lak10m_2_FD_114546 | JGI IMG/M metagenome (GOLD analysis project Ga0172373, IMG submission 114546) | Freshwater microbial communities from Kabuno Bay, South-Kivu, Congo - kab_092012_10m | ecosystem: Environmental > Aquatic > Freshwater > Lake | place: Democratic Republic of the Congo: South-Kivu... | reverse complement strand
TTGGAGGGAACAAAAATTCTATGAGAATGAATTTGAAATACCTCTAGCTACTACAGTTTTTATCAATCCTGTAAACACTTTAATACCTGGTAAAAAAGAATATTTATGGAAGCTAATAGATTCTGAAACGCAAGAAGAAATAGTAAATATTAAAAAATCTCCTTATTTTATTTGGACGTTTACTAAAGAAGGGGGTTATGATATTTATTGTTCACTTCAGGATTCTAACGGAAATGTCTATGAGACTGAAGAGAAAGGAAAGATAAGAGTTATCGACCACAAAAATCCTAAAGCTGGTGATTTAATACCAGAAGTTGTGAATCCTGAAGATTATTTATTAAGGAGTCACTATTATAAAAAAGATGATTTAGGATTTCCCCCTAGAATGTAATAAAAAGGCCCTAGTTAAAGGGCCTTTATTTTTTATGTTGTGTATTCTTTGTAGACTTGTAAAATTTCCGGAACTATCGGATGTCTGTGATTTTGTTTTAAGTTAATAACTTTTACACCTTCTATTCTAGAACCTAATAGATTTAAGAAATCTAATCCAGATTCTTTTTTGTTTTTTAAATCTATTTGTGAGGTGTCTCCACAAATGATTATTTTAGAGCCTATACCTAATCTACCTAAAGCCATCTCCATTTGATTCATTGTTACGTTTTGTGCCTCATCGACAATAACGCAAGCATCAACTAAAGTTCTACCTCTCATGAAAGGGAAAGGTAAGATTTCGATAATTTCCTCTTTGATTAGAAGATCTATTTTTTCCTTCTCGTATAACATGTAAAGGTTTGAATAGATCGGAGCTAACCAAGGATCCATCTTTTCCTTAAGGTCTCCTGGTAAGAATCCTATATCCTCTTTAGCTACTGTAGGTCTAGTTATCACTATTTTTTCGATTTCTCTAGTAAATAGAAGATCCAGAGCTATCTGAACTGCTAATAGAGTTTTACCCGATCCAGCTGCACCCCTTAAAACGTTTACAGGATTTTCTAAAATCAGTGCTTTAGCATCCCTTTGTTCGTCGTTCAGAGTGATTTTGAACTTGATTGGATTTTTAGGTTTTCTCTTTTGTTTCCAATTTGAGCTCTCGTTCATATTTTTTTGTATATTTTAGAAACAACTTATACCTTTTGTTGTTTAATATTTGTCTATCTTTTTCTCTCGTTGATAGATAAGATATATATTCAAAAAAAGAAAATCAAATGGCTATTACAATTCAAGAAATTCTTGGGACCGATTCAATCTCAGGTTCGAGATTAACGATCAACTCTAATTTCCTTATTTTGGAGAATGCATACAATAACCTTGAAGATGTTTTTAATATTAACGTTTTGACTGGATCGATGGATGTCTCAGCAGCATCTGGAGGTCAAATAAAAGCTAAAGCGTTATTGTCTAATAGTTTAGTTATGCCTTCTTCCGGATCTCCCCAGGTCCAAATATATGGTACGGGTGCTAGTGCAGGTTATGGTGTTTTTAGTAACACTATTGCTTCTGGTACTGGTGCATTTAGTACTTCTTTGTTAGCAAATGCTTTTAGTGCTACTGGGCCTGCAACTTTTGGTGCAACTGGTACTTTTAATGCTCCATTAATTGCTAACGGTTCTTTAAAAATAGGACCTTCTGGTAATTTTATTACAGAGAATAGAAAAGCATCTGTAGGTTCAACAACAGCTTTCCCTGTTTCACCTAATGCAGGTGTAACTGGTACATATTCTAATCCTTATGTTCCAACTTTGACAGAAAATGTTGTTTATATAGACTCCACTAAAGTTGACGGGGCTAATACTGGATTCTTTATGAAAGTTGCGGATCTTGCAACCTCTGTTCCTGCTATTCCTGCTGGTTTTACTATAACACTTATAGATACTGCAAATACCGGAACTGGTAAAATAGCTTGTGGTGTTACGGGAGCTTCCAGTTATTATACTGGATTCTCTTCTAGTACTACAAGAGGTTTAAGTTATAGTTCTATAACAGTAAATAATTTAGGGAATTCACCGTCATCCCCTCGTGGATATAAGGCATCTATTACTTTAATGTGGGAACCTAGATTAGGATCCGATCAAGCAACACAGAAAGGATCTTGGGTAGTTTTAAATGCAACGAATCATTTTGCTATATAAAAATAAATAAAAAGAGAAATGGCTAAAACACCATATATAAGACCTATATCTGTACAGGGCGGTACTTTTTATACTTTCAGTTCTGCTTCAGAAGATCTGTCTTTAACCTTTAATAATTCACTAAAGAAGTTTAAATTTTCTAAATATGCATTATTAAAGTTACCTGAATTAGGAGCCCCAATTTACAAAGAAAATACATTCCAATTGAATTCGATAGATAGCACATTTCTTGATGCAGCTGGAGGGGATTTCTATTTAACTAATCCTAATAACTTAAGTCCTTCCTTAGAGATTTCTTTTCAGAATTATTGTTTAAATTTAGAGAATACAATATTATCAGACCCTGATTACAACCCGGATCTTAAATTGAATGTTTCTGAAAGAGTTTTCTGGAAGTGGTTAAAAGAATTAGGAGCTATTAGATACAGACCTGCAAATCAGAATGAGGTTGTTAATAGCTTGGATCAAAATTCAACAACTACAGTAAATGGATTACCTTCATCAAATAAGAGATGGACTGAAGAAAATCAGCTAAGAACTGGTAATGGTATACCAACTCCTAGATACGAAAGAGTTGTTAAGTATATTGGTGATATAGATGTAGTTAATTCTGTTCAGAATTCAACTAATGCTTACTCCGAGGTTTATGTACATGTACCAACAGGAGATGGCGCTACGCCTTATGTTCTTTTTAAAACTGTAGCTGATGAGAATTATTATCCAGGAAGAACTTGGACAAATTTACCGCCAGATCCTTTAGATTCTGAGTATTTACAAGGTAGAGATTCATCAGCAGGTATTTACGGACCTAACGGATTACCAAAATTAGCTATATTTGATCAAGACTCTTCTGGTGAACCTTATACTGAAATAACTGTTAATTCTACTACTGTTCCTGGAAATTGGTATACCCCAAGGGATCAAGCAAATTCTTATTTTACTGATGATTCATTTTTTGATTCAGGAAATGAGGATATACATAAAAATTTATCAACTGCTCCGTCTGGATATGATGTAGATTACACTAGGAGTAAATTAGATGGTATACAAATAGATTTTAACCCATCATCTTATAAAGGTGTACAGGATTATGTTGGTATTTCTACTATAGAAGAATGGAACGGAACACCTCTAACTGAATCTTTCGATTTCAATACAGTTCTTGTTTATTACGATGTTTATGATCCTAATAATCCTAACGATTCTGAGACCAATTTATATGGTATTTTATTCCTTAATGATCCAGAACCAATAGCTACAAACAGAGCTAAATTCCCAAGTCTTAATAAATTTAAACCAGATCCTATTACTAAATTAAACGGTAATTCTTACGGATTTAAAATAAACTTAAAGTTTGATACTGATGTTGAAAGCACAGGAGTAGAACAAGCTATAAATGACTTCTCGTCATTCTCACTTTCTATGTTCATGGATGCTGCTACTGTTTTACAGGATGCTGCTAAAAACCTTAATGATCGAACTATGGAGATCATTAACATAAAGAATGAATTGAGTGCTGTTAAGGATCTTGTTATTAACACCGACGACAGTAATGAGATAAAACTTAGATTAGAGAGTGTAGAAAAATCATTACAAGCAAACCAAGCTCTTTTTGAGAACACACAGGATATCCTATATTTAATAGAAAGAAATAGTGATTCCATTAATAGTATTTTAGATAATACAACTAGTGTTCAGATGACCTATAATCTGGATCTACTTAAGGATGGATCAGGAACTCAGGTTGATAGGAGTACACCTAATATTCTTAAGGTTAATGTGACTCAACAGGACTTTAATATTGGTGATAATTCTATAATAACAATTAATCCTGTCTCAGGGAATACAATTCCATTGGTTGAATTCACCAATTACATCAAACATAAAAATAATGGTCTGTCAATAACAGCATCAAATGATATAGTTATTAGAATAGATGATTCTAATGTTAAATGGAAAAAGGGTCAGGTTCTTAGGATCTCTATTGGTGATTCAATAGATCTTTCTAACTATTCGCTAGTTATATTAACAGATTCTAAAGGACTTTATCCTATAAATAACCCAACTGGAGTTCCTTATACAACAGTTGTCGGAGGCCTTATAAATGATCAATTTATAGATTCTAATTTTAAACCTATATTTGATATCATTTGTATGGACGATAAAAATTTAGTTTTTGAAATTGATCAAATAAAGTAATAAAATGTCAAATACGAAAAATTCTTTTTCATCATTAATAGCACAGTTTCTAAGACTTCAAAAAAATTCATTAGAAATAATTAATAAATTTAATGAGGTTGCGACTTCACCTAAAGATAGTGTGGAGATAGAAGTTATAAATGATGATGGGACTTCTAATAAAATTCAAATACCATCCTTCGGGTATTTAAAAGGTGAGATACAAAGATTAGATCAGAATGTACTTTCCCTTAGTGGATTAGAAGATTCAACATCTAATATTAGAAAATCTGATGGTACAGTTTCTAAAATATTTCAAGCTAGTATTTTAAAAGATCCTTCTTCACCTACTAGTTTACAAGTTCCGTCAACTTTTAATGCTAGAAATAATTGGTTCTTTGAATCATTTCTGAATCCTTTACTTTATATTTCTATAAATGTAGATAATCAAATTCCTGTTAATTCTAACAAAGTTCTAACAAAAAGGATAATAGCAAATACTCAGACTGACACTCAAAAAAGTTATTTTGATACTAATCTGAAAGGTAAAAACAATTTAACTGATTCTGAATATATTTCAGCTTTAAAAGGTCAAGGAATACCTTATTTTGTTGATGAGCAAATAGTAGATCTTGAATTAAGAACTGTTAGATACAAAGGGGGATTTTCAGTACTTAAAATATACGATGAAGAAACTGAAGTTACCCAGAACGGTGTAACAACAAAGGTCACTACAAGAAAATATAAACTTTCTTCTTTAAAATACACAGACACTCTAGAATCATCGGAGAATACAAGAACACTTTCCAAGGGGGATAAGTTGATAACTAAAGGAGGAACTAAATACGAAATCACATCAATAGATACTTCTTCACAAACGATTGTTCTGAAGAGACTCTTTGGTTTTGAAGCTGTGCAAATTGGGGCGGATACGTTAAGCATTTATTCAACAACACTTTCCCCTAGAATAGTAGAGGTTAATGTTGGATTTGATGAGAGACAGGCAGTTTTTATAAAGTCTATTGATGAGGATTTTAATGTTGCTTCTAGTACATTTAGTCCAGGTGTTATTTTCTGGAGTAATGAATTACAGATAAACACTAGTGAGGGTGTAAAAACATTAGAGTATTTCTATAATGCAGAAGTTGCAGATTTCGGTAAAACTTTTATATCTGCAGCCAAAGAAAACTCAATACCTGCAGTTTATGGTAAAGTTCCTTCGTCACCTGTTCTTTCTCCTGAGAATTTTAAGGTACTTCAGATTAATGGACAAATAACAGATTCTACAAAAGGTAAAGAATTTAAAGCTAAGTTACAGGAGAAGACATCTTTACAAAATGAAATAAAAAGTATAGACCAAGCTATTAATCAAGAAAGAAGCACATTAGCTAATATCACTACAACTTCAGCTGGACAATCACAAATTAATAAATTCAAACAGATAACTGAAAAAATTGCTCAATATACTAAAAATAAAGCAACTAAAACATCAGCTCTATCTTCCACTATTGCTCAGTTAAATAACTTGGTCGATGCTAATCCAGAATTAACCGAAGACCCTAAATATAGAGTTAGAGGATTTTGGGCAATCCCTAGTCCTGTACAAGATCCTAAAACCGGAGATCAGAATGTTGTACAATTCAACGTGAGATACAGATATTTATCAAATGCTGGATCTCCAAACGGAACACAATCTACAGAGTATACTGATAATGACGGTACTAAAAAATCAGCTCAGTTCTCCGAATGGAATCTATTTAAGGGTGAAGTAAGGAAGAAGGAATATAATCAATCTAGAGGAGTTTATACATGGGTTAAGGAGAATCCTAATGATCCTAGTGCAGTTAATATAAATCAACTTGATGTACCGATAACAAAAGGGGAGAAAGTTGAGATACAAGTACAGGCAATTTCAGAAGCTGGATTCCCTACCAATCCTTTATTATCTCCTTGGTCAGAATCAGTTGTGATTGATTTTCCTGCAGAATTAAGTACACAGACAGGTAACAAAAGCTACATTGCACAAAATAATGTTGATCAAACTGTAGTTACAATAGAGAACAATTTACAGGCCAAAGGATTAGATCAACATTTAAATACGTCATTTAGTTCAGGAGATAAATATTTTGCCCATACTAGTGATGTTATATCATCTGGATTTTTTGACGGATCTGGTAAATCTTTAGATCTGTTTCAGAAATTAACGCAGATTGATAATGAATTACAATCACTTAGAGCTCTTATTGCTAAAGCCAAAGGTACATTGGCAGTTTATATTAAATCAGATAAAGACTCGCCTAAGAAAATAACTAATGGTAGTACAGTAAATCTATTTGCCGGATACTATACAGAGTTACAAAATCTTTCAAACCCTAATAATTATGGTAAAATATCTAGTGTTAAATACACTCTAGAATTAAGAAATGAGGCTGCTACACCGTTAGAATTATCTTCTATAATTGCAGGTGGATTAAGTGTTAAAGCTCCAGATTTTTCTACCACTTCTGTTTTAGACTATGACAAGAATAGAAAATACGGTAATGTACCAATTCAGGTTACATCTACTACTAATAGTGATATATTAAATCTACCTAACTCAGGAAGTTTTAAGCAGCTTTCAGGATATCAAAGTTGTAATTCATATTCTCAATTTATTTACAACAGATATAAGTCTGTTGGTCTTGATAGCGATTTATATTTTTCACCTCCTATTGTAACCCCTACTTTAGAAGCAGGTGTTACTTCTTCTGGTAAAAATTATCCAATTCACGCAAATGGTAATTTAATACCTTTCAAACCAGGCGAGGGAAATTGTCCAGTTGGTGACGGGCCTAAACCTTTAATTTGGAAGGGTACTTATTCCGGTACTTCTCCTGAGGGTGGTGGATCTTTAAATGAATTTTGTGTACATATTAGTCATCCTGATTTAAATGGTACTTCTTTCATTGATCTTATAAGACCTGCTGTTACTTCTACTATGAGATATCCTTCTTTTAGACATGCACTAGGATTTGAAACAGATACAAATACTAATGCATCTTTTCCGGGAGCAACCTATCAGACATCATTCAATCAACAGCTTTCTTATAGTACTCCTTCTGGTAATTTCGGTTCTGGCGGTGTAGATAGTGCATATCCATCTAAATTAGGATTCGTTGCTAAAGACGAATGGTTATGCGGTAAATATTCATGTGGTGCTTATTTATATTTAGCACCGGCTTCATATAGCTCTGTTCAAGTGGAAGGAAGTACTGAATTGGCTGTTAAAAAATTGGAATTTGGTGAAAATAACTCAATAACTATTCCGGTAATTTTTGAATTTAGAACAACCGATAAATTAAAATATGTTGGAGGATGGAGATCATCAGGTGCATTAGCTAATATAACATACACTAAAAAATTAGGAATAGATATAAAAGTTAAAAGCGAGGATCTTTTCTCATTTGATCTAGTTGTAACAGGAACACATACTAAGGATTCACTTGTTGCTCCTTCTTATGCAAAAGGATTAAATCTTGAGAGAATATACTAAAAACTAAAAAATAGTAAACTTTGGGAACTAAGATAATAAAACAGAATTCATCATTTGGGGTTCTAAGAGCGAACCCCAGAATATCTGGAAATGTTAAAATAACTACTGATTCTAATGGTGAGATATGGTTAAATTCTATAGATTCTAACCAGGAGATGTCCAAAAAAATCTATAAAGGATTTAAGATTACTGACGGATCATCATACGATCGCGATCTTTATAATTTTTTCAATCTTGGAAAAACTCCTTCTTCTTTTGTTTTTGGACTAGTGGATGAAGATACTGGTATAACATCTAGTATTAAGAACCTCAGTAGTACTTATAACTCTTTCTATAATACTGGTGTAACCCCATTAATATCTGATAACTACTCGGAAGAATATTCATATCTAGCACCTTTCTATATGGGTGAAGATATTCCGGAGTATTTTGTTATATTTAGAACAGACGAACCTATTGATTATTCTTATGTTGTTCCTGTTACAAATCTAGAGGTTGGTAAAAAATATAAAGTGTATGAACCAGAGACAATAGATAAAACATCTTCTACATATGTTCCCTCTAAAATTAAGAATGGACCTTATACATATTCTTTAGGTGAATCATTTACTGCTAATAGTAAAAATTTCGATGTGGTTCAGGGATTAGGACAAGTTATTTTACTTGATCCCCTTTATCATTATAGTCATATTAGTGATATTGGTAATCATTTTACTCAAAAAATATTACCTAAGAGTTCTATCGTTAAATCATTTGATCTAACGGAGGATTCAAAAATAGGTAAATATTTAAGAAAGATTAAAAATTCCGAGGGCTATATTGATAGTCTAATTGACGTAAGATTTGAAGATAATCAGATAACTACTTATAATGGAATTAATTATGAATATGGATTATTTGATCAGAAAGGGGAATATTTAATAGAATATTATAAGAAACCAAAAACTCAGATTGAATTCGAGGAATATATGACTGATGGGTTTAAAAGGAATAATATAATAAGTTACAAATTATTGAATCTTGAATTTCTTTTTAATGATCCTGATGCTGAAAATTATACTATCAATAGATATTTTGGCCTTTACGTTAGCACTAACGACATAACTAAATTTAAACTCGACGGAAATTCTTTGTTTTTAAATAGAAATTCTTCTGGTAACTCACCTAAGCCAACTAGAAATGATAAGGGATATTATTACCAAGACTCTCCCTTCTATCAACACAATGATAATGGAGTAAGAATTTATATAGATCCGGATACAGTTAGTGGAAAATTACCTACGTCTCATGATGTTAACGTGACAGAAAGTAACAAGATTTTTTACATAAAGGATAAATTTGATAATTTATATTCTTTAAAAAGAACATTAGATTATAATATTTCTGATCCTGGGTTTGATAATTCTTATGGACTCACAGGAACAGAAAATCAGTTAATTATACCTAATAAAGATATCAATTTATCTAATTTTACTGGGAGTAATAAATTAACAAGAAAGCAATATGACGCTTCGTGGAGCGGTGAAAAGGGTCATTCTCATGCAGTGATTAGAATAGAAAATGAATTAACACTAACTAATGCTGACAGTTTTCTTTTTTATCATCCATTTGGTTCTAATAATGATGGTACGGAAAAATATGACATAATAAGAGCTACAGATCTTTCTGCCATTATTGATGAATGGGGTCCAGGTAGTTATTATTCTAAAGGAAACGCTTATTATTTTCATCCACTAGGAACAAACGAAGAGATAGCTAAAGCACTAACTGGTCTATTCAATTCTTATGCTAATAACTCATTTGAAGCCTTCCAATCAGGGAATGAAGTTATTATAAGAGCTAACTCTAATAATTATAAGGAGAATTTTAGATATGCATTAGATTTCTTTCAAGATCCTTCTACTAATACTAGAATGCCGGACTCTAGAAAAGGAATTCTTTTTATAAACGAAAAGGACGTCTCAATAATAAACAGAAAGAAATATTTTGAAGGTGGAAATATACACTCTTCTAATAGAATTAAGATAAAAATCGAGGACATTAATAAAATTAAAGTAGGAGAGACTTTTATAGAAACCATAAAAAATTCTTCAACCGATAGTAAAGTTGGTATAGGATATAGTAATCTTAATGCATCAGTTGTTACTGGTAAATTTAGGTATGTCGACGAATATGCTAGGACGGATGAAGGAGAGATCATAGGTCTTAAGGATTTTGAAACCCATGCAACTATAGAAATAGAAAATTACACCGAAAAAATATCTTTGGGTGGAAGCGGTAGAATATCTTGCTTTGATACGTGTCATGTTTCTTTAGGTGTCCTAAGTTTTTATGGAGTTAGGGAAATAGATGGAGATTTTTGGGAAAGTTCTTACGGATATACTCCTGACAAAGAGTATTATAAATATTTGGATGTTCAGCCTTCCGGTATTACTAAAATAATTCCAGGTAAGAGTTATTTTGTTGGTGATGGAACAGAAATAAATTATAATGGTAATTCTATAGTTGGCCCTAGTTTCTTTGAAGGAGTTGTTAATAAAATTTCTTATGATTTAATACAGTCCGGAGAAAATTTAGATTCTAATGTATTTCCAACTATATCTTCAAGGGGTTCTACAGGATCTATAGTTTCAGTTAAAGATTTCGATAATAAATTTTATCCGGATCTAGATAAATTTTCCGGATTTCAGGGTATAAATTCATTAAAATACTTAGAGGATTCGAATTTAATCGAGAATAAAAATCAAAGGATCTTCTTTGGTAAATTGGATAATGAGTACGATTACACACAGGACAATTACAATAAGAATTACGCTTTCACCAGCAGACTAGTTCCTTATATAAGTAAATGGGTTTATCAGGGAGGTACTGATGTTAGGGGTAATGGGTATAGACTAAATAACAATTTAGCATTTACTCCACTTAATTTCTCTCCTAGCTTATACAGAGTAACTCAAGACAGCCAATATTTTACTCATGAGTGGTATCATTTACAAAAACCACCATATTCTATCCCAGATGATTCTTTGAAGAATGATAAAAATTATTTGGGTGGTGAATTAAATTACACAAGATTAGAAGATTGCGATCCTTCTAAAAGGGATTATTTTTTAGATTATTTTTCTGTCTCTGGTGATGATTTTGGATTGCTTCCTGATTATTTAAATAATAACGAAGTTAAAAAAATTCCTATTAGTGAAAGATATGGTATTTTTAAATATAACAAGAACAGTGGATATTCTGAGGTACTTTTTAGAGGAGCTAAAGTTAGAGTAAAAAGAAATTTTGAAGATTTTACTGATTCTAATACAATAAAATACATAAGCGATGATACATTCTATGATGATTATAAATTCTCTTGTGTTATTGTTCCTGTTGAACAAATAAGGGATCAAATACAGCCTCCTGTAAAAATAAAAATTATTGAGAACAGACAATTTAAAAATATAACCTTTATAGTTGAGGTTTTAATGGACGATGTAAGAGCTTATAATTATGAAGAAATTAGTCCATCTAATCAGTATATAGATCTTGATTATTTCTTGCTTTATTCATTAAGAGACAAGTTAAAGAAAATAACTTTAAGTTATCCAGATTATCCTAGTGTTATTGAAATACCGGATATCGGGGATGTTAAGTTATCTGCTGGTATAAATATAAGTAGTTCAACTGCTGACGGATATTATTCTGTAGTTGGCCCAGGAACACCACTAGGTACAGGTGTTATTTATATAGCTCCGTCTAATGAATATAAAACAGACTTAAGAGAGGAGCTTGGTGTAGTTTACAGTTCGGAAATTGATACTAGTGCATTTCCAAATGCACAAAAAGCCCCTGGATCATTTTATGGTATTTATCAAGGACCTTTAATAACATCCGATGAAAATTCAGGGTATTTATTTCCTTTCCCTACAGGAGTTGGTGAGAATTTTATAAACTTTAGTGACACCGCTATAAATTCTCTAAATCCTAAGAAATATAATTTCGATCTCACATCATTAGGTCTATCATTTGAAACTGATAGACCTAATGATGTGAGATCGAAATTATATTTGTTAGGATTTAGAGAATTTATAGCGGTGTCACTAAAGTTTATAAAATTCTCACCAACTCCTGTAGGGAAAGGAAATAAATACCCTGAATTTTCATCGGATGTTATTAAAGGTCCTTGAT
>Ga0172373_10009558_pt1 | contig 12015 bp, 9 predicted proteins | sample Lak10m_2_FD_114546 | JGI IMG/M metagenome (GOLD analysis project Ga0172373, IMG submission 114546) | Freshwater microbial communities from Kabuno Bay, South-Kivu, Congo - kab_092012_10m | ecosystem: Environmental > Aquatic > Freshwater > Lake | place: Democratic Republic of the Congo: South-Kivu... | reverse complement strand
TGCAACCACGACACCAACGACATGCGTCGCTGGGATGAAAGTATGTATGCATTTCAATCCATGTCCACGATGGATTTACTAAAGTTGACACAATTTCATCGCGAGTCGGCGTCCATATGGATTCCCTCCACCTCCTCACGCAACTCGCCCAAACGGGTAGCTCACCGCATGGATCGTGGCGCGTGCGCGTCCACTGCCCCGAGATGAATGACAACTGTCTCGATGTGCGTATCAATTCGGAGTCTGCACGCGCCATCCGGCGCGCCCTTCAACACGACTTGAACGATCTCGATGGGGTCACCGTCCTCACCAAGCTCGACGCGCGCGGATGCACACCCCTGGAAGCCTTTGTCGCAAGCCTCCCTCCCCGCACGCAGCTCGCCTGGGAAGGGGTCACCAACGTCCGGGTCGGGCCGTGTCCCAACCACGCCAATGTGCTCTTTGCGAAGTGGCACCAACAGCTCGTCGTGGTTAAGACAGCGTTTGACCTGCCGCCGGATGTGCTCTCTCAGCTCACCTTTGCCGACACATCGCCCGTGGTGGATGAACTCGTTTCGTTCCAGCACGAAATCGCCATGTACCATCAGCTGAAGGATTTGCAAGGGGGTGTCATTCCGAACCTGTTGCAAGTGATGGAATCATCACACCCCACGCTGAAGGCGCGCGCCCTCCTCACCCCGTACATTGGATCCACGTGGGCCAACACTCACGGGGATGCCGCGCTTCATCGCTGCATCCTGCGCCATCTCTTGAACGCGCTCGCCACCCTCCACCAACGCAACTTGGTTCACGGGGATGTCAAGGCGGACAATGTGTGTGTCATCTTGGATGCCTCTGGCACCGCCGTGGAGCGCGTCGTGCTCATCGACCTCTCCACCGTGCAACCCGTGGGGTCCCCGTGCTTCACCCACGGGCGGGTGGCGAGCACTGAGTTTGACCTGCGCTCGGCGCTCCGCTCCTTCGCGGCACGACTTCCGAGTGTCGGGCACGATGATGCGTGGTTGCACCCTCTCTGGTTGGGGCGCATCCCCGCAGAGGAGATGGCAACGCGCATCCCCATATGAGGAGATTCCATCTGAGGTGTGATTCCATCTAAGGTGATCTGAGGTGTGATTGGAAGCGAAGGTTGATACTCATGTGCTTGCCACTTACACACCCGCGCTCACACGCTCCGCCACAAATAGCACCGCGCGCGGAGACACGCGATTCGACCCGACAAAGTTCACCAGGTGGAGCGGGTACGGAAAGTACTTGGTGGCGTCACCGCGTGCTGAAGGCACACCCAGCGTTGATGTCGACACCACGAGTCGAGATGACCCCCAATCGGCGTCGCGCAAGCTGGCAATACTCCGAGCTGCAAGGTCTTCCTCCGACAGGCGAACCAAATAGCGGCACTCCGATAGAGGCTGGAATCCGGCCTGGACCAACTCCTCCGTCGTCCACGTCACACCTTCGCTGAGTGTCTTGTGGCGCAGCGGGTAGACAGACTCCCACGTTTCGAGATTTTGGAACGGTGTCAGCTTCAACTGCCACCGGATCTGGCGCACGTCATCCGGTAGCGGAAGGGTAGCGGTGTGCAGAGCGTGCTTCCGAAGCTTTACAGGATCTAGCCGTCCGACCCCTTTCCAAGACATTGTCAACGCAACCTCCTCACGAATCGGAAACCAGAGTGGTCTTGGCACGTACGAGGGATTACAATCCCTCTTGTAACACTCCGAACAGTACCTTTGCACCTCCAGCAAAACGTCAGCCAACCACCATGACATATTGAGCATCAGCAAGTGCAGAATCACATCATGCGTCGAAGCCGATGGTGAAAGCTCGTCCAACTCGATCGCATGTCTGCGCCTTTCTTTCGTCGACGGTAGCAACTCTGACGCCGCCGTCGCCATCGACGTTGACCACATTCTCTGTGGCGACTGCAGCGACTGTGGCGACTGCAGCGACTGCGGCGACTGCTGCGACTCCTCCTCCGACAGTGCCTCCTCCGACAGCGTGCGCTTCTTGACGCTGGCTTCTGCATCCACCTCTTCCGACACTTCCGACACTTCCGCCATGGACTTGAGTGAGAGAGTGAGAGTGAAGTGTGTTATGTCAGAAGGTGACATTGGTGAGTGCAGTTTGCATCTCTGCGACGTGCATTCTCCATAGAAACCAGCTACCGACCTATAACCTGTTACGACACGATTGGATTCGTAACTCACTTTAATTTGTCAAAAAATGGTGACGTTGACAACTTCTCCACGGAACGGCACACCCAAAAATGAACGATCCGTGGTGCCATCGCGGTCGCCTCCTCCATCGTCAACCGCGGAACGCGCTCCGCGCCATACTCCTCCAGGTACTCGTTCGCACCCTCCATGTAAGCTTCGAGTAGAGTGGCAACCACCCGCAACCCGTGCTGCAAATCGCCCTCCACCAACGCCACCGACCGTCGATCCATGCAAGCTGTCGGCTCCTCCACTTCATCTCCGCCGTCGTACAACATACTCTGGCGGAGGAATCTCGCCCGATTTCTTCCGCGCGCCATCGCCATGGCACGACAGCGACTGCACACGTCCTCAGACTCAGAACATGACCATGGACCCGCCGTTCCACGAACCGAACGATCCAGCTCCGAGAGGCGCGACACCATACCCAGGTAATCGTTCAACATACGACCCGACATGTACATGCGACACACCTCAGCACTCGGCATCGAACCTGACGGCACAGATGTGGATGGCAATTCATGGTGCGCCACGTACAAGCCAGCTTGCGCGAGATGATCGGGTAGGATACGAAGCAATTGCTGCAACGCTTCCTGGTACACCTCCACACCAGCCACCGCCTCCATTAGAAGGGCGTCGGCGTCGTCATCGTACTCATGATCGCACGACTCGCCATCCTCCAACTCCGGAGGATGCACGGGAGACTCCACCGCTGCATTGATTTGGGTGGCATTGTCCCAATGCTCACGATAATAGGGTTCCATGCACGTACGACAGCGAAGCAGCTCCATCTGTCGATCGGTTGGAGGTTCGTAGTACTCGAGGGTTTTCTCCCAGGTATAGAGCTGCTCCGCGAAAACCGGCACCTGGTCCATCCACATGGCATCGCGCAGCGACATGGCTGCCACGAAATTCTACCCCATATTGGGAATGTATTGGGAATAGTTATCGTTTCGAGTTGGGGGGAGTGTGACCCTCGCTGGCAAGTGTCGGATCGTCGGCCCCGAATCCCCTCACCGATGCGTGTACGGTTGCAATTGATTTGATGGAATGGGCCCCCTCACTTGGCTCCACCCTCGGCGCTCACTTCGGAACCAGAAGAGGCTTCCAGCTCAACCAACTGCCGACGCAACTCCTCCAGACGGGATTCCGCCGCCGCGCAGTTGGAACGCGCCACCTGCAGGCGGGTTTCTGCCTCCGCGCAGTTGGAACGTGCCACATGTAGGCGGGTTTCCGCCACCGCCATCGAGGCTTGCAAATTTTCGCGGGCGCACCACCGCTCGTACGACAGACGTTCCAGCAACATGTTGGCGTCGTTCGCAGTTTCTTCCAAGGCACGAAGCACGTAGACGGGAGTGCGTGTCCGATCAAACTGATTGAACCACCTCAGCAACAGATCCTGGAGCGCACGCACATCCTCCTTCATGTCACGCTCCGTCGCGTCAACCTTACCACGCATCACATCCGCTTGGATCTTCAAGGAGGGCAAGACATCCATCACCATGAGCTGATCGTTGCCTTGGGGCGATACGCCGTGTCGGTGAAGGAAGGCCAGCACCTTCGCCGCCTCGCGCGCCAACTGCAACTTCGTATCTATCGGGATGCGATGGTTCGCATCCACCAGTTGCCGCAAGGACCCCACTGGGCACTGGGAATACACCATCAACTTGCCATCCACATCGAAGTCGTTGTCTGCCTTCAAAATCACCTGTGGAGTCTCCTCGAGAGAGGAGGTGCACCTGCTCATGCGGAGCAGACGCGGGTCCGGCCGAGGTGTGATTTCCCGAAGAAGTTGACCATTACCTGCCAACAGTCCCAACGGTCCACCCGCCACCATCCCCGATTCACGGTATCGGCGCATGATACGCTCGGAAAAGGCCTCCTCGGTCATGGGCGGCATGTAGCCCACATACAGGGCGCGGCTCCTGGTTTCGATGATGCCATATTTGGACACATAGCTGCCATAGTTGGCCACCAAGATGCGCAACAACTGGAACGTGCTCTTCATCTCCGATTCGGAACGCCGAAAGGCCGCCGCCAGGACCGGGAGGTTCTCCAGTGCGGCTTCGATCTGACTAAGGGTCTCGATACGCAGCTCTTCGAGCTTGGTGAGCACATCCGGGCGCGAGAGGCGCAGAAAAAGTTTCCACTTGGGCTCTTCCACCACCACCACCTCGGCCGCCGCCACCCCTTCCGACACCTCTGCCGCCACCTCTTCCAACACCTCTTCCGACACCTCTGTCGCCATGACAAAGTGGTGCCCGATTGTCTCGCTCTACACCCACTCCATGACGGTGTCATGGTGCAAAATGCACTCTCGCAGCGATCGACATCCCTATCGAGCAAGATGCCTGCAAGTGTCTGAACCCACTCCCGTGCGTGTGGTTTCAAGGTGAAGCAAAACGTCCATCTCAGCCTACATGTGCTCGCTTATCCAACGCGCGCTCTTCCGCACCACGTACACCCCCGTTTGTACAGTGAATGCACACGAGTCGGTGTGGTTAGGCTAGGCTGCACGAACATGGTCATAATTCTCTGAGACTGAGATGTCTCGCGCAACTGAATCCAAGGGAGTCGAGTACGAAGTGGAATCACCCGACAAGATTAGTTCTGAAGCTAAGGTACTGGATTTTCACGTGGAGCGGCACCGTTCAGCCGCGGGTGCTGCCGCGGGTGCATCTACGCGTGCACTTACGAGCGTCGCTGCTTGTGCGCCCATCGTTGCATCCACGCGCATGACAACGACGAACCCTCGCGAGGAACTGTATTCCGTAAACTTCTGTAGCGATATGGTTATCTACAAAGTTTCGCACCCAACTTCCTGCCTGGATGATTTGCCCATCCTTTACAACCGCCTCTTGGAGGTGGAGAAGATTGTGAAGGATGCTACATTGCGCCGGAGGATGCACCTCTCATACCTGAAGCTGCCGATTCCGATGCAGAAAACGGAAGATGAGTTGGAGGCACTGCACACGATACTGTGCCATCATGGATGGGTTCGGATCACGATGGAGTCCCTCTTCTCTTCCCAGACATGGGAACAGAAGGTGGAGGTGTTCAACGCCTTGCCATCCATCAAACCGCAGTGGTGCCGACCGACACCCCTATGGAACGCCTTGCTGGATCGCGGGTTCATCCCAAGCATCCTGAACATGTTGTCCCTGTGCCCCACAGTGCATACGCCAGAGGTACAAATGTTGCTAGCTCTGATTCAGGCGTACCTTCTCCATCTGCTGGGTAACTACCGAACCCGTCCTTTGACGTTGAAACACCGCCAGATTCTTCACAACTGCGACATGGATCCCGTGATCGCTCTGATGGATGTCGTGGCGTTGGAGGATGCCGCTGCTTGCGCAGATGTCACCGCCACCCGCGTATCGAAGCCTCGGCAACTTCTCTTGCGGGTGCACAGGATGCTATGCTCTCGGTTCCGCCCTCGCTTCTACCAAGCCGCCACTCAGATGCGTGCTCAGCTCCTGTCCCAGATAGAGATGTTGGAGTCCTACGATTCCATGGAGAGGGTGACCCGCGACTATCCATCCGTATCACCCTCCACATTGTTGCGCCTCCTCCACACCCGGGGAACACATCTCGCGGAGGTTGCCTCCCTGTTTCAAGGTCCGATGGCGGGATGTCTCCGTGCACCCTCGCAGTGGGAAGAGGCGGAGGTGCCATCGCCCATCGACGCCCTGGTCGGAGAAAACTACCAGCTGGAGTTGCGCGTCTTGCGCATGCGGCACCGCATCGAGACGATGTTGCTTGCTCAGCTCCCTCCCGGCACGGCACGCCCCCCTTTCTGGCCAGAGTCGGTTCGCGAATGGACGCGGGATCCGTATTTGCAACCCGGATCATGTGTCATCGATCCAGATACACAGAAGCGCTACGATGCGGCCGATGCGTACTGTCTGAAATCCTTTGTGACAGCCGCCGGCGACACGGTGACGATGACCGATCGAATCTATGCGCATCGGGATCGGTTGGTGGAATTTTCGCTGAAAGTGGAGGTGGAGGTGGGCGACTGGCTAAACATCGATACACTGTGTCGGGTGGAACAGCTGTTGCAACACCCACACATCTGTGCCATGTCGCAAGCTAGCGGATTGTTTCGCAGGTTGGAGCTGGCGCTGCAAGCTTCAACATCTGAACTTCACATGTTGGTGACGTTGGAATGTCTGCAGAAGTGTATCACGGTCGGTTGGCATGTCTACTCCTTTTCGTGTGCACATACGATGAGCGATACGTTGGAGGCGGTCATGATGAGTACATATGCCGACGACGAAGATGTCATGGGTGCCGCATGTTACACTTTTATAGTGATGGGCAACTACGAGATGCAGCGCACGCAACGGCCGCTTCGCTTCCCCCGCGTTCTACCCCGGTTGCTTCGTCATATGCTGCGCAGCCGTGTCTCCTTTGCACATACGTTGACGATATTGATCGCGGGGTGGCCATTTGAATCAGAGGAGGCGGCTACCATGTATCCGGTGTTGGCGGAGGCGGCACGCTTGTACACCGAGTTCAGTGGAGAAATGGAACAACGGGATTTCATCGATAAGTCGATAGAGATTAGCGACATATGGGCCGCCTTCTTATGTAAGGTGAGTAGGCTAACCTCTGAGGATCAACAACGGTGGTGGAAGGGGTTGTATCGTGCGGGAGCACCCCTCGACGTGCTATGGCATTTCCAAGCTTCCATGTTGGGTTCGGATGCGACGCTGTATTCGATGATCAACCACTTGTCGGATGAACCCGGATTGAAGCCTCCAACGGGCCAGGGTGATGTAGTGGCGCGGTTTGTCGGGCGCATCGTGCGTCACCCATCTCCAGAGGCGTATCGGGCGCTGGCGGTTGTATCCGCTGACCCTCGCGTGCGCACACAGGTGAGGCGTCACCCCGAGATGGCAGACTCCATGCTCACTATGTGCGAGGCTGACGTGGTGCAAACCCTACTCGACATCTATGTCCGTGGAGAAGGAGATGACGAGGAGGAGGAGGAGGAGGAGGAGGAGGGACGTGGCGCCGCAGCCGCGACCGCGGCTGCGGCACCTGTGTCGGAGGGCGAGCGTCGTCTCGAGGAACGCTTTCGCCAATTGATCAGGAAGTGAGTGCGTTCGCAGTGAGGTTTAGATGCAGCACAGTGACCCCTGTGCGTGGGGTACGAATCACGATGGTGTCACACACTGCGATCGCTCGAGCCGATGCAAGGTACCGCGGAGAGACCCCTCATCGTGGCACTCGCGTTGGGCATCTTATCGGTGCCGGAACCATTGGAGGGTGCCGACGTTGTGTCGATCGCAGTGCTCGATGAAGCGGCAAAACATCAGTTGCAGCATGCCGACCTCATCCTGGTGTCGCCAACCAGTATCGCGATGGTGCAGACAGGACGGTTCAAAACCATGGGTGTATCAAACACGCAGTTTCAAGATGTACCACCTCACTTGGGTTATGGATGGCATGGGTATTCGAGATCGTGGATGGATCATCTGCAGAAGTTTATACGTCGTTGGTATGCTTGGAGGGTTACGCTGCGGAGCGAGCCACCCACGTTGGAGGATGCGATTCGCGCCCATCAACTGGCAACCCGGGACTTGACGTTGCAATATGGACGGAACGTGTTCGAGCCCAAGTTCGAATATGATCCCCGGCGCCACCAGGTGGCACCAGAGATGATCGCTTGGTGCCAAGCGACGGTGCAATGGCTGCGCGCATCCTCGACGTGGGACGAATCGATGAAGGTGATCTCGTACCTGTATACAAGGATCAGGTATTCCACGGCGGGGGATGATTTGATACACTCGTATTGTCAAGAGAATCTAGATGTGAGTCCCATCACGGAGGAGTTGTTTCACCACGGCATGGTGGAGGTCATGGTGCGTTGCGCTTGAAGCCCGTGGTGATGGATCGCGACGCCATGACAGAATTTCATGAGTATTTCAACAAACTGTTGGATATTTTGCTCGACTCGGAGACGCGTGTGCGCATCGTATCTACCTTGCGCCCCGATGCCAAACGCATTCTGCGACAGGGTGGATGCATCTACGCCAGCGCTCTGTTGGAACTGGTAGAGTTGGATGCGGTGATGGAGAATGACCCTGTCACGCTTCAAGTCCTAGAGCTATTGTCGCCGCCACGCCGCTACCTCGCGCGCCTCTACACGCAGCTAAAGCCCAAGAATTATCCTCGCCTCGATCGTGCTGCGTTGAAGCTGCACGCTCGCATTGTGCAAGGTGTGGAGACGTGGACTACAATGGTCAGTGGAGGGCGAGAGCAACTGGAATGGCATTTTCGCACGCGAGAGGTATCCGACCTGTTGACGCGCCTTCGTGCAGAGACCAAGCTAGTGGCCAGGGTGGCGTCGCTCTTGGATGGTACCGTCATCCCTTCTTCACCTTGGAGACCCATCTACACCATGAAGGATACATATACCAGTGAAGATTACAAGCCGTTGGATACCCGCACGCTGTTGGGGGATGGGTATCAGTTGGAATTGGATGTGCTGCTCGCTGGGAAACGGGCGGAATCGTGTGTGATCGGCCCCACCGGATCTCCAGCCGTCTCAACGAAGAAACATGGTCCGAGTTGGCAGCGGCGGTATCTGCGCCGCCACGCCGCCACCACGGCAGCGACCTCGGCAGCAACCGCGGCAGCGACCTCGACAGCAACCGTGGCAGCAACCACTGCATCCACGGCATCCGATGCACCCTCTATCGTGCCGGATGGGGTCGACATTGGGTTTGACGTATCTGGAGCTCGTGCTGCGCAACTGGAAGCGTACACCGATGTCTATGTCGAGTATGCACTCAACATGGAGGTGGAGGGAGGTGGGTGGTTCAATCCCGACACGCTGTTGAAGTTTCACCACTGGCTGTGTGAGCATTCGCATCTGTATCGCATCGCATCCGACATTGGATTGCTTCGGCAGCTGGAGCGTGTACTGCCGCGCACCCAAGACCCACAATGTCTTGCCTATCTGTGTTATCATGTGTCCTGTCTCGCCAAGTACCTGCCAGAGGAGTATGTGCGGAGAGAGCGGGACGGCATGCGCGACCTGTACAACTTGATCTTGGCCAAGGTGCCGGATCGTGTACATCTAAATGCGGATGCGATGGCGCTGCACGAACTGGACAATCGTGCACGCACGTATAACATCATCTACCCGCCACCCGAATCCATGCTGCCGACATTACTGCGCCGAATTCGACGCGACCGCAATTTCTACGTGATCAATTCACCCATGTTGTATCGGTTCATACGGGCAGATGCGAACGAGGAGTGGCCCGCCTCCATTTGCCCCGCCATGGTGGAGGCTGAGGCTTCTTACAGGAGGGGTACGGATTCCGCACCCGGATCCCCCTTGATTCTGTTCATGTCCTTCATTGCGAAGTTGCCGCGCGAACACTGGCCCTCATGGATACACTCGTTGCAGTCATCGGAACACTTCCCCGAGGTGTGGCGTCGCATGGAGCCCGACTGGGTTCTTAGAGTACGGGGAATCACAGACACTCTCGCAGAGGAATTTCGGGAAGCCATCCGCACCTAGAACAACGCGCGAAGCCGTTTCGAGATTTTGGCCATTGTTGCCGATCGTACAAGATTGGAACCGATGGTGTCATCACGTGCAACTTGCACATAGGTGGGTTGTGCAATCTGCACGCACATACATCAACCGTAGGCACCAACCCTCAGTCTCACACGAACACACAGGTGATCAACGAACCGATGGAGCCGCTGGAGAAGTGGCTGCAAGATGAGGTGGGTCTGATCATGAATGATGCGGTGGAGTTGACCCGGAACCTGGGCTCGGCGGACAAGTGCGAAGCGGTGTGCGCGGCACTTAGACGTTGGGGTACGGAGCGGGTGGCCGTGGCAGAGGCGGGCTGCAAGGCCGTGCTCAACATGGCCAAGAGCAGCACCGAAAACCAGGAGCGTCTGATTTCAGCGGGCGTGTGCGAAGTCGTGTGCGCGTCGTTGGCACAACATGGCAAGATGCATGCTGGTGTGGCGAAGCAGGGTTGCAGGACCATAGCCAGCTTGATCACGGAGCACAATGGAAGTCAGGATCGTTTTGGTTCAGCGGGAGCGTGCGTGGTCGTGTGCGAAATTCTTTCGCGCTGGGGTATGGAATGGGCGAGTGTTGCGCTCAGTGGTTTCAATGCCATTAGTAACCTGGCATCGAACCACGCAGAGAACCAGAGGCGTCTGGGTGCGGCGGGTGCATGCGAAACCGCTAGTGCGATGCTGGCGCGCTGGAGTTCTGACGTGAAAGTGTCAGAGTTTGGTTGCTGGGCTATGGGCAGCTTGTCATGTAACCCCGAGAATAGGAATCGCCTTGGCGTGGCGGGCGCATGCGAAGCCGTGAACACAGTGCTATCATGTTGGGGTGTGGAACGGGTGGGCGTGGCGGAACAGGGCTGTTTGGCCGTGGCTAACCTGTCCATCATGGAAGAAAACTGCAAGCGCCTGGGTTCTGTGGGAGCGTGCGAGGCCGTGGTCGCTGTGCTGACGCGCTGGGAGGCAGAACATGTTGGTGTTTCGTATGCTGGCTGTCTGGCCGTGACCAACCTGGCTGTTTTGAACCAGAACCGCGAGCGCCTGGGTTCTGTTGGCGCATGTGAGGCGGTGGTCGCGGCGCTGATACAATGGGGGGAAGGACGTATGGATGTGGCTATGCGGGCCTTACGTGCGGTGGGCAACTTGGCATCGCACCACACCGAGAACATGGTCCGCCTGTGTATGGCGGATGTGTGCGAAGGATTGCGCGCAGTACTGACACGCTGGGGTATGGAACAGGTGACCGTTGCGTGGTTAGGCTGCCGGATTATCGTCGAACTGGCTCGCGACACAGAGATTTGCGTACGTCTTGGCGCAGTGGGCATTTGCGAAGTCGTGTGTGAGATGCTGATGCACTGGGGTACGGAGCAGACAGACGTGGTGGAGTGCGGCTGCATGGCGATAAGTTTGATCGTCGACGCGGATAACAGCGCACGTTTGGATGCGGGCAGTATGTCGACGGTGCGCACACAGGTGCGGCGTTACCCACACATGACGGAACTTAGCCGCGCCACCTGCGATGCACACGTGGTGCAAACCATTCACGACATCTTCACCTCGCCGGACACATAAGGCAACCGCGATCGCTCCAGTCGGAGATCAAACCACACCTCAGGTCAGGGGCTCTCGAGTGAAAATCGAAGACATTCCATGTTTCACACACAACGCAGCGCACAAACGCTTGTTTTTACCTAAGTTGGGTTCAGTCCTCACAACCACTTGAAGCGTTGAGGTAGGTGGGCGAGCAACCCGATCCGCCGCAACGTCAAGAGTTGCCACAGCTGCCCCACTTGCTCCTCGGTTAACGCCTCCCACCCGCACGGCGATTCGCGTCGCTGCAGCCACACTCGGCTCCAGCTTCCCTCGTACCGATCCCACTCCGCGCGCAGCTCCCTAACAGAATAATCCGCCATCCAACCGAGACCCGAGAACGATTCGTCCAATGCACCCAACCCGATCACCGCCACCACCGTCAGCGGTACCGCCGTCACCTCCACCACCCCGCGATCATCGACACGTACAGAACCCGTAAAAATGGAGAAGATGCTCCGACGTCTCGCCTCCTCCACCGTGCGCCACGCCAAATCCTCCCCAAAACACATAGCATTTATTGTGCGTGTTTCGAGTGATTTGATGAAATGGACTCCATGAAGAAATGAGGATGAGAGGGACTCATGCGACGGAACACTGCCAAGTGTCATGCCCCTTCACTTTGAAGCGTGTTTGCCATTGATTTGGTGGTACGGGCCTCACC
>Ga0172373_10009556_pt1 | contig 12018 bp, 8 predicted proteins | sample Lak10m_2_FD_114546 | JGI IMG/M metagenome (GOLD analysis project Ga0172373, IMG submission 114546) | Freshwater microbial communities from Kabuno Bay, South-Kivu, Congo - kab_092012_10m | ecosystem: Environmental > Aquatic > Freshwater > Lake | place: Democratic Republic of the Congo: South-Kivu... | reverse complement strand
CTGGAGACCTCCCGAGTCCGATGGTGCGAGGGGCCGAGGCGAGCCTCTCGAGTCGACGATCGGTGCCAAGCCCCCGAGCAAGAGACGCTCCAAGGAGCGTCTCTACGGAAGAGAGGGCAGCAGCAAAAAGCGGCGAAGCGCAGCGACGCGCGTACCTCTCTCCCTCTGCCGTGGAGGCGTGCTTCAGCACGCCTATCGCGGGAGACCTCCCGAGTCCGATGGTGCGAGGGGCCGACGCCAGCCTCTCGAGTCGACGATCGGTGCCAAGACTCCGAGCAAGAGACGCTCCAAGGAGCGTCTCTACGGAAGAGAGGGCAGCAGAAAAAAGCGGCGGAGCGCAGCGACGCGCGTACCTGCGAGCTCGTCGCGGCGTCGATCGCTGCCAAGGCTCCGAGCGAGAGACGCTCCGATTCTCGGACAGGGCGCCGGTGGCCCGACACAAACGCCGAAGGCCGCCGGGAGTCTCCTCCACAGCGGCCCTCGGATCGATCCGTATCAGTAGGGCGATCGGCTACGCGCCGTCGTCCTTGCCGGCGACCTCGCCCTGCGCCTTGCCCTTGACGGCCGAGCGGACGTACTCGCGATAGGTCTCCGCGATCACCCGGACCGGGATCTCCTTCGGGCAGACAGCCTCGCACTCGGTGTAGTTCGAGCAGGCGCCGAAGCCCTCCTCGTCCGCCTTGTTGATCATGTTGGCCACGCGGGCTGCGCGCTCCGTCTGGCCCTGCGGCAGGTGCAGGTACTTGGAGACCTGCGCGCCCAGGAACAGCATCGCCGAGCCGTTCTTGCAGGCCGCGACGCAGGCGCCGCAGCCGATGCAGGCGGCCGCGTCCATCGACAGGTCGGCCTCGGCCTTGTTGATCGGGATCGCGTTGCCGTCCGGCGTGCCGCCCGTGCGGACGCTGATGAAGCCGCCCGCGGCGACCACCCGGTCCAGCGCCGAGCGGTTGACCGCCAGGTCCTTGAGCAGCGGGAACGGACCTGCGCGGAACGGCTCGATCCAGATCTCGTCGCCATCGCTGAACGACCGCATGTGCAGCTGGCAGGTGGTCACGCCGCGCTTGGGACCATGCGGCTCACCGTTGATCACCATCGAGCACATGCCGCAGATACCCTCGCGGCAGTCGTGATCGAACGCCACCGGCTCCTCGCCCTTCTCGATGAGACGCTCGTTGAGCACGTCCATCATCTCGAGGAACGACATGTCGGGGCTGATGCCCGGGGCGTCGTAGTGGGCGAACGCGCCCTCCGTGGAGGCGTTCTTCTGGCGCCAGACGTGCAGCTTGAGGTTGAGAGTCTGCTTGGTGCTCACTTGTAGCTCCTGGTGGCAAGCTTCACGTTCTCGAAGGTCAGCGGCTCGGTGTGGCGCATGGGCTTCTTGCCCTCGCCCTGATACTCCCAGACCGCCACGTGGCAGAACTTGTCGTCGTCGCGCAGCGCCTCGCCGTCGTCCTGGTACTCCTCGCGGAAGTGGCCGCCGCAGCTCTCCTCACGCTCCAGCGCGTCGCGCACCATCATCTCGGCGAACTCGAGGAAGTCGGCGACGCGGCCGGCGAGCTCCAGGCTCTGGTTGACGGCGTTGCCGTCGCCCAGCACGTTCACTTCCTTCCAGAACCGCTCGCGCAGCTCCGGGATCTCCTTGAGCGCCTGGGTCAGCCCCTCGCGGGTGCGCCCCATGCCGCACTTGTCCCACATGATCTTGCCGAGATCGCGGTGGAACGAGGTGGGCGACTTGGTGCCCTTGATCGACAGCAGCCGCGAGACGCGGTCGTTGACCGACTTGACCGCCTCGGCGAACTCCGGACGCGCGGTGGTGATCGGGTTCTTCTTGACCTCCGTCACCGGCATCTGGCTGCCGAAGTAGTTGCCCAGCGTGTAGGGGAGGATGAAGTAGCCGTCGGCCAGACCCTGCATCAGGGCGCTGGCGCCCAGCCGGTTGGCGCCGTGGTCGGAGAAGTTGGCCTCGCCGATCACGTGCAGGCCCGGGATCGTCGACTGCAGGTTGTAGTCCACCCACAGGCCGCCCATCGTGTAGTGCACGGCGGGGAAGATCCGCATCGGCACCTTGTACGGGTTCTCGCCGGTGATCTGCTCGTACATCTGGAACAGGTTGCCGTACCGCTCACGCACCGTCTGCTCGCCCATGCGGCGGATGGCGTCGGCGAAGTCCAGGTAGACACCCAGCCCGGTGTCGCCCACGCCGCGCCCCTCGTCACACACCTGCTTGGCGGCGCGGCTGGCGATGTCGCGCGGCGACAGGTTGCCGAACGACGGGTACTTGCGCTCCAGGTAGTAGTCGCGGTCCGCCTCGGGGATCTGATCCGGCGGCCGCTTGTCGCCCTTCTGCTTGGGCACCCAGACGCGGCCGTCGTTGCGCAGCGACTCGCTCATCAGCGTCAGCTTCGACTGGTGGTCGCCGGTGACGGGGATGCAGGTCGGGTGGATCTGCGTGTAGCAGGGGTTGGCGAAGCCCGCGCCCTTCTTGTAGGCGCGGTAGGTGGCGGTGACGTTGCACCCCATCGCGTTGGTCGAGAGGTAGAAGACGTTGCCGTAGCCGCCGGTGGCCAGCACCACCGCGTCGGCGGCCCACGCCTCGACCGCGCCCGTCACCATGTTGCGGGTGACGATGCCGCGGGCGCGACCGTCGACCACCACCAGCTCCATCATCTCGTGGCGGGTGTGCATCTTGACGGTGCCCAGCCCGACCTGCCGCTCCAGCGCGCTGTAGGCGCCCAGCAGCAGCTGCTGACCCGTCTGACCGCGCGCGTAGAACGTCCGGGAGACCTGCGCGCCGCCGAACGACCGGTTGGCCAGGGTGCCGCCGTACTCACGCGCGAACGGCACGCCCTGCGCCACGCACTGGTCGATGATGTTGACGCTCACCTCGGCGAGCCGGTGGACGTTGGCCTCACGCGCGCGGAAGTCGCCGCCCTTCACCGTGTCGTAAAAGAGCCGGTACACGCTGTCGCCGTCGTTCTGGTAGTTCTTGGCGGCGTTGATGCCGCCCTGCGCCGCGATGCTGTGCGCGCGGCGGGGCGAGTCCTGGAAGCAGAAGCAGTCGACGTTGTAGCCCTGCTCGCCCAGCGTCGCGGCGGCCGAGGCGCCCGCCAGACCGGAGCCGACCACGATGACGCGGTAGTGGCGACGGTTGGCCGGGTTGACCAGCTTCATCTCGAACTTGTGCTTGGACCACTTCTGTTCGATCGGTCCGGAGGGGATCTTCGAGTCGAGGTTCATGGGGCTCCTTGCATCGCGCACCGGCGCGACGGGTTGGGGCGAGCGGTCGTCAGTGGAGGAGGCCGGCGAGACCGGCCAGCGGGATCAGACAGAACAAGGCAGCGAGGCCCACGCCCAGCACCCAGCCCAGGGTGGTCGTCACGGGCCGCACGCGCGGACCGGTGAACCCCAGCGTCTGCGAGGCGCTCCAGACGGCGTGCGAGAGGTGGAACCCGATGAACCCGACGGCCACCACGTAGAACAGCGCGATGACGGGGTTGTGGAACGCCGCGATCACCATGCCGGCCACGTCGGGCAGGCCGCCGCTCTCGCCCAGCACCGTGCCGGGCACCAGGTGCAGCGTGAAGTGCGCCAGGTGGAAGACGAGGAAGGCGAGCACGATCAGGCCGCTCACCAGCATGGTGCGCGAGGCCAGCGTCGCCTGGCGCCACTTGCGGGGGCTGGCGTACGGCTGCGGGCGGGCCGCGCGGTTCCGCGCGGAGAGCTTGATCGCGGTAACGACGTGGGTGAGCACCACCGCCAGCAGGCCGATCCGCTGGCCCCAGAGCAGCGCCGGCTTGGAGGCCAGCAGGTGGGCGTACTCGTTCATCGTCGCGCTGCCGGCGAAGATGCTGATGTTGCCCAGCAGGTGGAGGATCAGCCAGCCATAGAAGAGCAGGCCGCTGAGCGCCATGAGCAACTTGGCGCCCAGCGCCGAGGAGAATGTCCGGCTCAGGTAGCCGCCGGCGGTTTGGGAGGTCGCTGCTGACATGCGCGTCTCGTCCTTCGCGGCGCATGGGGAGCGCCGCCCACGGGGAACATCCGCACGCCCATTCCTGTCGCGGAGAGATGCAGGCAGGCGGGCGCAGTTGCGGGGCGTATACCCGAATATGTGATCGGGCGCACGCGCCTTGAGCGGATCGGAGACAGTGGAGCGAATCCTTCGACCGTCGCCTCGCCCGGGCCATTCGACAGCGGACGCATGGGCGGCGACCTACGCCGAGGCGGCGTCGGCGCGTCGTCGGGACGTGACGGCTCGGAGGGGGCCTGCAAGGGGCCTTCATGGCTCAAGCAAGCGACGTGCCTTGCAAAAATTTGGTATTTTCGACGTCGAAATTCCGAAATTTTTGAAGGTTTCCGCTCGAAATTCCCCGTTTGGGCCTCTCCCGGCCTCCGAGGGCCTCCGTGTCGTCTTCGGCGCGGTGGGGGCCGTCGCGGGTGGGCCGGTTGGTCAAGCAAGCGGCGTGCCTTGCAAAAATTTGGATGTTTCGGCGCCGAAACATCGAAAAATTTGAAGGTTTCCGCCCGAAATCCCCCGTTTTGGCCTCGTCCGGCCTCCGAGGGCCTCCGTGTCGTCTGCGGCGCGGTGGGGGGCGTCTCGGGTGGGCCGGCTGGTCAAGCAAGCGGCGTGCCTTGCAAAATTCGATGTTTTCGGCGCCGAAAAGAGCCGAAATGCGCGACTTCGATCGCGAAATGTCCGTTTTCGCCCCCTCGGAAGCCCGGCGGAGGTCGCCAGAGGTGCGCCTCCGTTCCGGTCGACGTGGATGACGGGCGCAGCCTTAGCAAGGGACGTGCCTTGCAAAAATTGGGATGTTTCGGCGCCGAAACATCCAAAAAATTGAAGGGTTCTCCCCGAAAGTCGCGATTGGGCCATCGGCGGCGTCTCGGCACGGTTACCGGGCCCGAGCCGCGCGGCGGGTCCGGACGCGGGACCGCCGGCGGGCGGCGGCCTCACCGACGCGCTGCGGCGGCCTCCGATCGCTCCGCTCGAGCGCACCGACTTTCCAAACGCTTCGTGCTAAGGGGGCGCGCGAAAACCCGACAGCGGCGGCCTGAATCCGCCTGCTCAACGCCCACACCGCAACTCCAAGGGAGAGACCCGTGGCCGACTCCAACGCCTCCACCATCGTCTGGACCAAGATCGACGAGGCGCCCGCGCTGGCGACCTTCTCGCTGCTGCCCATCGTGCAGGCGTTCACGCGCGGCACCGGGATCAACGTCGAGACGCGCGACATCTCGCTGGCCGGCCGCATCCTGGCGCAGTTCCCCGAGTCGCTGGCCGAGACGCAGCGGATGGCCGACCACCTCGCCGAGCTGGGCGCGCTGACGCTGCGGGCCGACGCCAACATCATCAAGCTGCCCAATATTTCCGCCTCGGTGCCGCAGCTCAAGGAGGCGATCCGCGAGCTGCAGTCGCAGGGGTTCGCCGTGCCGGACTATCCGGAGGCGCCCGCCACCGACGCCGACAAGGCCGTCGCCGCCCGCTACGCCAAGGTGCTGGGCAGCGCCGTCAACCCGGTGCTGCGCGAGGGCAACTCCGACCGCCGCTCGCCGGCCTCCGTCAAGAACTTCTCCCGAAAGAACCCCCACAAGCTGGGCGCCTGGTCGAGCGACTCCCGCTCGCACGTGGCGTACATGACGGAGGGCGACTTCTTCGGCAGCGAGCGGTCGTTCACCTCGGCGGCGGCGACGACCCTGCGCATCGAGTCGGTGGACGGCTCCGGCACGGTCACCGTGCTCAAGCAGGGTGTCAAGGTGACGGCCGGCGAGATCGTCGACTGCTCCGCGTTGAGCGTGCGCCAGCTGCGGTCGTTCCTGGCGCGCGAGATCGCCGACGCCAAGGCGACGGGGCTGCTGCTGTCGCTGCACCTCAAGGCGACCATGATGAAGGACTCCGATCCGGTGCTGTTCGGCCACGCGGTCACCGTCTTCTTCGCCGAGCTGTTCGAGAAGCACGCCGCGACGTTCAAGAGCATCGGCGTCAACCCCAACAACGGCCTGGGGGACGTCTACGCCAAGCTGGCCGCGCTGCCGACCGACAAGCGCGCCGAGGTGGAGGCCGAGATCAAGGCCACCTACGCGCAGCGTCCCGCGCTGGCGATGGTCGACAGCGACAAGGGGATCACCAACCTCCATGTCCCCAACGACGTGATCATCGACGCCTCGATGCCGGTGGTGATCCGCGACTCCGGCAAGATGTGGGGCCCGGACGGCAAGCTGGCCGACACCAAGGCGATCGTCCCCGACCGCTGCTACGCCACTGCGTACCAGGTGGTGTTCGAGGACTGCCGTCGCAACGGCGCCTTTGACCCGGCCACCATGGGCACCGTGCCCAACGTCGGCCTGATGGCGCAGAAGGCCGAGGAGTACGGCTCGCACGACAAGACGTTCATCGCCGCTGTCGACGGCACGATCCGGCTGGTGGACGAGGCCAGCGGCGCCGAGCTGCTGTCGCAGAAGGTGGAGCGCGGGGATATCTTCCGCGCCTGCCAGACGCGCGACATCGCCGTGCGCGACTGGGTCAAGCTGGCGGTGCGCCGCGCGCGGGTCACGGGCACGCCGGCGATCTTCTGGCTGGACGCCGACCGCGCCCACGACGCCCAGGTGATCGCGAAGGTCCGCACCTACCTGGCCGAGCACGACACCAGCGGGCTCGACATCAGCATCCACGCGCCGGCCGAGGCGATGAAGATCTCCCTCGAGCGGATCCGCAAGGGGCAGGACACCATCTCCGTCACCGGCAACGTGCTGCGCGACTACCTCACCGACCTGTTCCCGATCCTCGAGATCGGCACCTCCGCCAAGATGCTCTCGGTGGTGCCGCTGCTGGCCGGCGGCGGGCTGTTCGAGACGGGTGCCGGCGGCTCCGCGCCCAAGCACGTGCAGCAGTTCCAGAAGGAGGGCTACCTGCGGTGGGACTCGCTGGGTGAGTTCTCCGCGCTGGGCGCCTCGCTGGAGCACATCGCGCAGACGACCGGCAACGCCCGCGCGGCGGTGCTGGCCGAGACGCTGGACGCCGCGATCGGGCGGTTCCTCGACAACAACAAGTCGCCGGCCCGCAAGGTGGGCGAGATCGACAACCGGGGCAGCCACTTCTTCCTGGCGCTCTACTGGGCCGAGGCGCTGGCGGCGCAGGGCAAGGACGCCGCGCTCGCCGCACGGTTCGCCCCCGCCGCACAGGCGATGGCCGCCGCCGAGGCCACCATCAACGCCGAGCTGATCGCCGCGCAGGGCAAGCCGGTCGACCTGGGCGGCTACTACCGCACCGACGCGGCCAAGGTGTCGGCGGCGATGCGCCCCAGCGCGACGCTCAACGCCATCATCGACGCGCTGTAGTCGACCGGAGCGGCTCGACAAGTCATGACTTGAGGCGGCCCGCGTGAATCCTCACGGCGGGCCGTCGTCATTGGGCCACCGAGGTGCCGATGTCGATCACACGTGAGCAGCTGGAGAGCGCGGGTCAGAGATCCGGACTGACGACCGCGCAGGTGGATCAGCTGTGGGATGAGCTGAAGAGCGAGGTGTCGCCCGAGGTGTCGACGGAGGTGTCGCCAGAGGGCACGGGCGTCACCGGCGTCCGGGTGGCGGCGTTCTGCGGCGTGATGCTGGTGGTGCTGGCGACGGCGCTGGTGCTGGCGGAGGGCTGGGAGAAGCGCGGACCGGGCTTCGTCGCGGCGGTCGTCGGCGGGATGACGGTGGTGTTCGGCCTCGTGGCCTGGCGGGCACGCGCGCGCGACCGGTTTCTGGCGGGGCTGTTCGCGTCGCTCTCGGTCTGCGCGGTGCCGGTGACGGCGCTGGCGCTGCAGGAGCTGCTGGGACTGCGGCACGAGGGCGGGGCGGAGTCGAGCGGGCCCGGCGAGTGGCTGCGCAGCGGCCGGGCGGCGATGGAGCTGTCGTCGCTGGCGGCGTCGCTGCTCGCGCGGCGGTTCTTCGCGTTCGGCTTTCTGGCGGCGCCGCTCGCGATCATGCTTCTGGTGCTGTTTCTCGAGACGGTGCAGATGCTGGCGCCGGAGCTGCCGGGGGAGTGGTTCGGGCTCTGGTCGGCGCTCTTCGGGGCGACGATGGTGGGGCTGACGCTGTGGCGCGCCCGACGCGCGGCGGTCGATGCGCCGGATCACGGCTTCTGGCTGCACCTGGTGGGGCTGACGGCGCTGAGCGGCGGGCTGTGGGCGGCCGAGCTGGAGCGCGAGCCGGTGCGGCTGCTTGTGGCGCTGCTCCATGTCGGGCTGATGGTCGCGGCGGTGCTGCTGCGGCGGGTGACGTTCCTGGTCTTCGGCGTCGGCGGCGTCGCGCTCTACATCGGCCACCTCGCGTGGAGGGTGTTCGAGGGGTCGATGCTCTTTCCGCTGTCGATGGTGGCGGTCGGCGTCGTGCTCATCTTCGTCGCGGCGGGCTGGAGCCGTCGGCGCGATGCGTGGCGGGCGTGGCTGCTCGGCCTGATACGCCGTTGACGCGAGTACGACCTCCCTGATCACGGAGGGAGCACGCCTCCACGGCAGAGAGGAGCGGGCACTCGCTTGTGCGTGGCTCCTACTCGAGTTTCGTCGCCGACGCCGGCACGACCTCGCCCCGCCGCTGCAGCACCTGCGTGGCGAGTGACCGCAAAAGGCTGTTGAACCTCGGCACGTCGTCCCGAAACAACGCGTGGCCAGCCTTGTCGAACAGCTCCGCGCGGGCCAGCGGCCGCTCCCGCGTCAGGATCTCCGCCTGCTCCCGATAGCCCGGCGTGATGGCGTAGACGACAGGTACGTCGACCTGCCACAGCGTCTGCGCGTAGTACTCGCGCGGGTAGGGGAGCGCGACCACCCGGCGCTGCACCTCGTACGGCATCCGCCGCGCCGAGGCGATCGCCTCCGCGCGCAGCTGCTTGTCGACCGACCGACCGAAGACGGCGTCGACGAACCCCTCGATCGCCTTGCCGCGCTTGCGTGGGTCCTTGAGCCGCTGCAGCAGCGTCGAGCCGCCGCCGCGCGGCTTTCCGACGCCGATCGAGTTGTCGATCAGCACCAGCCCCTCCAGCCCCTCCGGGTGGTTGCGGGCCACGAAGTCGAGGCTCTCCATCACGCCCAGCGACCAGCCGACGAGGACGAACCGCTCCACGCCCGCCTCCCGCAGCAGCTCGCCGATGTCGTCGGCGCGCTGACCGGGCTCGTGCGAGTCGGCCAGGTCGCTGAGCCCCTGCGAGCGCGGGTCGAGCGCCAGCACGCGGAAGTCGCGCGCCAGCTCCTCCCACTGTGGTCGAAAGACGCTCGCCGGCATCATCCAGCCGGTGACGAGCACGAACGTGACAGGGCCGCTGCCCGCCTCCCAGTAATGGAGCCGCTGGCCGTCGCTGGTGCGGAAGTACCGATGCTGCGCGGCCGGGAGCGTCTCCTCGGCGCCGGCGAGCAGCGACAAGCCCAGCACGGCGACAGTGGCCAGCCGCTGCAGGTCGCGGACGATCGTTGATCTCCAGGTCATCCGGGGGCGCTCCTTCGGGCGGGGCGACGGTCGTGAACTGGCCCGACACAGCGGCTCCGTAGTACCCCTCGACGTCATGCGCGTCCACCCTCCGCTGCGATGCTTGTGCCCCCTGCTGATCGCCCTCCTGGCCGGCTGCGCGACGGTCCGACAGGGGCCTCCGCCGGTGCCTGAGCTCAACGCTCCGGACGACCCCGCGCGGCAGGCTGCATGGGCCGGCGCTCCGATCACCGAGGAGCTGCCGGGGATCTCTCCGGCCGACCTGGCGGTGCTGGAGGTGGTGTCGGCGGCGCGGTCGCTGCTGGGCGCGCGCGAGGTGATCGTCGACGGGCGACGCTATCCGCCGGCCGATTGCGGCCACTACGTGCGCGCGGCGTGGTCGGCGGCCGGGGTCGACCTCATGCAGTGTCCGGCTGGCGCCGCGCAGGTCGACGGCCGGCCGAGCGGCGTCGCCTGCCTGTGGGCGTTCAACCGCGCCCATGGCGCTCTCGGGGTGACCGACCCGCGCCCCGGCGATCTCGTCTACTTCGACGACACCTACGACCGCGATGGCAACGGCGCGCGCGGCGACCGGCTCACCCATGTGGGGCTCGTCGAGGAGCGGCTGGCCGACGGCACGGTGGTCTTTCTGCATATGACGCGCGGGGTGGTGCGGCGGGCGCGGCTCAACCTGCAGCGGCCACACGAGCCGGGCGGGGCCGTGGCGTCCGGGCGCGCGCTCAACGACTACCTGCGGGTGCGCAAGGAGGGCGATCCGCCGGGGCTGGGCTATCTGACGGGGGAGCTGTTTGCCGGGTACGGGCGCGTCACGCTGCCGCCAGCGAGCGTGGTGCCGTAACGCTGCGATCGGCCACCGCGGCGTTGTTTGTGCGTGCCCGGACGCGCGGCGAGGCGGTACGTTGCGCCCACCGGAAGGATCGATCGATGGTGTGGCGGTACTTCATCCTGCTGCTGGTGTTGCTGCCGACGACGTCCCGCGCGTCCGCGGGCGATGAGCCGCTGCTGGCCGTGCTCGATTTCGACTCCCCCGACGACTCCGCGAGCCTCGACGGACGACAGCTGCTCACCGACGCTTTTCGCAGCGTGGTGATCGAGACGGTCGGCGAGCGGTTCAAGGTGCTCACGCGCGAGACGATGACGGAGCTGATCCCGCCCAGCGGCGCCGAGTGCTTTCTCAACAAGTGTGCCGCCGAGATCGGACGGATGCTGCAGGCGTCGCACGTCATCGCCGGCTCGGTGCGCCGGCTCGAGGGACAGTGGGTGCTGACGGTCGAGGCCTACCTGACCAACGGTGGCCGCGCGCTGGGCACCAAGCAGCTCATCGCGGCCGGCCAACTCAAGCTGATCGAGCAGATCGAGAAGCAGGGCGGGACGCTGGTGCGCAGCTGGCTCAAGCTGGATCCGGTCGCCGCCCCGGTCGCTGCCCCGGCCCCTGTGCGACCCACACCCCGCGAGGTTCAGCCGCCGGTGGCCTCGCCGCCTCCGCTCCGGGTGATGCGCGTGGAGCGTGCCGAGGAGGCGGCGCCGCTGGACGAGGAGCCTCCCGTCCGCGTCGTGCGCGTGGAGCGGGCGGCGCCGCGGATCGACGATCGAGCCGTTCCTGCCGTCCCGGTCGTGCGTGAGGAGCGTGACGAGCGCGAGGAGCGGGCGACGCCTGTGCCGGTCGCGCCGCCCGAGCGGCCGCGTGAGCCGACCGCGGCGCCCCGATGCCTCCGCGGCATGGTGCTGATCACCGGTGGGACGTTCGAGATGGGCTCGGATGCGGGGGACGCCGACGAGCGGCCGGTGCATCGGGTGAGCCTCTCGACCTTCTGTCTCGACCGGACGGAGGCGGTCGACGACACCGGCCTGCCGGTGGTCAACGTCACGTGGCAGCAGGCACAGACAGCCTGTCAGCGGCGCGGTGGGCGGCTGCCGACCGAGGCGGAGTGGGAGTTTGCCGCGCGCGGCACGGCGGGGCGCCCCTACCCGTGGGGACGCGCCGAGCCCACGCGCAAGCTGGCGGTCTACTGCGAGCTGCGACCGTGGAATTACGAGCAGTGCAAAAGCGACTTCGCGCCGCTCGTCCCGGGCAGCGCCCCGGCCGGGGTCTCGGCCGCCGGCGTGCAGGACCTGGCGGGCAACGTCTGGGAGTGGGTGCAGGACTGTTACGAAGTGAGCTATCCCGCCGATCCCGCGCGCGATCCGCGGGTGTCGACACCGGGCTGTACGCGCCACGGGCTGCGCGGCGGGAGCTACCTCAACGCGCCGCCCGATATCCGCGCGGCCAATCGATTCTTCGGGGATTTGTCCTATCGCCGCGGAAGCATCGGCTATCGCTGCGCTGCAGATCCGGTGCGTTGAGGCGACGGGGCGCGATCAGGAAAGGCCGGTGTTCGTGGCTCGCAAGCAATCGCAACTCTCGCCGGGGGCCCCGTCGCTTGGCGCCGTGCTTTCGCCTCGACCGCGCGACGGCTTCGTGCTGCCGCCGTGGGCGCGCACCGTGGGCGTCTCGCGGGTGGCGCGCGTGACGGGGCTTGACCGCTGCGGCGTGGAGGTGGCCTGCGCGGTGCGGCCCGAGGG
>Ga0172373_10009555_pt1 | contig 12018 bp, 11 predicted proteins | sample Lak10m_2_FD_114546 | JGI IMG/M metagenome (GOLD analysis project Ga0172373, IMG submission 114546) | Freshwater microbial communities from Kabuno Bay, South-Kivu, Congo - kab_092012_10m | ecosystem: Environmental > Aquatic > Freshwater > Lake | place: Democratic Republic of the Congo... | reverse complement strand
TCAGACACCTTTGCGTGTTTTGTAGGATGAATTAGAAATTGACCGCTTCGCCCCAAGCACCTGCAGCTGCTTCCATGACTGCTTCCGAGAGTGTTGGATGTGCATGAATGGTACGGAAGAGAGTTGGGCCTGTAGCTTCCAGTGAGCGAGCAAGGCCAAGTTCAGCAATCATTTCGGTTACATCGGGTCCGATCATGTGTGCACCGAGCAATTCGCCATATTTTGCATCAAAAATCAACTTGACAAAACCGGCAGTCTTGCCAATGCCATGTGCCTTTCCGGAAGCTGTGAATGGGAATTTTCCGATTTTGAGTTCATATCCGGCTTCCTTTGCTTTTGCTTCAGTGAGGCCAACACTTGCAACTTGTGGATTGCAATAGGTACAGCCGGGGATATTGTCATAATCTACGCCATGGGTTTCATGTCCAGCAATGAATTCTGCGCAGACGATCGCTTCGGCTGATGCTTTGTGTGCAAGCCATGGTGGACCGGCAACATCACCTATGGCATATACGCCTTCAACATTTGTACGAAGGAATTTGTCGACGACAATCCAACCTTTTTCCATCTTGACGCCAAGTTGCTCCAGTCCTATTCCCTCGATATTTGCCTGAACACCCACAGCATTCAAAGCACGGTCGGCTGTAAGTTTTTCTTGTGTTCCGTCTTTCTTTTCAACAAGAAGTTCAACACCCTTCTTGGTGGGTTTTGCTGAAATCACTCTGGTTTCTGTTAGAATATTGATTCCTGCTTTTTTGAAATTTCTTTCCAATTCCTTAGAGATATCGATATCTTCAACAGGTACGATATTTGGCATCATCTCGACTATGGTGACATTTGCGCCATATGCATTATAAAAATATGCAAGTTCAACACCGATTGCACCTGCGCCAATAACGATCAAAGAGCCGGGTGCATTTCTTTGAAAAATAGCATCTGTGGAAGTCCAAACATGCTTGTGATCAACTTCGATGAAAGGGAACATTCGCGTGCGAGCACCGGTAGCGATAATCACATTCTTGCAAGAGATCGTATCTGTGACGGCATTGGTTTGGGGATCACGCACTTCCACTTTTGAACGTGATATAACCGTGCCATGACCTTTAACTTGTTGTACTTTGTTCTTTTTGAACAAGAAGCTCACACCATTGGACATACGATCAGCCACTTCACGACTTCTATCAATCGCGCGAGAAAAATCAACATTCATTTTTTCAATGTGAAAACCGAAATCTTCGGCATGTTTGAAAAAATTCATGTACTCTGCATTTTTCAACAATGATTTACTCGGAATGCAACCGACATTCAAGCATACACCGCCGAGCTTATCTTTTTCCACGCAAATCGTTTTGAGTCCTAGCTGAGATGCACGGATTGCGGCCACATAACCGCCGGGACCGCTTCCAACGACAACGAGGTCGCATTCATGTTGTGCCATGGTGAATCCTATTATATAATCTGATGAGTTTCAATAAGAGTGATTGCAAATATATCGTTTTGAGCTCTATTTTTTAGCGAGCAATTCGGTAATGGTAGAACGGATTTTTTCACCTTCAGCCAATGGATTGACATCTTTCAATACGATGATGCCTTCTTTATCCAAAATCCATACACTTGGAATTGATCCAACACCATATTGTATGGCAGCTGCATTATCCCAAAACTGACCATCTGCCACATGTGTCCATGCCATGTTTTGGTCTTTGACATACTTCTTCCAAACACTGATGTCTTTATCAAGAGAAATACCCAATAGGACAAAATCCTGTTTTTTGAAGCTATTCCAGATTGCCTTTGCTTCCGGTATGGATCGTACACATGGCGGACACCAAGTTGCCCAAAAATCAATCATCACAACTTTACCCTTCAGAGATGAAAGCGTGAAAGGATTTCCGTCTATGTCATTCATAGTGAATTCAGGAGCCTTGGAGCCGATATCCAATTGACTATTTGTTTGAGTAAACTGCTGTCCGGCATCTTCCTTTTGTTGATTCGGAATAGGAGTATCGGTTTTGGTATCGCCACATGAAATGAGAATTGCTGATGCAATCAATGGAATGCAAAATGTGATGAGGGACATAAGTGACTCAATTGTGAAAGTAAAGAGCGAAAACTACGGAATTGACATAAAAAAACCCTTTCGGTACGAGCCCGAAAGGGTATGTGGATAACTTTTTCAATCAGAGTGCGGCAGCTGCGGCCATCACTGCTTCATAATTGGGCTCAACTCCCGGATTAGCTGTTACTTCAGCATATCGGATGACGCCCTCGGCATCTATGAGAAATACAGCTCTCGCGCTTACGTCCAGACCCTGTACATTCGCCAAATTAGGAAAGAGAACATCAAATGCCTTGGTCACTTCGCGATTCATATCTGAAAGAATAGGAAAATTAAGGTCATTCTTCTTTACAAATGCATCTGCACTGAACGGTAAATCAACACTGATTCCAAAGATTCGAGCATTGGAAGATTGCAATGTTCCAAGATTATCCCTGAACGTGCACATTTCCTTTTCGCAAACTCCGGTGAATGCAGCAGGGAAGAAAGCGAGAATCACGGTTTGTCCTTTGTAGGAGCTAAGTGTGTGAGGGGTCAGTGAATTGTCGACCAATGTGAAATCTGGAGCTGATTGCCCAATAGAGAGAGCCATACATTACCTCTATAAATTCTGTGAATGAGTATGAAAAGAAGTACAAAGATGAAAATTTCTGAGTTCTTTCAGAGCATCTTCGCCAATATATCTTTCCAACATTGAATTATCCCCCTTCATGATGTCAATCATTACCAAGCAATCTACTGCATCATTGAATGTAGGATCGATACCAAAACCACAAAATTTACCGCCAAGTTTCATGTATTGCCTGATGAGTATTGGAATTCCCTTTCCATCGGGCTCAATCTCCATGATGATGCTGTTCAATGTATCAATATCGCCAAGTAGGTCTGCTGAATCATTGATAAATTGCTGCATTTGTTTTGGCATTGATTGATTGAACTTGTTCTTCGGGTGAATATGTTCAGCCAACATTGTGTCAAAACAATATGTTCGAAGATAATGAACGATCAATTGTCTGGAAAACGAAGTGTATTCATTGCTTATGCTCACAGAACCAAACAAGAATCGATATTCCTTATGTCGAGCTATATATGTTCCGATACCTTTCCAAAGCAATTGCAATGGCAGAAAAGATCGTTGATGTTCTTTGCAGATGAATGCTCTACCCAATTCCAAACCTTTTGGAATGCTCTTCTTGAATCCTTGTGAGTATGTGAACAATGTTTGTGTATAGAGACCATTCTTGCCAAACACATCATGAATATGATCTGTTCTTGCAATACGATAACCACCTATGATTCCATAACCATTTTTGTGAAGAATGAGGTGATCATATTCGGCATCAAATATGTCGAGATCCAATGATTTTCCTGTTCCCTCACCGATATCTCGAAATGTCTGTTCTCTCAATCTGCCAATCTCTCGTAATATGCCGGGTGACTTTTTCGCATCGGTAAGATAGACAGTATACTCCCCTGATTCTGCAATCACATCATGGTCAGTGAATGAGTGTAATTCCTGTTCCAATGTGATTGAATCCGATGGAACTATCATTTCAGCCTTTGCAAATGAATTACGCGATTTAAGTTCTTGCTGATGCTTCAATAGATAGGTTCTTTGTCTTATATAACGAGTACAATCAGACTCACTGATGAATGACTTTATCAAATGTTTTTGAATTGGTTTTCCAATGGTGATTGCTATGGTTTTCTTTTCTTGACGAAGAAATTCATTGGGGAGCAGAGCTGTTCGAATGCGTGGATGAAGAAGTCCGAGTGTTTGAAACAATGTAGAATTATGTCCATGAATGAACATTGGTATGATTGTGGCATTTGTCATTTTTGCAATGCGAACGATATTCGAATTCCAATAAGGATCTTCGATCGCATTGATACCGGCTTGATAATGGGAGACTTCTCCTGCGGGGAAAATACCAAGAATGCCACCTTCTTTCACCCAATTGACGGCTTCCTTCAATCCTTTCAGATTTTGTTTTACTGCTTCATTTCCACCAAAGGGATTCACGAATATCATTGTATCATGAAATTCCGGTATACGTTCCAATAGTGAATTTGCCATTATTCGAAAGTCATTTCTTTTTTGACCAAGCAGAGATCCGAGTATAACGCCTTCAATACCGCCAAGTGGATGATTTGCAACCACGATCACTCCGCCATCACTAGGAATATGTTCCAAACCTTTCACATCATAGTCACAGTTCATCACATTAAGGACGGTATCATAAAATGATTCTCCTGAATGTGATTGCTTCAAAGCTTCATGATATTTTCTTTTCAAATTGGATAATCCGAGTACATGCTCTATACCTTGCTCCATGATGCCGACAATGGAGGGGAATGGAATATGTGAGATTCTATTCAATGAAAGGGAAAAAGGGTTGGTCGCGATGTTTCTTTGCATGATATTCCTCTGTGATAATAAGCTGCACCCTAACTTAATCACAAGAGAATTACGCATATGTTAACTTCTGCCTGTTTTGCTTCATGTATTCTTAACATAAGCGTATACATTCCAATGCATTTTCCCTAAATTGCCAACCAATTATTGTGAATCGGGATATATTGATGAAAGTTTCAATAGTATACTTTGTAATTCTACTGACCTGCTTTTCATTTGTTGCTCAAGCGCAGATTTCACGTCCAACCGAGTTTGTTGAACAATCATTTGATGTGATTGAATATGATGTATCGATGGACTTTATGGCTTCTCCTCAACCACGTCTTGATAATGGGCTATGTACTATACATGTTCTCTGGCAAGATGAACCAAAGGGTGTTTTTCCCATTCATTTGAGGGATCTTGATATAGATTCGATTATTGTCAATGGCACAAAAGTTGAATTTGCGAGGAAAGGTATTCCCGAAGATGATACAATGCATTATGCGGTCACGATACCGAAGGGATTCAAAAAAGGTGATACGATGCAGGTCAACGTGTATTATGGAGGCATCATGGGCAAAGAACCCCCACGTTCCGGATTTTCCTGGGGAGGAGTCTATTCCACCAAACGAATACTTTATGCTATCGGAGTAGGTTTTTTTGCTCAATATGTCGGAACCACCCAGCATTGGCTACCATGTTATGATCATCCATCGGATAAAGCAAAACTCACAACAAGAATTAAAGTGTCAAAAGGTCTTACAGCTGTTTCCAATGGTGTTCTGCGGGATATTGACACATTGCAGGATGGCTTGAGATATACTTGGTCTTCATCTATTCCAATGGCAACTTATCTTATGACATTTGCGGTGGATTCTTTTCAGCGACATGTGATTGGTTCTGAAAAAAATACCATCTATGCCATAAAACAGGATAGTATAGCCACAGCGATTTCATTTTCTCAATTACCTCGCATGATTTCTGCGATGGAAAAACGATTCGGCTCATTTCCTTTTGAATCGGTTGGATATGTTCTCACTCCAACCGGCTCTATGGAGCATCAAACGATGATAAGCATCGATGAGAATATTGTGAGAAAAAGAGATTCCCTGAATGCAACCATACTCCATGAACTATCTCATCAATGGTTTGGTGACAAAGTCACACCTTTGAATTATGGATATAGCTGGCTATCGGAATCATTTGCCACTTTTTGTGAATCATTGTGGGCAGAAGAAGTAAAAGGGCAATCCGGATATGTACAGGATATCGGAGCGAAGATCGCTGAATATCTTGGTACTACAGTTTCACGAGAAGGTGTGATGCCATTGGAGTTTTTTCCGCGTTCAAGTCCTTCATCAAATTTTCCAAGAACTATCTATGTGAAAGGCGCTGCAGTACTTGGAATGTTGAGGCAGCATATGGGGGACAGCTTGTTTTATAAGGCTATGCGTTCTTATCTTGAACAACATCGTTATGGTAATGCAACAACCGAAGATGTTAGAAAAGCATGCGAAGATGTTGTTGGTAAAGATCTGCAATGGTTCTTTGATCAATGGGTGAAAAGAAAAGGTTGGCCCAGAATTCAAATCGATACTACCTCAAGCATCATCAATGGGGTCCGTTCACTAAAAATGCGCATTAAACAAGTTCAACCTACTGATCATGGATTGTTTGAACAAGTTAAGGTGCAGATAGGATTTCGATTGAGTGATAATTCATTCACCTATAGAACCATCATGTTCTCAGGACAAGAAACACTATTGACAATCGATTCCTTGCCCGACTATAGATCAATAAATGTTAATCAAGGCAATCAATTTAGATCCTTGGTACAATTGGCAAGAGTTACCAAAGCTGATGATGATATGCAATTTGACATACAATCATTGCATGTCTATCCTAATCCCGGAACGGATGTGATAACGATAGAATATCCACTCATGTCCGGACTTGTCACGTGGACGATCACCGATATGCAAGGAGGAATCATACGTAAATGGAAAGATGTTTTGCATCAACAATCGCAATCTTTGACGGGATTGATGAAAATCGATGTATCAGACATACCATCAGGAGCTTATATAATTGCACTTACCAATGCAACAACAAGTATCAGCACACAATGTACAATCACTCATTAATATTCACCATGAAATATTGTTCAATCTTTTTCATTCTTTTGTTACACCTTCCCAATCTGCATGCGCAATTTCCCCAAGCAATGAGCATTCATGTGGAAATGGGCATACCACTTGATGACAATGCATCGAATGATTATTTGATCATTCGCCCACAATATGCATTGAGCTATAATCAGCAGCTGAATGTCGCAAATTGGATTTCTTGGAATTTGCATCGTGGCTGGTATGGTAGCGTTCCGAGATATTCAGGGAATTTTATTGCTGATACGAGTTTGCCCGCAGAATTTTACCGCGTAAAACATTCTGATTATACTAATTCAGGATATGACCGTGGACATATGGTGAGATCGGAGGAAAGAACAGCAACCGATGAGGATAATCGTTCCACATTCTTGCTCACGAATATCATGCCTCAAACGCCAACGCTGAATCAACAAACATGGCTTTCTTTGGAATTGGAATGCGAACGCATGTGTAAAAATGATAATAAAGAGTTGTTTGTTATTGCAGGCGGCGTATTCGGTCCCAATCCCAAACGCTTGAATACCGTTGTTTCCGTTCCTGATTCATGCTGGAAAATCATTGTGATTCTTGATAGCGGTCAACGTGTGAAAGATATTACATCCCAAACGCGTGTCATTGCCGTGATGATGAAAAATGGAACATATACTTCAGGCACAACGGACTGGAAACTCTATGCCACGACAGTTGATGCTATCGAACAGTCTACCGGATATGACTTTTTGAGTGATGTTCCCAAGCCGATTCAGGCAATCATTGAATCAAAGAATTATGTTTCGGTTCGTGAATATGAACATAAACGTGGCTTGGAAGTCTATCCCAATCCTACCCAAGATCATGTGACTATAATATTTGATGGTATGCCATATCAAACATATTCTATTGATATCCATGACTTATTGGGTCATTCTGTAAAATCGTATCAATCCCAATCTGCCTTGAATGCAGAGGGTTCTTCCACGTTTGATATCGATGTTGAAGATATTCCCATGGGTGCTTATTCTATAGTGATACGATCACAGCATGAACTATTCGCAACACAATTTATGAAGCATTGATGATGAATATTACTGTATTGTTGTTTCTCATCCTGTTTGGAACATTTGGAATTCATGCGCAGTCCACGAGAAACACGAAAAGCATTCATGCTCCTTGGGGATTTCCAATGGATGCCAATCCCAAAGATGATCATCTCATAGAGCGAAAACAATATGTTTTGAGTTATGATGAGCATTTGAATGTAGCCAATTGGGTTGCATGGCAATTGAATGCTGCATGGTATGGATCTACTCCCAGAAGATCAGGCAAATTCATTACGGACACATCATTACCCGAAAGTTTCACGCGCATAACACATGATGATTATACAAAATCCGGCTATGATCGTGGACATTTGGTGCGTTCAGAAGAGAGAACTGCAAATATCGAAGACAATACATCCACGTTTTTGATGTCGAATATTTTGCCACAAACACCAACGCTCAATCAACAAACATGGCTTTCTCTGGAATATGAATGCGAACGATTATGCAAATCGGAAGGGAAGGAATTATATGTGATTGCAGGCGGGGTGTTCTCAGGAATTCCTACCCGACTCAATGGCAAAGTGGCAGTTCCTGATTCCTGCTGGAAAATTGTGTTGATACTTGAGAAAGGCCAATCAATAAAGGATGTATCATCCAAGACTTCCATTATTGCAGTGATGATGCACAATGGACGATATGAAAAAACAAATAATGATTGGAATTTGTATACTACTTCAGTCGATGCCATTGAACGAAGTACAGGTTATGATTTTTTCAGAGATATGCCTGATCAAGTGGAGAATGTGCTCGAAGCAGTGATTCATAGATAAAAAGCCTTCCAATACAATTACCTCTCAATCGTTACTGCGCCATACTTATTGACTGTTTTCAGGGTTGAAAGAGTCAACTACAACAAGGGAATCACATTATTTAAGAGGGTCATCATGATATTTCGCATTGCACTATTGTCTGTGGTTTTGTTGAATGTGACAATGAATGTTGCATGTGCATTCAAGTCATATACATTGAATGGGGAAGAGGCCGATCATTTCTATAAACGCTTCCTTTTTCATTATGTAAAACATCAAAAAGAGCAGGCTTACAAGAATATTCCGCTCCATGGGGCATCGCTACTGGCATTCAAGTCGATGATATATGTACATTGTAAGAGGAGCGTGGATCCTCATTCAATTGACAGATTGATTGCCAATTATCAATTGACCAAGCAAGCAAGATACTGCAAGCAATTATTTGTCATGCTACAGTCCGTAATTCCGGAATATGAACGTCGCCCAATTGTCAAAATCGATTTGACGTTGAAAGAAGATGGTGAAATTCTGTTAATGAATTGCTATTCTTTGGATAAGAACATGGGCAGCCTATCTATTGACAGAGAATACTTTAATAAACAGACGATGTTTGTACAAATGCCCGGATTTAAGATCAAGGGAGGTGCGTGATGAATCATGCAATGATGATATGTGGTTTTGTGCTCATTCTTCTGTTGAGTCCCGGATGTGAGAGGGAATCAAATGATCACTTAGTGATGAATGTAGCAGGTAAATATACATGTGCGATTGGTGAGCAAGTATGGCAAACCACGATGTTTAACACGCATACATTCCAAAATGGTGACATTATTCCTCAAGCCCAAAGTAATGAAGAATGGGCAAGGGCAGGTCGGTTAAAACTGCCGGCATGGTGTTATGGACATGATAACTCAGGAATTGTATTTTATAATTGGTATGCCATCTCTGATCCAAGAGGATTGATTCCTACAGGTTGGCATCTACCCTCTTATGCTGAAATTGAATATGTAAAGATACTCTTGTATACTCTAAATCATCTAGATCATGCTGATAATGATTTTGTGAAGGCTTATCCCGATTTCGGTAGTGTGCATAGCGATTATCAAAAAGACATAGAAGCGCGGTATTCATTACCGTTTACATATCATGGACATCGATTAGGTGACGGAGCGTATAAAGGAAACAATGCAATAGCTGTTTGTTGGACAAGCGAAGATCCGGAAAAAGAAACGGGATATATTCCCGTATTTGCTCAAAGAAATGATAAAAAACAGATTTATACCATAGCATCGCATCCATCAAATGGTGTCGCGATAAGATTGATCAAAGATTAAATAAAGGAGTCTTGATGATTCCTTTATCATTGGATATGCTTCCATTCAGGTTTGATCTGCGGTTTACTCAAATGCAAGGTTGTTGCATATTGAAGTGTTCCCTTTTCGAATGAAGCGAAGTCTCTGGTTTCAAATTGTATAATATATGGTGGACAACAGGAAGCACCCGAATATACTTGTACGATGCATTCCACTGAATATCGTGAACCCTTATTCAATTCTTCGATGGTGATGTCAAACCTGTCAATATCAACATAAGCATCTTCTTTGACCACTTTTGTCATAATGCGATTGAGTGTCTTGAATAATCTATTGAATCGAACTTGTTCAAATCTTGTACCTGTATACAAAAACACATCATTATGGGCTGATCCGGCCATCCCTCCTGCATTGTATGCACATTTAATCAGCCGATCTGATATTCGAATGAACTCATAGTGCATCCAATCATATCGAAATATGTCATTGTTGATATATCTGATAATGTCTGCATGAGTTACCTCATTCGACAATAGGGTATCAAGTTTTTTCAATAAAGGAATGAATGCTTTCTTTGGCAATTCATTGGGGTCGGCTTCTATATCAACATGAAATACCACATTGAGCATATGAAGCAAGTCGGCATTTCCAAGAAATCTTAAACTATCAATCGATCGTGCATGCCTGAAATGAGTTGCGATGAGTGCCTGACGTAAGATGGCAACTTTTTTACGATCCGAGGAAGTATGTACATACATTGTCAAAAGTGAATCGATATCAAGTATATGATTGAATGATTCAGGAATTGAATGATATGCAATTTCTCGAAATGAAGTCTTATCCAGCATTGCGGTGATTTCAGGTTGATTGTCCTGCAAGACAAGTGGATTATGTTCATTGACACGTTTCCGGACTTGATTCTTGTCTGTTTCTAACTCATCACAAGCAGAAAGTATAAAAAGTACCAGCAGAAAAAGTATGCGATGCATGATGTTCCCCTTATTCATGAAATGATAATTGATTGTTTCTTTTGTTGATATGTACATAGACAGCGAAGCACTGTAACGAATGATATCGGAGAATATTACAATGCCATGTGCAATGATCATTTTTTGGGAAGCATGATTTCAGCGAGCATGCAGCGAGCACTACCCCCACCGACCTTTTCAATCGTAGGTATATTGACTGAAACCGGTATGCATGATCGCTCAATCAATTGCAACTGTTGTTGATTTAGGGAAGCATAACCTGTATTGGAACCAATCAAACATGGATCACCTTTGGAATTGAATATGCTTAGCATATTTCCTGCAAATTGATGGACTTGCACGCTTGATAGCTCTATCAAATGATCTGCGTGGTTTTGCATTGCATCGAGTACTGCTTTTTTATCAGAGGGGTGAATCATGTCCGAACATACTCCGGCTATTGAAGAATGTATATGCATCAGAACATTTGTATGATAAACCGGCAGTCCATGTTCATGAAAAGCTCTAAATGTTATCGGGGTATAATCAAGTAAAGAGCAACATTCTGAAAAGAGGATAGGATCTGTTCTTTCAGATAATGCAGCAAATGCAAAGCGGGAAGTATGATCAAACACAATGCTTCCGGTACCTTCCAAAAAGACATGCTCTTGTTCATGGATAGATAGATCATGTATCATGTTCAGAGTAAAGCGCGACTTTAAAATGTCAATGATGTCTGCTCTTCGTTCCAATCTTCTGTTTGGAGCCATCATTGGATAGAGCATCAATGTTCCATCTTCATGCGTGCTAAACCAGTTATTTGGGAAAACAGCATCCGGAGTATGAGGATATTCCGTATCGTCGATGATAATTACTTCTATGTGGTTTTTATGCAGTAATTCTACCATCGCATCAAATTCGCGTAATGCACCTATGGCAATTTCTTGCTCATTTGCCAAAGATTCAGATTGAAATGCATTCGAAGAAGCAGTTTCAGGATTGAAGCCGAATGCGGAAGGTCTTATCATTAGGAGGGCATGATTCATATCTGTAGATTGTTTTTTTCTCATCTCTATCCATGTTCCTTGTATCTTTGCTGTTCAATTTACATGATATCAGGGTTTTGATATCAGGGTTTTTCGATTTACGGAGGAGTTCATGAAAAGAATCGTACTCATTGTTTGTTCCATGTTCATTGCTTGCTTGTCTTTGCAAGCTCAAGTCCAAGATTTCAAGACAAAAAATTCGAGCAATCAAGCACAAAGAACACAAATGCTTGAT
>Ga0172373_10009553_pt1 | contig 12019 bp, 7 predicted proteins | sample Lak10m_2_FD_114546 | JGI IMG/M metagenome (GOLD analysis project Ga0172373, IMG submission 114546) | Freshwater microbial communities from Kabuno Bay, South-Kivu, Congo - kab_092012_10m | ecosystem: Environmental > Aquatic > Freshwater > Lake | place: Democratic Republic of the Congo: South-Kivu... | reverse complement strand
TCGACGTCTCGGGCTCGATGCTGGCGAAGTTCGGCGAGGGCACGCGCTACGACGCCTCGATGCAGGCCATCAACGACTTCATCACCTACCGCGAGGGCGACGCCTTCGGGCTGACCTTCTTCGGCAACGCCGTGCTGCACTGGGTGCCGCTGACGACCGACGTCTCGGCCTTCCGCCTGGCGCCGCCCTTCATGGATCCGCGCTCGAATCCGCCCTGGTTCGGCGGGACCGAGATCGGCAAGGCCCTCCTGGCCTGCAAGAAGGTGCTGACCGCGCGCGAGGAGGGCGACCGCATGATCGTGCTCGTCAGCGACGGCTTCAGCGCCGATCTCGGCGGGGGACGCGACGAGGAGATCGCCCGGGAGCTGCGCCAGGCCGGGATCGTCGTCTACGGCGTGCACGTGGCCGGGACCGAGGTGCCGGCCTCGATGGCGAACATCACCACGATCACGGGCGGCGAGGTCTACGCGCCGGGCGATCCCGACGGCCTGAAGGCGGTCTTCCAGCACATCGACTCGATGCAGGTCACGAAGCTCGAGAAGATCCAGAGCGAGACGCTCGACCACGCCGAGCCCTGGTGCGTCGCCGCGCTCGGACTCGGCGCCCTGTTCCTGCTCCTGTCGCTCGGAGTGCGCAGCACGCCATGGTGATCGTCGGCGAGCACTTCCCCGAACTCGCGGCGATCGCCGCGGTGCTCGTCACGGCCCTGGCCGAGGCCCTGCACGCGCGGCGCGTGCGCAGGCTCGCCGCACTGGCCTTCGGGCCGGCGCGCGAGGCCGCGCGCTGGGTCGCGGCGGTGCCCTGGCTGCGGGCCGCGGCCGCGGGCGCCTTCGCCTGGGGCATCGCGACCCTGCTGGTGCTCGAGCCGCGCAAGTTCGGCACCGGCGGCAAGAGCGCGCAGCGCCCCGAGGACGTGCGTCACATCCTGCTCGTGCTCGACGTCTCGCCCTCGATGCAGCTCGAGGACGCCGGGCCGGACAAGAAGCTGCGCCGCTCGCACCGGGCGCGTGAGGTGCTCGAGAGCTTCTTCCGGCGCGTGCCGCTCGAGAAGAACCGCATCTCGGTCATCGCCGTCTACAACGGCGCGAAGGGCGTGGTCGAGGACACGAGCGACTTCGAGGTCGTGCGCAACATCCTGACCGATCTGCCGATGACGCACGCCTTCCGGGCCGGCAAGACGAAGCTCCTCGACGGCATCGAGGAGGCGGCCAAGCTGGCGCGCAACTGGAACCCGAACAGCGCCACGCTCGTGCTCGTCAGCGACGGCGACACCGTGCCCGCGACCGGCATGCCCGAGCTGCCGGCCTCGATCGGCGACGTGCTCGTGGTCGGGATCGGCGATCCCTCGACCGGCAAGTTCATCGACGGGCGCCAGTCGCGTCAGGATGTCTCGACCCTGCGCCAGATGGCGGTGCGGCTCGGTGGCCTGTACTGGAACGGGAACGAGCATCACCTCGCCTCGGCCGACCTGGCCGGGCTGGTGGCGGTGGCCGAGACCTCGGCCTTCGACGGTCTGACGCGGCGCGAGTACGCGCTGCTCGCGGCCCTGGCGGGGGCCGGGACGCTGGCCGTCCTGCCGCTCCTCTTGGCGGCCTTCGGGACCCGTTTCCGACCCGGAGTGCGCGCGCCGGCGGCACTCGCGCCGCAACGGACTCGATCCCACCTGGCCCCGCGGCCGATCTCAGGCGTAGAATCCACCCGTGTGAGCGGGTAATCGTCCTTGTCCTCCGGTTCTCCGAGGTAGAGGTTCCTCCCGATGAAAAAGCTCCTGCTGTCCACCTGGTGCCTGCTGCCCTTCGGGCTCGGGGCGTACCACTACGGGCCGGGTCTCGTGCGCATGAAGCTCGATGCGAGCGCCGCGGCCCTGGCCGAGGCCGAGGAGTCCGCCGCGCGCGCCTCCGACCTCGCGGGCGACGCGGCTGCGGCCGAGTGGCTGCTGGCGGTGGCGAACTTCGACGAGGCGCTGGCCAAGCTGCCCGCCGGGCGCGACGCCGAGCGCCAGCGCATCGTGCTCGAGCGCGCCAAGGCGAAGCTGCTCTGCAGCCAGCTGCCCGAGGCGAACGGCGAGCTCACGGCCCTGCTCGCGGAGCTCTGCGAGTCCGAGGGTGTCGAGCCCGGGTTCCTGGCCGACGTGCGCCGCACGCAGGCGAACTCGGAGTACTACATGACCTGGCTCATGCGCCTCGAAGGGGCGCCGCGCGAGGAGTGGGAACCGCGCATCGAGAACGCGCGTCAGAACTACAAGCTGCTCGCCGAGCAGCCGGGTCTCGCGGAGGCCGAGCAGAAGTCGCTTGCGGAGGACCTCGAGTCGACCGTGCGCCTTGCGCGCATGGATCTCGATGAACTCCAGGGCCTGCCACTGCCCTCGCAGTGACAGGGTTGCGGGTCCGGCCGCGGTCGCGGCGGGAAAGGCAACAAGGGCAAGAACGGCAAGATGTCCGAGGACGCCCGCGGGGCGAGCCTGGGTGGTACGCCCGAGGGCGGCGGCTCGTGAGGGCGAGCCCCACGCGTGCGGCGGGGCCGAGCGTGTGGGTGAGCTGAGGGCGCAGGCAGGCAACGATCCGTGGGGAGATCGATGGACACACGTGGGCTCGTGCGGCGGGTGCTGATTTTCCTGGTCCTGCTCGGTGCAGCGCAGCGCGCTTCGGGCCAGGTCTACTACGGGGATGGCTACAGCTACGCGGTCATGCCGCAGGACGGTGGCCTCGTGCTGCCGGGCGTCGCCTCGGCGAGTTCGTCGACGGACAAGCCGCCGCAGACGCCGCGCGCGCAGAAGCTGCTGCAGCTGACCTACGATCGCCGGCCTTCGGCGATCCTCGCGGCGCGCGCCCGGCCGCCGGGCTCGGAGGCGAAGGACGCCGCGGCCGCGGGAGAGTCCACGCCGGTGGCGGAGGTTGCAGGTGTGCTCGAGGGCGAGCTGCTCGACCTGTCGCGCGGCATCGTCACGCGCACGACCGTCAGCGCCGGGGGCCTGACGACGACGACGGTCTCGGCCACTCCGGCGCTCCCGCTGACTCCGGCGCTTCCTCTGGCTCCGCCCGTCAGTGGCTCCGCTCCCGGCGTTCCGCCTGTGGTGGAGGAGGCCCCCGCGGGCGCCGAGCCGGCCGCCGTCGATCCGGAAGCCGCGAAGGCGGCCGAGGAGGCCAAGGCCGCGGCCGAGAAGGCCGCGGCGGAGACGAAGGCCATCGAGGAGGAGGCCAAGGCGCTGCAGCGCAACGTGACGCTCGGCGAGTGGGGCGCGGTGAAGACCTACCTCGCCTCGATCGACGCGGCCGAGGCGCGCTTCGCCTACGAGCGCCTCGTGCAGAACCTGCTCGAGGGGCCGCCCAGACCCCAGTCGCCCTTCCAGCAGTACGCCGAGAAGAACTTCTTCGCCGTCGAGGACTGGGTCGGGCTCACGGCCGCCGCGCCGGTCGCGCCGGCCAAGGCGCCGCTCAACAACCTCGGCGCGCTGCTGCGCCAGTGCGTCGATGGCGGCACGCTGATCGAGGTCCTGCTCGAGCATGCGCGCGCGCTGCTGGCCGATGCGCCGAAGGTGACGCGCGCAGATTTCGCCGCGATCCTCCTGGCCGCCAACCAGCCGCTCGAGGCGGGCGAGTTCCTGCCGACGCTCGACGAGGCGCGCAGCGCGAACGACCGCCGCAGCCTGAACCTGCTCGCGCGCCACGCGCTCGCCAAGCACGAGAAGGAGAAGAAGGGCGGCTGGCTCGAGACCGCCTGGGGCGCGCTGCAGGGCGTGCTCGCGGCGGGCGAGGTCGCCGACGAGGAGAAGAACGAGGCCATCCTGCGCGCGGTCGAGCTCGCGCCGAAGGTCTCGGCCGAGCTGGGCGCCGCCTGGCTCGAGGAAAGCTTCACGGCGCGGCCCGAGCGCGGGCTCGAGATCCTGGCCGCGATCGGGCAAGGGGCCTCGAAGGGCCTGGTCGAGAAGGGGCGCGAGGCCGACTTCCGCCAGCGGCTCCTGCGCCTGCAGACGACCGCGGCCGAGGCGCTGCTGGCCCGCGCGCCGGAGCTGGCCGACACCTGGAGCGACACGCTCACGCTGCTGGCCCTGAACTGGCTGCGCGAGGCGGAGTTCAGCTACCAGTTCGACACCTCGACCCAGCGCTCGAATCCGCCGCGGCGCGACGCCTACGGCAACATCTTCTACTGGGACTGGAACCAGAACCGTCAGAACCCGAACCAGCCGAGTGCGCTCAAGACGGTCGAGGTGCTGGCCCAGGAGCCGAGCGTGGCCTGGCTCGCACGCGTGGCCGACGGACTCCGACCGCGCATCGAGATGGTCGTGGCGCAGCTGCTCCTGAAGCTCGGCGAGGAGCGCGAGGCCTTCCCGCACATCGAGGCCCTGGCGCGCACGCACAAGGCTCCGGCCAAGGTCCTGGCCGAGGAGTTCCTGCGCGTCTGGACGACGAACCACGATCCCAACGACTCCAACCGGCGCACGAACCCGTACATGTTCATGTACGGCTACGAGCAGCGCGCCAGCGGGATCCCGCTCACGCGCTCGAAGCAGGAGCGCAACCTGGTCGACCTGGCGGAGTGGATCGGGAAGCTCGGCGCGCTGGAGCTGGGCGAGCTGGACGAGGCGCTCGTGGCCCAGGCCTTCACGCGCGCGCACTCGACGGCCGAGGTCTACCGCATCGAGACGATCGAGGGCGTCTTCGGCGCGCTGGGGGGGCTCGGGCCGAAGACCCTGGCCGAGCTGGTGCAGACCATGCGCACGAACCTGGCCGGTGTGTGGCGCAAGCCCGACACCCAGGAAGAGGCCAAGACGAAGCGCCGCCAGAAGGACATCGAGGCCGAGGTCCTGCGCGGCTACGAGGTCGCGAAGGAGGTCACGGCGAAGGCCCTGCACGACCATCCCGACGACTGGGGACTCTTGCTGGCCGAGGCCGCCGTGCTGCACGACGAGAACAACTTCCGGGCCGAGCTCGAGAAGTCGGCCGAGTTCAGCGTCCGGCGCCAGGCGGCCTTCGCGCAGTTCGCGCGCGCGGCCGAGGCCTACCAGGCGGCCCTGCCCACGCTCGAGCGCGAGCACGAGAGCACGCGCGTCCACGAGCAGTGGTTCTACGCCGCGCTCGGGGCCTGCGAGCTCTCCGACGTGTCGGCCGACACGCCGCTCGCCCGGCCCGAGATCGAGAAGGTGCGTGCCGCGCTGGCCGCGCTCGAGGGCGAGGTCGGCGAGCGCCACCGCGACCTGTTCGCCAACGCCCTCTGGACGCGCATCTCGAACGTCGCGCCGGCGGTCAAGTACCGCTACATCGAGAACGGTCTCGAGATCCTGCCCGACTCCGAGCGCACGCGCGAGGCGCGCGCGCTGTTCGATTACTACCGCGACCTCGTGACCGAGATCCGCCTCGTGACGCGCCTGGACGGTCCGGTGCAGGTCGGGACCGACCCCTTCGGCGTGTTCGTCGATCTCGAGCACACGCGCGAGATCGAGCGCGAGTCGGGCGGCTTCGGCAAGTACCTCGTGAACCAGAACGCGATGAACTTCTCGTGGAACTACGGTCGTCCGACCGAGGACTACCGCGAGAAGTTCGAGGAGCTCGTGCGCGGCGCGCTGTCCGAGCACTTCGAGGTCAAGTCGGTCACCTTCCAGGTGCCCGAGGTGAACTCGCGCGCGCTGGCCGAGTACGGCTGGCGCGTGACGCCCTACGCCTACCTCCTGCTCGCCGCGCGCGGGCCCGAGGTCGATCGCCTGCCGCCGCTGCGCCTCGACCTCGATTTCCTGGACACGAGTGGGTACGCGGTCCTGCCGGTCGAGTCCTCGGCCCTGGCGCTCGATGCGCGCACGGGCGCGGCGCGTCCCTTCGAGCGCCTGAGCGTGACGCAGACGCTCGACGAGCGTCAGGCCAAGGAGAAGAAGCTCCTGCTCGAGGTCCAGGCCAAGGCGCGCGGGCTCTTGCCCGCGCTGGGCGACCTGGTGGACCTCGCGAGCCCCGGCTTCCGCGTGACGAAGGTCGATGATCAGGGCCTCTCCGTCATGCAGTTCGACCCGGAGGGCGAGTCGAGCGGCATCCTGGCCGAGCGCACCTGGCTCGTCACCCTGGAGGCCGAGCCCGAGCTCAGGGAGCTGCCGCGCGAGTTCTGCTTCGGCAAGGTCGCGACGCCGGGCGAGCTCCACTACCAGCGCTTCGTGGATGCCGACCTCGCCGCGGTCGAGCCGGTCGTGTCGCTCGAGGCGACCTACGGTGAGGTCGAGCGCCCGCTCTGGCCCTGGGGCCTGGCCGCGCTGCTGGCGGGCGGCGGCTTCTTCGCCTGGCGGCACCTGCGCGGCCGCACCGCGGCCCGCACGGGACCGACCGCGCGCTTCCGCGTGCCCGAGCCGGCCACGCCCTTCAGCGTGATCGGGCTCCTGCGCGAGATCCAGGGCAGCGGCGGCCTGGCGACGGACGAAAAAACCGAGCTGGAGAGCGCCATCGCGGCCCTCGAGCGGGACTACTTCGCCGCCGCAGAGGCGCAGGGCGGGGCCGATCTCTGCGCCCTGGCCGAGCGCTGGGTCGCGCGCGCGCGCTGAACGAGCCTCTTGCTTGCCCGCCGGGCGCCTTCGGATAGCCTCGGGGGATGAGCGCGAACGTCCCGCACCTGCCTGCCCTGCGCTGGGGCGAGGAATACGCCAGCCTGACCCGTCTCCCGCTGAAGGACCACCGCACGGGCGCGGCGGTGGGCGAGCTCTCGCAGGTGAATGCCGGGCTCGTGCGCCGCGACCTGAAGCGGCGCGGCGAGGGCGGCGCGGCGCTTTCCGCCCTGAGCGTCCCGGCGCGGCTCGCCTGCGCGCGCCACGCGGCCGAGCTGTTCCTCGAGGGCGAGCTCCCGCTCGGTGACGGACGCACGCAGACGGCGGCCGAGTTCCGCGCGCAGCTCTCGGCCACCGGCGGTCTGCCGCAGGCGCTCGTGCGCGCGAACCAGGAGAAGGTCGCGGGCGTCCTGCGCGAACTCGAGACGGTCGCGCGCGGGCTGACGCGCGGGCTGCCGCTCGAGGCGCTCGCCACGGGGGCCTTCGAGCACGAGGGCGTGCCCTACTGGTTCGCGCCCCAGGCGCGTGCGCTCGGCGCGGTGCTGCCGAGTAACTCGCCGGGCGTCAACGCGCTGTGGATCCCGGCCCTCGCCTTCGGAGTGCCGGTCGTCCTGAAGCCCGGCTCGACCGATCCCTGGACGCCCTTCCGCCTGGTGCAGGCCCTGATCGCGGCCGGCTTTCCGCGCGCGGCCTTCGCGCTACTTCCGACCGATCACGAGGGCGCGGCCGCGATCCTCGACGGCTGCGAGCGCGCGCTCCTGTTCGGCGACGCGCGCACGACCGCGGCCTGGGCCGGCAAGCCCTCGGTCGAGATCCACGGCCCCGGGCGCAGCAAGGTCTGGATCGGTGCCGACGAAATCGACCAGTGGGAGCGGCACCTCGACGTGCTCGTGCACTCGATCGCCGTCAACGGCGGAAGGAGCTGCGTGAACGCCTCGTGCATCGTCGTGCCGCGCCACGCGGACGCGCTCGCCGAGGCGCTCGCCGCGCGTCTCGCCGAGATCCATCCGCGCGCGGCCGACGATCCCGCGGCGACGCTCTCGGCCTTCGCCGACGCGCCGCTCGCCGAGCGCATCGATGCCGCGATCTCGGCCGCGCTCGAGACGCCCGGGGCGCGCGAGGTCACGGCCGCGCACCGCGCCGGGCCGCGTCTGGCACGCTTCCAGGCCGCGACCTACCTGCTGCCGACGCTCGTGCGCTGCACGAAGCTCGACCATCCGCTGGCGAACAGCGAGTACCTGTTCCCCTTCGCGAGCGTGGTCGAGGTGCCGGATGCCGAGGCGCTGGAGTGGATGGGGGACACGCTGGTCGTGAGTGCGATCACGCGCGATCCCGCCAATCGCGCGCGGCTGCTCAGCTCGGCGCGCGTCGGACGGGCGAACCTCGGGCCGATCCCGACGCCCTCGGTGCGCTGGGACCAGCCCCACGAGGGCAACCTGTTCGACTTCCTGTACGCGCGCCGCGCGGTGCAGAGCACGCATGGATTCTGAGGCCCTGCTGCGGCCCTTCGACCTCGCCGGCCAGACGCGCGTGGTGTTCGGTCCGGGCGCGCTCGCGCGCCTCCCCGAGCTCGTGCGCGAGCGTGGCGCGAAGAGCGTCGTGCTCGTGACCGATCGCGGGCTGGTCGAGGCCGGCCACGCGCGGCGCGCCGAGGAGCTGCTCGCGTCGACCGGCGCGGCCGTGCTCGTCGAGGCCGACGTGAGCGAGGATCCGGCCGCGGAGGAGGTCGCGCGCTGCGCCGCGGCGGCGCGGCTCTTCAGCGTGGATCTCTTCGTCGGCCTCGGCGGCGGCAGCGCGCTCGACACGGCCAAGGCCGCGGCGATGCTCGTCACCTCGGGCGGGCGCATGCAGGACCTGTGGGGGCACGGCAAGACGCGTGCGCCGGTCGTGCCGACGATCGCGATCCCGACCACGGCCGGGACCGGGGCCGAGGTGCAGCGCTACGCGCTCGTCACCGACGAGGCGAGCGACCAGAAGATGGCCTGCGGAGCCGCGGATGCCGCCCCGCGCGTGGCGCTGCTCGATCCGGAGCTGACGCTCTCCATGCCGCGGCGCGTGAGCGAACACACGGCACTCGACGCCCTCGGGCACGCGCTCGAGACGGCCGTGACGAAGGCGCGCACGCCGCTCTCGGATCTCTTCGCGCACGAGGCCTTCCGGCTCCTCGCGGGGAACTACGAGCGCGTCCTCGAGCGGCCGAGCGACCTCGCCGCGCGCGCGGCCCTGCAGCTCGGGGCCTGCTGGGCCGGGCTCGCGATCGAGCACTCGATGCTGGGCGCGGCGCACTCGCTGGCGAACCCCGTCTCGGCCCGCGTGCCGCTCGCGCACGGCTGCGCCGTCGGCCTGATGCTGCCGCACGTCGTGCGCTTCAACGCCGAGCTCCCGGCCGTGCGCGCGCGCTACGCGGAGCTCGGGGCCCTGCTTCCGGGCGAGGGCGAGCCCTTCGAGCGCCTGCTCGCGTTCCTGGAGCGCGCCCTGGAGCTCACCGGCGTGGCCCAGGCGCTCTCCTGCCAGGGCCTCGGCGAGGACGACCTCCCCGCCCTGGCCGAGATCGCTGCCCGCCAGTGGACCGCGCAGTTCAATCCGCGCCCGGTCGGGCGGGTCGAGTTCGAGCGGATCTTGCGGTCTGCTTTGCACGGCGCGCGGTCAAAGCTGTGCTAGGCGAGAGGGCGGCCTCGCCTCGCCCGCCCGGTTGCTCCACAATGGAGCGACCCCCCATGAGCGTTCCCGTCGTCTTGTTGCTCACGCTGGCCCAGACTCCGGTTCCGGCGCCCCTGGCCTCGGCGCAGTTGCCCGCGGACTGGCCCTCGCACCGCGGCGATCCGGGTCTGACCGGAGTCGCCGCGGGCACGCTGCTCCTGCCGCTCGTCGAGCGCTGGAGCTTCCAGGCCGGCAAGGGCATCGTGCCCTCGCCGGTGGTCGCCGAGGGGAAGCTCTTCGTCGGCTGCGACGACCACAAGCTCTACGCGCTCGATGCCGCGAGCGGCGCGCTCTTGTGGGCGCACGAGACGAAGGACATCGTCGAGGCCCCCGCGCTCGTCGCCGACGGGCGCGTGCACGTGGGCGTGACCGACGGCAGCTTCCTCGCACTCGACGCCGCGACGGGCGCCCTGGCGTGGAGCTTCCAGACGCAGGACAAGATCCTCGGCGCGGCCAACCGGGTCGTGCTCGCGGGCGAGCCGCACCTCGTGGTCGGCAGCTACGACGCGAAGGTGTACTGCCTGCGCGCCTCGGACGGCGCGCTGCGCTGGACCTTCGAGACCGCGAACTACGTGAACGGCACGCCGGCGGTCGAGGGCGAGCGCATCGTCTTCGGCGGTTGCGACGCGATCCTGCACGTGCTCGACGCGCAGAGCGGCAAGGAGCTCCAGGCGCTCGAGCTCGGCAACGACTCGCAGGTGGCCGGCTCGGTCGCGCTGCGCGACGGGCGCGCCTACTTCGGGCACTACGGCAACGCCTTCGTTTGCGTCGACCTGGCGAAGAACGAGCTCCTGTGGAGCTTCGCCGATCCGCGCCAGGCCTTCTTCTCGTCGCCCTCGATCGCCGGCCCGCACGTGCTCTTCGGCGGGCGCAACAAGCAGCTGCACTGCGTGGACGCGGCCAGCGGCGAGCTGCGCTGGAAGTACGCGACGCGCCGCAAGCTCGACCAGTCGCCGATCGTGGTCGGCGACGCGGTCGCGCTCGGCACGGCCGACGGCAAGCTGGCCGTGCTCGCGCTCGAGGACGGCAGCGAGCGCTGGAGCGCGGACCTCGGGGCCGAGCTGGCAGGCTCGCTCGCGCTGGCCGACGGCTGGCTGTTCGCGGCCGACCTCGACGGACGCGTGCGCGCCTTCGGACCGGCCCCGCTGAGCGTGCAAGGAGGCAGCGGCCAGTGAGCGAGAGCAGCGAGAAGACCCGCGCGGGCAACGTCTTCGTCTCGAACTATCCGCCCTACGCCTACTGGGGCGCGGACCAGGTGCCGGCGGTCGAGGCCATGCTCGCGCGGCCGGCCGCGGCCGGCACGAAGCTCGGGATCTACGTGCACATCCCGTTCTGCCGGCAGCGCTGCGACTTCTGCTACTACAAGGTCTACACCGACAAGAACTCGAAGGAGGTGCGCCGCTACCTGGCGGGCCTCGCACGCGAGCTCGAGCTCTACGCCGCGACGCCGCGCCTGGCCGGGCGCAAGCCGCACTTCGTCTACTTCGGTGGCGGCACGCCGAGCTACCTCTCGGCCGAGCAACTGAGCGAGCTCTTCGCCGCCGTGCGCGGGGTCTTCCCGTGGGACGAGGTCGACGAGGTCGCCTTCGAGTGCGAGCCGGGCACGCTGTCCGAGGTCAAGCTCGCGGCCCTGAAGGAGCTCGGCGTCACGCGCCTCTCGCTCGGGGTCGAGAACTTCGATGCCGGGCTGCTCGAGCGCAACAACCGCGCCCACCGCGCGGCCGAGATCCACAAGACTTACCGCTTCGCGCGCTCGGTCGGCTTCCGCCAGATCAACCTCGACCTGATCGCCGGCATGGTCGGCGAGACGGACGACAACTGGCGGCGCTGCATCGACGAGACGCTCGCGCTCGCGCCCGAGAGCGTCACGATCTACCAGATGGAGGTGCCCTTCAACACGACGCTCGCGCAGCGCATGAAGGAGTCGGGCAGCGAGACGGCGCCGGTCGCCGACTGGGACACGAAGCGCCGCTGGCAAGAGCAGGCCTTCGAGCGCCTCGAGGCGGGGGGCTACACGATCGGCAGCGCCTACACCGCGCAGCGCGGCGCGGGCACGCGCTTCACCTACCGTGACGAGCTGTGGCGCGGGGCCGACCTGCTCGGGCTCGGCGTCTCGAGCTTCTCGCACGTCGGCGGCGTGCACTTCCAGAACGAGCACGAGTTCGAGGGCTATCTCGCGCGCGTGGACCGCGGCGAGCGCCCGATCGGGCGCGCCTACGCGCTCTCCGGCGAGGAGCCCTTCGTGCGCGAGTTCGTGCTGCAGCTCAAGCTCGGGCGCGTCACGCGCGAGTACTTCGTACGCAAGTTCGGGATCGACCCGGTGACGCGCTTCCCGAGCGAGCTCGAGGCGCACCGCGCGGCCGGCTGGCTCGTCTGGGACGAGCGCGAGGTCCGCACGACGCGCGCCGGCCTGCTGCGCGTGGATTCCCTGCTGTGGGCGTTCTTCCCGGAGCGCCACCGGGGTTCGCGCTACGCCTGATGCGGCTCCTTCAGCTCACGGCCGGCACGGGCAGCTTCCACTGTGGGACCTGCCTGCGCGACTCGGCGCTGGTGCAGGGCCTGCGCGCCCTCGGGCACGACGCGCAGCTGGCGCCGCTCTACCTGCCGCTCGTGCTCGAGGACGGGCCCGATCCGCGCGCGGTGCAACTCGGCGGGATCAACGCCTGGCTGGCCGAGAAGCTGCCCTTCCGCCTGCCACGCTTCGTGGCCGACCGGCTCGACGCGGCGCCGCTCCTGCGCCGCGCGGCGAGGAAGGGCGAGATGACGCGCGCGCGCGAGCTCGGCGAGATGACGGTCTCGATG
>Ga0172373_10009551_pt1 | contig 12022 bp, 12 predicted proteins | sample Lak10m_2_FD_114546 | JGI IMG/M metagenome (GOLD analysis project Ga0172373, IMG submission 114546) | Freshwater microbial communities from Kabuno Bay, South-Kivu, Congo - kab_092012_10m | ecosystem: Environmental > Aquatic > Freshwater > Lake | place: Democratic Republic of the Congo... | reverse complement strand
ACGCCGGTGAGGATCTGGGCGATGGTGTAACCGAGGGTCAGGATGCCGACACCCGAGCCGAAATCGGCCGCCATGTCGTCGAGCAGAACGCCGAACCCGTAGAACCACGAGCCGTACGAGACGATCGTCAGGACTCCGAGGATTCCGACGCGTACGTACGGAACGTTGGACGGCACGGATGAAGAGTAGGGCGCGGTCAGTCGACCGGACGACCTTCGAAGTCGCCGATCAACGACAGGACCACGCGTTCACCGCGTTCGGCCGCCGCGAATCGTCCGAGCTTCTCGGCGTAGTACGCCTCACGAAGATCACCTTCCGAGAGAGCGTTGTAGGTGGGATAGAGAGCGCGACGATCACGGGTCGAGCGGTTGGCTCCACTGCGATGAGGAGTGAGGGAATGGAACCACAGGGTCTGTCCCGCTCGAATCGGCGCGTATTGCCACACCATGTCTTCGACGATCGAATTCACGATGCATCCCCGCTCGTCCACCTCGAATAGATGCTGGTGTCGCCCACTGACGACCTCGAGACACCCGTTCTCCGGGGTCGCGTCGTCGACGGCGACCATGCACGACACATGTGAGTCGATGAAGGGATAGGCCGGCGCGTCCTGATGGGGCGAGAAACCGGCGCCACCGATCAATTTGTAGTTGATCTTCTCCTTGTAGAGAACGGCCGTCTCGCCCAGAAGAGGTGACGCCGTGGTCACGAGACGACGAGTGAGCAAGTCACGCAAACCCTCGTGCACCGGAACGAAGTTCTCACTACGGGCCAACTTGGGTCCGAAGTCGGTCATCTCTCGGTGGTGAAGAATCCGACCTGGATCGTCGAACGTTGCTGCGATCTCGTCGACCCATCGTTGAAGCTCGACGACCTCGTCCGTATCGAGATCGTCGGTGAGCACCCATCCATGTTCGTGGAAGTGATCCACGACGGCCGGATCATCGGGTGAAAAAGCAGTGATCGCCACGTCGTGAGTCACTTCGGCGTGAACCGGGCGGCCAGTTCGCGAATCGAATCCTCGTATATCGACAAGGCCGGCACGATCTTGCCCGGCACCTTCGCTCCGTCGTCGGCGATCCGCAGATCGACCATCGCCTGTAGATCGGCGTTCTGCTCGAAGGCCTCGATCTCCTCGGCGTTCATCGGTCCACCCTGTGCAGCGAGTGTCATCACGCTGTCAGGTGACAGTATCGCTGCGTACTCCTCGTGCGTCGCCACGAGATACCTCTTGGCCGGGACGTGCGACAGGATCAAGTCGGCCACGCGGTCGCCGAGCACCTCGCGAACGGCGATGGCACCCATCGTTGCGTGTCGGGGTTGACCCGGTCCGTCCCAAGGGTGGGCCAGATCGTGCACGAGTCCGGCGACCTGCAACTCGACGTCGTCGGGGGCCACCTCTCGCAGGATGGCTGCCGTCTGAAGACCGTGGTCGAGTTCGGTGAATCCCCTGGCCTCGACCGAACCGAGGTCGGCGAGACCTCGAAGATGCTCAATGATTTCCTCGGCGTCTCGGAATCGGCGCGCTGTCTGCATGTCGGTGGTCATAACAGGAACGTAACTCACCCAAGTGAACGGCAGATGACGAAGAGCGAACGAAATATCGACGGCGTACAGGATCTCGATCGAGTTTCCGAGTCTTCGTCGACAGTTGGTTCGTCGTTCACCTGCGCGAGTTGTCACGTCAACTTCGATGGTTCACGATCGTCCCGTGCCCGAGACCTACATCAACGTAGCGAACGAGTTGGAGGATCGCATTCGACGGCTCGACGTCGGCGACAAGGTTCCGTCCGAGAACGAAGTGGTTCGAGAGTTCTCGGTCAGCCGCCCGACGGCTCGGGCCGCCCTTCAAGAGCTCGAGCGACGGTTCGTTGTGCGACGGGTGAAGGGGTCGGGAACCTTCGTGAACGAACGAATCCCGTATCCGATCGGGTCGAAGTATCCACCGAGTGCCAGCCAAACGATCGCGCTGTCGGGTCACGAGGCCACGTTGCGAGTGATCACGGTGTCGGAAATCGAGCCCAGCCTGGCCGAGATCTCTCTCTTCGGTCACGACGCCCCTCAGCGCCTCTGCATGGTCGGCCGCACGATGGAGGTGGATGGTGAGGTGGCGGGATTCGGTGTGAGCAAGGTCTCGTGTTCGATCGCTCCGGGAATCCGGCGCCACCTGGCCGACATCTCGTCGATCTGGCGAATCCTGCATTCGCTCTACGGCATTCGACTCACCCGACGAGCGATCAATGTCAGCATCGACACACCCCCCGATCACGTGGCGCGCATCATCGATTCCCGGGAACCCGCTTGGCACCTCCAGAGTGTGAACGTCGACGAAGTCACGGGCATCGTCGTGGAACTCGGTGAGTCGTGGATACGTACCGATCGCATCGCGGTGAGTGTGCATTTCGACCACCCTTCCGACACATCGGACGGGGACGCCTTCGATCTTCCCCTGTCCTCCGACCACATCGAATCCAGGAGTGCCTGATCATGAATCGAAATCGACGAACCGAACTGCTGGCTCGCGCCGACGCCGACGACGTGCGCGGGCTCGCCGAGTCGTTTCTGTCACGGCGATCCGTCGCCGAGGAACTGCAGGTCATCAATCCGCCCGAGGTCGGAATGGTGATGATGCAAGTGCGCGAGCCCGTGTGCAAGGAACGCTTTCACCTCGGAGAAGTGGTGGTCACCCGAGCCGAAGTCGCCGTGGCCGGAGCCCGCGGCTGGGCGATGCGGGCCGGTGCCGACCGAGAAACCGCTCTGGCCGCAGCGCTGCTCGACGCCTGCTCCGAGCACGACTCGTCACTCGCCGCCGAGGTGCACTCCCTGTGCGAGCGCACGTCTTCTCACCTGGCCGATGACGAGCGCCGCGAATGGGACGAACTCCGATCGACCGCCGTCTCGTTCGAGGAGCTCGACTGACATGACACCAGCCAACACCACGTCCACCATCGAGCTCGAGACCCGCCGACTTCCGGCCAAGGTCGCGGCGTGCCGTTTCGACGCTCTCGAGTCACAGGGCGTTTTCAAAGTCGTTCTCGACGCCATCACGCGCCCCGGCTCGATCGAACGACTTTCCGAGCCGATCAGTCGTCGGCTGCCGAGCGTTCTCGCCCCCCTGCTCGTCCTGGCCGACGTCGAGACCCGTGTCCACGTGCTCGACACGTCGACGTTCGTCTGGCAGGAGGCCGTCTCCAGTGCGACCGGTGCTCGAGCCTCGTCGATCGCCGAGGCAGCTCTGATCGCCGTTCCCCTCGAAGCCGGCGAGCAGATCGCCTCGATCTTTGCGCTGGCCAGTCCTGGCACTGCCTTCTCGCCCGAATCGGCTGCCCGCGTCGCCATCGGAGTCCACGACATTCGTGAGAGCGGCGTCGGGCCGCACTCCGGAGTGCAACTCGTGCTCCGCGGCCCCGGGGTCGACGGCGAGCGAGCCGTGTGCATCGACGGTTTCGGCGAGCAAGACGTCGAAGCGTGGCGCCGCACCAACTCTCGTTTCCCGGCCGGAATCGACGTCTGGTTCACCACCGATGACGGTCGTGTTCTCGGCGTTCCCCGTTCGACCCACGTCGACATCGTTGCGACGTGGCCCACTCAGGAAAGGAACTAGATGGGATACGCAGCAGCTCGTGGTGGCCTGAAGGCCATCGAAGCCGCCGAGCGTCTGGTCGCTCGTGAGAGAGTCCTCGGCGAAAGTCCGTGGCTCGAGTCGAAACAGATGATCGAGAAGCTCCGTCTCGCCGTCGATCGTGTGATGGGCGAAGGTGGTTTGTGGGACGAACACCTCGCCGCCTCGGCCCTTCGCCAGGCCGAAGGTGACCCGATCGAAGCAGCCCATCTGCTCCGGTCGTATCGATCGACTCTCCCTCGACTCGCTTACACCACCCCGGTCGACGTCGACGATCTGGTCGTGTTGCGCCGCATCGTGCCGGCGTTCCGCAATCCACCCGGCCCGCAGCTGCTCGGCCGCACCACTGACTACACCGGCCGACTGCTCGACACCAACGACGAGACCACCCAACGCACGGCAGCCGAGAAGATGGCGGCATTCCTCGAGGAGAACGTCACCTTCACGACCGATGAGTCGGCTGATGGGGCCCCCGATGACGATCCGGTGGAGGGTCGACGCCCCCGACGTTTGCTGGATCTCCTACGAGATCTCGACGCCGTGGTCGATCGTCGACGGGTCGACGATCCCGAGCCTTTCGACATCACCCGTCACCCTGCTCGCCCGCCGGCGACCCGCTCGGCGCGCCTCGCCACCATGGCACGGGCCGAGACCGGCGCCCTCGTCAACGTCTGGTACCGCAACATCCTCGGACCTGACGGCTACTTGCACGAGATCACTCTCGGTGAGGTCCGACACGGGCGACTCCCGGTGAGGGTGGTGCATCCCCTCACCGGTGACGAAATCTCGATCACCGATGTTCGTGTCACCGAGGTCGAGGCCATCGAAGACCTGAACGGCATCGACGAAGATCGAGGGCGATTCGACGTGGGCTACGGATTGTGTTTCGGCCACAACGAGAAGAAGGCCATCGCGATGGCCAATCTCGACATCGCCTGCGAGCGCGACAAGGGTCGCACCTTCCTCGAGCAGTCGATCCTGCTCACCACGGATGGCCTCGATGCGAGTGGGTTCCTCGAACATCTGAAGCTTCCGCACTACGTGACGTTCCGCTCGATGATGGAACGCAAAGCCGCCATTCGTCGGCATCAGAAGTCCGTATGAACACGTCTCTCCTCCAACAGGTTCTCGATCGCAACACCCGGATCGACGAGTCACCGGTCGCCGATCTCGACGTGAACTTCGGACTCCTCGACGAGTACTCGAAGCGCGAGATTCGCCGGGCCATTCTCACGGCGGTGGCCGTTCCCGGTTATCAGGTTCCGTTCGGATCACGTGAAATGCCCGTGGCTCGTGGTTGGGGTTCGGGGGGCTTGCAGATCTCGTTGGCCGTCGTCGGACCCGATGACGTCGTCAAGGTGATCGACCAAGGGGACGACGAAGGAGTGAATGCGGTCAACCTACGTCGGCTCATCGTGTCGTCGACCGGCATTCCTGAATCGACCACTCCCGAGGACAGCACGCTCATCCAGACGCGCCACCGCATCCCGGAAGATCCGCTCGACGAGCGACACACGCTGATCCTCCAGGTACCGGTTCCCGAACCGCTACGCGGTGTCGAGCGCGACATGCGCGAACTCGCCCGCATGCACGCCGAGGCCGACTACGCCCGCATGTGGGTCAGTCTCTACGAGGACAAGGTCCGTAACGGTGTCATCACGCGCACCACCGGCTACCCCTGTCTCGTGAACGGTCGTTACGTGATCGCCACTACACCCATTCCTCGTTGGGACGTCCCGCGACTTCACCAGTCACGATTCCTGTCTTTGTTCGGGGCCGGTCGAGAAAAGCGCATCTACGCCGTTCCGCCTCACACCGATGTCGAACCGCTCACCTTCGAGGACGTTCCGTTCGAGGTCGAGATCACACCGGGTGCCGAGTGTCGGAGTTGCGGAAGTTCGGAGTCGTTCCTGGTGGAGGTTCCCGGCAGCACCACTGACGGCGGGGGCCACTGGGTGTGCAGCGACAGCGATTGGTGTCGTCGTCACCGCGAACGGCGTCAGCATCCGTCGAGAGGAGATCGGTCGTGAACAGCGAATGGGCACTGAAGGTGTCGTCGCTCGGGAAGATTCATGGTGTTCCGGATCTCCGGGCCCTCGAGGACACCGGACCCGACGTCGGAACCGCCAAGAGTTCCCTCACCGGTGCGATCGTCGCGGCCTGGGACGTCGGATTCGAGGTCACACCGGGTGAAGCGCTCGGAGTGATCGGGGAATCGGGTTCGGGTAAATCGACCGTGATGCGCTGCATCGCCGGCGATCAGTCGTCCACGACGGGTGAAGTCTTCCTCCGCTCACTCGATCACGGCCGGACCAACGTTCTCGATCTCGATCCCTCGGCACGTCGCCGCCTGCGCGTGGCCGATCTCTCGGTCGTGTACCAGGATCCGGCCGAGGGTCTGCGGCTCAATGTGACCGCTGGAGGCAACATCGCCGAGGCGCTCACGGCGGCCGGCTGGCGACACTTCGGTCGAATCCGAGATCGTGCCGCCGAACTTCTGGAGCGCACCGAGGTTCCGTTGTCACGAATGGACGACCTGGTCGGCACGTTCTCGGGCGGTATGCGTCAGCGGGTGCAGTTGGCCAAGGCACTGGCCAATGAACCGCCGGTCGTGCTGCTCGACGAACCGACCACCGGTCTCGATGCTTCGGTGGCCGCCGGAGTGCTCGATCTGATCCGCAATCTTCTCGAAGAGACCGGCGTGGCCGCCGTTGTCGTCTCACACGACTTCGCAGTGATCGAGATGCTCACCACGCGCTGTGTCGTCATGAACCATGGCCACATCGTCGAGGCCGGCCTGACCGATCGCCTCCTCGAGGATCCCCATCATCCGTACAGCCAACGTCTCGTCGGAGCCGCCCGCGCATGAACACCCCCGACTTCATCCTCTCCTGCCGTGGACTCACGAAGGATTTCGTGTTGCACACCATCGACGGCCGCCACGTCGAGGCACTACGCGGCGTGGACCTCGACATCCTCCCCGGCGAGCACGTGGCACTTGCCGGTTCCAGCGGAGCAGGCAAGTCGTCCTTTCTCAAGTGCATCTACCGTACCTACGAACCCACGTCGGGCTCGGTGGTACTGCGACTGCGATCCGGTTCACGAGTCGACCTCACCTCGGTCTCCGATCAGGAGATGGCCTACCTCCGTGGTCGCGACATCGGTTACGTGTCGCAGTTCCTGCGCGCCGAGCCTCGCCGTGGGCCGCTCGACATCGTGACGCGAGCCGGCGTGTCGCGTGGCATGGACCGTGTCACTGCTCGAGAAGCGGCGGCCGTCTCGCTGAAACGGCTCAACATCGAGGAGAAGCTGTGGGACGTTCACGCGTCGGTGCTCTCCGGGGGCGAGAAGCAGCGCATCAACCTGGCGGCCGGCACCATCTCCGCGCCTCAGTTGCTACTTCTCGACGAACCGGTGTCGGCACTCGATCCGGCCAACCGTGAAGCGGCCCTCGATCTCATCGGCGATCTCACGTCACAAGGAGTCGCCGTTCTTGCCGTCTTCCATGACATCGAGGCCATGGAACGTCTGGCGAGTCGCATCGTCCTCATGCGCAACGGGCGCGTGGAGATGAGCGGTGATCCCGACATGGTCCTCGACGTTCTCACCCAAGGAGCCCGCGTATGAGTCGTCTCGTCATCACCAATGCCACCGCCGTTTTGCCTAATCAAGTGCTGTCCGGTGCGACCATCGTGTGCGAGGACGGCATCATCGTCGAGGTCGACGATTCGCGCCAGCCACTGGCGTTCGAGCCGTTCGTCGTCGATGCACGAGGAGCGCTGTGTCTCCCTGGTCTGGTCGACACTCACAGCGACGGGCTCGAGCGCGAGCGTTTTCCGCGTCCCGGCGTTGACCTCGGTGCTCGCTTCACCGTGCGGTCGTTCGAGGGACGGGTTCGGGCCGCCGGAATCACCACCATGTTCCACGGCATCGGCTTCGAAGAGGACGAGAAGTACCACCGGAGCATGCTGCTGGCCAACGAATGGACCGACGAGCTCGAGACGTATCGGGCGTCGGGTCGAGCCCTCGTCGACCATCGCATCCTGTATCGCCTCGACGCACGAGATGCCGATGGTTTCCGCTGTCTCGTCGAGCGGCTCCCCCGTCGCGCCGATGACATGACTCTGCCCCTCGTTTCGTTCGAGGATCACACCCCCGGCCAGGGCCAGTACACGGATCGCACCGCGTTCGAGCGCTACATCGTCGGCACTCAAGGGCTCACCGAGGATCAGGCGCGAGACCGCGTCGACCAATTGATCGCCGAACGCGATGCATTGCTCGCCAATCGCCAATTCGCTCTCACGTGGCTGGTCGAACGGGCCGGTCGCGGCGAGATCCGACTCATGGCGCACGATCCGGCGACCGTGGACGAATCGAATCTGGCCAAGGAGTGGAATGCATCCATCGCCGAGTTCCCGACGACGTTCGAGGCCGCGCGTCGAGCCAAAGAACTCGGTCTACGGACAGTGTGCGGCGCGCCCAACGTGATGCGCGGTCGTAGCCACAGCGGAAACGTGAGTGCTCGTGATCTGATCGCCGAACGACTCTGCGATGGGCTGGCGAGTGACTACCTCCCGTCCACCATGCTCGGTGCGGTGGCAGTTCTCGCCCATGAGAAGGTGTGCGATCTTCCGACGGCCGTGGCTCTGGTGACCTCAGGGCCGGCGGCCACGGTCGGTCTCACCGATCGGGGAACGATCGCCGTGGGTCGACTGGCCGATCTGGTGCTTGCCGAATTCGACGGCCCGCTCGCCGTGGTTCGCCAGGTGTTCCGAGGTGACGAGATGCTCGCCGACGACGGTGACTTGGTCGCGGTGTCGGCGTGAATCACAATCGACGTGTGGTGGCCGACCTTCATCCAGCCCTAGTGGCCGCCGCGGCCGCCGCTCAAGCGGCCTACCTCACCGCCAAGGTCACCAAGTCGCGCCAGGAACTGGCGGCCATCATCGGCGTGGGCGGTGACGGCACACCGACCATGTTCCTCGACCAGATCGTCGACGAGGCGGTCATCGCTGCCGTCGAACCGTACGGAATCAACATCCTTTCCGAGGAGATCGGCTGGGTGGACAACGGTTCGCCGGTCACTCTCGTGATGGATCCGGTCGACGGTACGGCCAACGCCGTCGCCGGCGTGCCGTCCTGCGCCTTCGCCGGAGCGATCGTGATCGGCGACCTCATCACCGACGCACACATCGCATGGCTCGACTCCCAACGCACCCTCAGCGCGCATCGCACCAAACGTGACGGATTCGAGGTCTCCGAACCGTTGGCGACGACTGGTCGACAGGTTCTCACCGGCGCGTCGATCGCCATGTTGCGGCCGCGGCCCGAGACTCGGGAGTCCTGGGATCGCATCGTCGAGCCCACCGAGCGCCTGCGCGTCATGGGAAGTTCGGTGATCGAAGGTTCGCTCGTCGCCATCGGTGCCGTCGACGCCTTCGTCGATGCCGGTGGGGACGTCCACCGCCTGGTGGATCTGCTTCCACTGGTACCCTTCGTCGAACACGCCGGTGGTGTGGTGGTCGACGCCTTCGACCGACCACTCGGTTTCGACACCGACATGTCGAGGCGCTGGAGCGGAATCGTGGCCGCATCCCAACCTTTGGCCGACGAGATCCGGTCCTTGATCAGTCGCTGACCGGATTCGTCGACCAGTCGGTCAGAGAATCTTCTTGCGCACCCAGCCCGACAGCAGCTCGATCGAATAGACCACCACGAAGATCGTGATGAGGACGGCCCCGACCGTTCGCAGTTCGAGCACGCGGAGCGCGTTGAACAGGATGAAGCCGATGCCTCCACCGCCCACGATTCCGAGGATGGTCGAGGTTCGCAGGTTGATGTCGAGGGCGTAGAGCAGGTTGCTCACGATCGCTGGCATGGCCTGCGGAATCACCGAGGTGCCGATCTCTTGAGTCTTGGTCGCTCCCACCGCAAAAGTCGCTTCACGCGGCGTGGGGTTGATCTCCTCCACGGCATCGGCGATCAACTTGGCCAGGAATCCGGAGGTGCCGAAGGCCAGAGCGAGCGTTCCCGGCACCGGGCCGAGACCGATGGCGGCGATGAAGATCACGGCGATGATCAGATCCGGAACGCCGCGGACGAACACGAGGAAGAGTCGTGACGTGCCGTACACGATTCGGTTGAACGCCACGTTGCGGGCCGCCATCAAGCCGAGGGGAATCGACAGGATCGCTCCCATGAACGTGGCCACCAGGGCCGCGGCAACCGATTCGATCATGCCATCGATGATCGGATCGCGTGCGGTGGTGAAGTCGGGCGGGAAGAGACGCGTCGTCACCTCCCACACTTTGGGCATCGCACCGAGTAGCTCGCCGGGATTCAACGACACCGATCGGAAGGCGATCACGACGAGCGCGATGAACGCCACACCGTAGATCGTCTTCATGCGAAGCTCGCCCACCCACGGTGGACGAATGGTGTCGCGATCGAACGGACGCACCCCGGTGTCGGTCGACTGCGCCTTCGAGGAGAGCCGGGAGAACAACTTCGAGCCGAGGCTGAACTTCGGGGCCGAACGGCCGACGAGTGTTCGATCTCCACCCAACAACGTGGCGCGAACGGCCGCCGAGAAGAACTCCATGATCGTGATGAGCACGAAGATCACCGTCACCACACCCAGGGCCTCGTCGTACTGCAACGATCGAAGGTTGGCCTGCATGAGGAAGCCGATGCCTCCAGCGCCCACGATGCCGAGCACCGACGACGACCGCAAGTTGATGTCGAGTCGGTAGAGAACCGTGGAAATGAACGACGGCATGGCCTGGGGAATCACCGAGGTGGTGATGGCCTGCCACTTCGACGCGCCGACCGAGGTGACCGCCTCACGCGGAGTCTTGTCGGTCTGCTCGATGGCATCGGCGAACAATTTGCCGACCATGCCGATCGAGTGCAGGCCGAGAGCGATCACGCCAGGAAGAACTCCGATGCCGATCGCCCGCACGAAGATGGCGGCGAAGATGAGATCGGGGACCGCACGACTGAGCACGATGATTCCACGACACACGGCCATGACCGCCGGATGCGGAGTCGTGTTGCGGGCCGCGCCGAGGGCGATCGGGAAGGAGAGGATCACGGCGATGGTGGTTCCGATCACCGCCATCCACAGTGTCTCGAAGCCGAGACGGATGGCGTCGTCGAGATCCGAGAACTTCGGTGGCAGCATGCGGCCGAGCAGATTTTGAACGTCACCGAATCCGGAGATCAGCCCTCCGAAACTCATCTCGATGTGACGCCAAGCCCAGATCACGGCGCCCACGAACACGACCAGAACGATCCGCATGATCAGACGGTCGCTGGTGAGTTTGCGCTTCAGACGATCGTCGGGGAGCGAGGGTTCACGCGGGATCCGCGAGCCGAGACCGGCTGGCTTGACGAGAACCTCCGGGGGCTTCATGCGACGCGAGGCTTGGTCGTCTCGGAAACGAGGCCACCCGTGACCGACACCTGGCCGGGTTCGACACGTCGGTACACGTCCATGACGGCGTCCTGATCGAGATCGTCGACGGATCGATCGAGAACGACCTGCCCGTCACGAAGGCCAACGATTCGTTGAGCCCAGCCGAGGGCGAGTTCGACCTGATGGAGCGTGCAGATCACGGTGAGTTGATCCTCCACGACGATGCGGAAGAGGACGTCCATGACCTGAGCCGATGATTCCGGATCGAGGGAGGCGACCGGCTCGTCGGCGAGAAGAAGACTCGGGCGCTGCATCAGTGTGCGGGCGATCGCCACGCGTTGCTGCTGACCGCCCGACAGGGTGTCGGCCCGCTGGAAGGCGCGATCGCCGAGACCGACTCGGTCGAGGTTCTCGAGCGCTTCACGGCGCAGCGTCTTGGGATACATGAGTGTCCCGAACCGCGGGCCGTGAAGACGCCCGAGCGCCCCCGAAAGAACGTTTTCCAGTGCAGTGAGTCGCCCCACGAGCCCAAAGGACTGGAAAACGAATCCGACGTCGCGGCGTAGTGCCCGAAGTTCACGACGGCCAGCCGCCACGACGTTTGTTCCCAACACTTCGACGGAACCCGTGGTGGGTGGGATCAGACCGTTGAGATGTCGGAGAAGGGTTGACTTGCCGCTTCCCGACAAGCCGATCAGCGACAGGAGTTGACCTTTCGGCACCGTCAGGCTCACGTGGTCGAGCGCCAACGGACCGTTCGGGAACTTCTTGGACAGTCCGGAGACCTGGACGACATTGTCGGGAAGAGGCGTCGTCATGACGGGATCAGCCCTCGCAACGAGCGGACTTGGTGGCGGTGCACACGGCGCGCACGCCGTCGTAGAAGGAGTCTTTCACCGGGACCCAACCCCAGGCGTTCTCATCGGTCAGACCGCAGTCGTCGGCACTGGTGCAACGACCATCGGCGAGGAGCTGATCGCGGT
>Ga0172373_10009550_pt1 | contig 12022 bp, 10 predicted proteins | sample Lak10m_2_FD_114546 | JGI IMG/M metagenome (GOLD analysis project Ga0172373, IMG submission 114546) | Freshwater microbial communities from Kabuno Bay, South-Kivu, Congo - kab_092012_10m | ecosystem: Environmental > Aquatic > Freshwater > Lake | place: Democratic Republic of the Congo... | reverse complement strand
GAGGGATTCCTCTCGCTCCGACTCGAGCCGGAGCGCTGCGACAGCTCTTGCACCCTTCGAATCCCCCACGCGAGCCAAGCAGTTGGCTCGCTCTCCCCAACTGCCTCGCTCCGCTCGTTGTTGAACAGTCGGGTTAAGTACCCGTGGATACAAGCCCAGCAAGGGTATTATAGCACTTTCTTGAACGACTGTCCGAGGCACTCGGGTCGGGGCTTCTAATTTATGAATGAGACAAATGAGACACCAAAACGGCATTCTTTGACTGTCTCATTTTCGGTCTGACTATTTATATATACAGAGACCAAGAAAGATAGGCATCATAACTTGGTAGAGTTGCCACAAAAAAATCCCAATAAATATTGCATACAATGTCATTACGGTCCAAGGCTTTTTACCGCCATAGACTTCTTCCATCTTTTTTAGACTTCCTTTTGATTCTTTGCTACCCATCAATTCTTTATATAAGGAATTTACAAAAAGAATTAGCGAATAAATTAGGCCAAACCCGAATAAACTCTTCAAGGCATTATCTGCTGTATGAGATGCAATCGGAAGATCACAGTATGTTTTAGCGAGAAAAATAATTATAGACAAGCTTACGCTAGCCACAATCGCAGACCTAAAGACAGCTATACCCGCCATAAACCAAGTAGTCAAAAAAAGAATTGAAAAAACAATAAAGAAAAATATTAGAGCCAGACCATTCAAATTAAGATTGAGAGCTTTTGCTACAATGAAAACAATAGAGATTACTCCAATAAAAATAAGGAAGGGAACTAGTTTTTCCTTTTTTACATTTAATAACTTTATTAAATTCCAAGGCCTATCCATAGGTTTTAATCCTTATTTTAAAATTGTTTTATTATTTCCGAGATTACCACTTCTAGCTTATAATAATCTTCGTAATAATCGACATAAACATTGAATGTTCTTTCTGCCGCGTTATGAATACTTATCTCCAGTAAAGGATTTGCATTCATCAGGCTCCAGACAGAAGGATCTGTTTTTATGCTCAGCTTAAAAGGATTAAAATTATGTTCGATAAATTTATTCCTTGTTTCTGAAAATTTTCTACAAAAATTATAGTCTGGCTGACTCTGATCTATAAGATTTAATTCTTTAAGTAAATCAATGCATTTCTTCCCATGATGATAGACGCCAGCCAAATTCACCCCACTTAAAGTATTAAAATATAAAACTTTAACTTGATCATCAACTTCTACGACAGAGCTAGCTCTATAAGTTTTTAATTGCTCAAAACTATAATAGAAAAACCTAAATGAGTCATACAAAAACCTATAATTTTGCCTCTCCTGTGTCCAAGCTTCTCCTAAGAACCTCCATTTATTCTTCCAGCATTGTTCCAATCCCGACAAATCAATCTGCCCTACTGGATCAGCTATAAATCTGCTTACATAATTTTCTTCTCCATAAATAACTTGCCGACTAACATTATCTTCTACTTTTATGATTGTTGTTAATTTTATTAACTCTTGTATGTCCTGATCCATAAAATTTGTTTTTATATAAATAGATTGAGGCACTGATAACTCAAAATTTTTATTCTCTACTCATCATTAATTACGCCTAAAAAAGCCTTTATCGTTTTCTGCATCTGATTATAAATTTCTGGTATTTTCCAAGCCTTAGTTGTTGGCGTTTTTCTAAGTCGATAGTAACTTATATGGGCAAGCTCTTTGTCAGCTCTTTTTTTTATAAATATCCTGTCTATTTCTGTTTTTTTTGTTCTGTTTGCTCTAAAAATTATCAACCTTTTATTGCTCAAAAAATCATCAACTATCATATCGTCTACTCGTGGTTGATTTTTCTTTTGTCTATAGAAAAACTCATATAAATTCCTCGTGTGAAGAATAAAAGTCTCAATAAAAACATTCCTCAATAAATCATTCCTATTTATTTCTGGCTTAAGCCACATAGCATAAGCCACATGGAATAATTGAATCTCATAAGCAACATGGCCAATCGCTTTAATTAAAGATTTTTTACCTCGTTTTTTTCTCATTTTTTAAACCTACTGAAACAACAAGCTAGGCATTACTTGCTGATAATTTTTTTCTCCCATCTACCACAATTATAATTGGATGCTTTTTACCTTTCTTTTGCTCTTGTCTTTCTAGTTTCAAAATATCTTCTAGTATTTTACTTTTTTCAGTAACCTTTATTACAACAAAATAACTCTTTTGCGCATCTTCGCTTTCTTCGTAGATTCTTGTCTGTTTCTCATACCCTTGGCGTACATGGCCTGAAGTAAGTTTTATTTCAACAACGATCTTCTTGCCGCCTCTACTTAATTTGAAATCTACTGGTCCTGAGCCTGCATTAGATTCAGGCGAAATATCAACATCAGAAGATTCACAATATAAAAGTGCTGTGGCATAGAAAAAATGTCTGGCGTGACTTTCATTCAATGGTTCTTTATCTTCTCCATAGAGAGATTTCCACCATCCTTTAGACTCAACCCCTCTCTTGAAAGCATTGATAACAATTTTCACTACTTCTTCTAAATCTTCCGGCTTCGCTGGAATAGATACAGGATTTGCTTGTACAAGTTGTTTAGCTTTATCGAGCCATAAATACAAACCGGAAGGATCCGCATCGAAATCATACGGCTTAGGAACGCTTGACTGGTACGCATCAACTATCGTTTTAATTCTATCTTTCGTCTCCAAGAGATACTTCTTAATTTCCGATTTTTTAGGTTTTTTATCTCTTCCTGCAAAAATTGAAGCTAGGATCGAATTAAATTTGTTCCTCAATGCTTCATTGAAAATAGCTACGGCACTTATCTCCTCAAAACTATTTGCTACAGGTAAGTCCCTCAACATCCCTTGGGGAATAAAAAGAAGTGGACCGTCCTTAAGAGGGTGTTTTGCTAGCGTATAGCTTTTTTCATAATTTTTCTGTATATATACTTCCTTAATTCCAAGCTCTTTTGTTATTCTCTCTGAATATTGAAATACTCGTTCCAATAATATACGTATCAAACCATCACTCAGTCTGTCTGACCCAAAGTCTTCCTCAAAAAGACCCATGACTTCAAAAATTGCGGGATCACTAATACCCATCTGAATCAATTCTTCGGCAGTATTCAAGAGACGCCCTGCAAGCTCTGGACCTATAGCAGAACCATCATCGGTTTTACTGCCATACCCAATACCAATTCCTCTAACTTCCCTTAAGGTGAGCTTTTTGTGCGCCAAACTCCTTGCTTTCTGGTTGCCTGTTCTTATCAGAGTGATTATGCTTGCAAAGTAGTCTCGAGCTTCCTTTTGTGCATTCTTAAATTCGGGAACCTTGGTCTTTGAGAGAAGTAGTGGATCAACAAAAAACAGACTGTCCACGCCAATTACGGGATTGAAGGCTCCTGTTTTTCTGTATACGGAATCACTTATTCCAAAATATTCATTTGCACGTTTTAATGATTGGCTCATATTATTTTTCTCCAATCACTTGTTTCAAATGATTGACTAGGCCCATCACTTCCCCGACCTTTTTTACAATACGTTTTTGTTCGGCCAGTGATGGCAGTGGGAGTATAGTGTTTTTTAGGTTGTCTTGAGTTATTTGATTTATCGTTGTTGTACTAACTCCGTCCAGCAAGTTTCTAAAGATCGGCGACTTCAAAAATATTTCTACATATGGGTTATACGGGCTTCGATAGATTGCCATGAATGCCCCAAACGCCATCTTTTCTTCTAATCCCCGAATCATGGCAGTTTTCCCGACGAGTGCTTTACTACCATTTCGTGCGCAGATTAGAAGATCACCTTCTTGAACTAGTACACTATCCTTTACTTCTTTTTTGACTCGCACCAACTCTCTTAAATCAATCTGACCGTTTTGTACGTTGGTAGAACGTAGTACAGGAATGCCAACCTCTGATATATCAGTAGGAGAATAAGTTAATCCAATATTGGTATAACCTATTTGGTTTAATTTTACCCACTTCCAAGAAGAAGGGATCCTGAATGGGATTTCTTCTTGTGTTATTAAAGCCACGTCTTTTATCTTTCTCTTTAAACCAGCTTGTTTTTCTTCTTCTTTCACTCGCTCTGCCTGAATTTGAATATAGAGATCCTCAGCAGATCCTTCTTTTTTATCTTGTGGCAAGAGCTTGCCAGACACCGCAAGTGTAAGTAGCGCTCCTTCCAACACCTTAAGATCGGCAGGAGTTTTTATAAGTTCAGCAAGATGCTCGAATGCTATCTTTGATTCGCCCTTGCCGAGAGACTGCATGGCGCTGCGTGCGAGACGGGTCCGCACTTCATCACGCTCACGCTTCTTTGTCTCAAGCTCATCGAGCTGTTTCATCACCTCTTCGACTTTTTTTATAATGCGCCCTTGTTCGTCTTGTGATGTGGGATATGAAATCTCCACTGGTTCCAAGTTAGTTCTGGTGATTTGAGGTTGGGCTGACCCTGTAATTATATTTGAAAGGTTCAACCCTCCCTTGAATACGTATTCTAAATATTTTAGGCTTACTGAATCATCTTTTGGCCTTAATACCATTGCGTTACCATTAATCCAAGATTTTGGTTCTGAAATATTAACTGAGCCACACGTAGCACCTCTACATGTAATTAATAATTGAGGTTCTTCGTGATTGTATTGGTTATATCTGCCAATAATGCCGTTTGCACCATAAACTGCATACTTCCCATTTTCAACAAGCTCCTTTGTCGAAATTGTCTTCGGTTGATAAATTTCACAAATTTCTCCAAGCTTTTTTGTGTGTGCTTCATTTTTATCCTTAGGGACAAGTTTTCTTGATAGAGCCAGATTAATCACTGCCTTGCGTAAGCGGTTTATTCCATCTGATACCTCAATGAAGTCGTCGATGTTATCGGCGACAATTTTAACGTCATTTGGTGTCATGGTGTGAAAGTGCATCAGTGATGACTGTGCGAATCTCCCCAAGCACTTTCTTCACCGCTTTTTGCTTATCTCGATACGTCGCCAATAGTTCTTCTGGAGACTCGAGCACATCGACTGGTGTACGCGGATTTTTTATATCGAGGTTATAGTTACGCTTAATTATTTCACCGATGGAAACCTTCCACGCGTGTTCATTTTCAACGCGTTTGCTCCACCATTTCTTCTCGACTTCAAATTCTTCGACTCGAATTGGATTAGTCATTGAATATGCTTTTTGGCCTTCCGGGAATGGGTGCTCGTAATACCAAATCTCCTTGGTTGGTTCACTTTTTGTAAAGAAAAGAAGATTTGTTGCGATACTTGTGTAGGGTGCAAAAACACTCTTTGGTAGGCGGACAATTGTATGTAGATTGCATTCCTCGAGCAATGCTTTCTTAAGCGAAGTTTTCATTCCTTCTCCAAAGAGAGTTCCGTCTGGAAGAACTATACCAGCACGTCCATTCTTCTTGAGCAAACGCATAATAAGTACGAGGAAAAGATCTGCAGTTTCTCGTGTCTGAAATTCTTTTGGAAAATTTGATTCAATACCTGGCTCTTCTGTGCCTCCGAAAGGTGGATTGGTTACTATACAAGAAACTTTATCGGCATCCGTGTATTCACGAAGTGTTTTCTCGAGAGTATTGCCACGACGCATGGTCACCGGCTCTTCGATACCGTGGAGCATCATGTTTGTGATTAGGAGCATGAAAGGAAGAGGCTTTTTCTCTACGCCATGAATGCTTTGCTGTATTTTCTGCTCGTCTTTCACTGACCTTACCTGCTTACGCATATGTTCTAGTGAATGCACCAAGAAACCACCCGTACCAACTGCTGGGTCAAGAACAGACTCTCCAATCTTTGGATCAACCATTTCTACAATGAATTGCGTCACCGCACGCGGCGTATACATTTCTCCGAAATTTCCTGCACTTTGGAGACTCTTCAAAAGACGTTCGTATATTTCGTTGAAAGCATGACGATCTTTCGATGCATTAAAATCAATCTCGTTAATCTTGTTTATCACCTGCTTCAAGAGTGTGCCTTTACGCATGAAGTTGTAGACATCTTGAAATGCCATACGGGTGAGATCAGTACGCTTGTTGCTACTCTCGGGCAAATTTCGAAGTCCAGGCAAAAGGTCGTTGTTTACAAATTCAATAAGTTTGTCTCCTGTCATTCCGTCGAGAGGTCCTGCCCAGGCACTCCACTGATACTTCTTAGGAAGAGTCGATACGAATTTCTCCTTGCGGATTTCCAGTGCTTTATCTTCATCGTCAAGAATCTTGAGAAAGATAAGCCACACCATCTGCGAAAGACGTGTTGCATCACCATCCACACCAATGTCTTGGCGCATGATGTCTTGTATTGCTTTGATTGTTGATGGAGTAAACATAATTTTATTGGGTGTACATTACATCGAGAAGTTCGTCGACCATTTTGAAATATCCGTCTTTACCACCAAAAAGTGACACCAGCTCATAATCCGTACCAAGAGAGCGGAGTGGCTCGAGTGTCAGGATGCGAACGCTTTCAATATCTTTGAGTGCTACGTCGGTATATTTCTGAAGCAGTGCTTCTATAACTTCGCGTGCTTTACCACTGTACTTATTTAGATAATTTGAACGGCGTACTACATCTATGCGTTCATTCTTTTTCATCATCTTTTTGTCGTACGCAACGTGCATAACAAGGTCGAATAGATCAAATTCTGCACCGACTTGTTTCTGTAGTTCTTCGAGTGGAATACCGCTTGCGTCAATTTGATCAATGATTGCCTGGCGGCGTTCTGCTGACTGCCATGCGGAGAAAAAACTTTCAAGTGTTGGATAATGAGCAAGAATATTCTTGCGAGTAAAATCTTTGAGTGATTGAGTTAGAAGCTTACCGTCTGGACCAAGGTATTGCACTTGCTCTTTTACGACTGCATATGGCACTCCGCTTAATTTGAATACCGGTGGTCGTTCAGTGATTGCAGTATCGCCACCTTGTGAGATGACCGCGTCAACAAGAATATCCTCATCAAGTTTTTCTTCCACTGATACGTCCTGTGGGTCTTGCTCTTCAAGAGTTTCTGCAATATCTTCATCTCCCTTTACTTCAAATACACGCTCAGCGACACCATCGAAGCCCGGATCAGCAAAAAGTTTTGTAACGCCTTGGAAATCCATAATTGTAAACCACATCTTTCCCTTATCTTCTCGCACACGAGTACCACGCCCAACGATCTGCTTAAACTCAGTCATGCTCTCAATCGGCTTATCAAGAACGATCAATTTGCAGGTCTGAGCATCCACACCAGTCGAGAGGAGTTGAGAAGTTGTGACGATTGTTGGAAATTTTTCTTCTGGATCGATGAAACGATCAAGTTGGTTTTTACCCTCTTCGTCATCACCTGTGATTCGCATGACATAGCGAATGTCTTCTCGTGCACGTTCTCCGGCGGCGTTGACAAGAGCAGAGCGCATACGCTCAGCGTGTGCTGTAGTTCTACAAAAAACAATTGATTTTGCATACGGATCTTCGACAACAGAAAGATACTCGATGATTTTTTCTGCTATAACTTTCTCACGTTGAAGGAAAATGATTGATTTGTTTATATCACGAAGTTCATAAACTCGATCCTCAACCAGGTTACCATTGTCATCCAAAGTACCAGGCGCAGGTCTCCACCCAGTAATGTCGTTATCAAGAAGAACACGCAATACTTTGTATGGTGCCAAAAATCCATCATCTATTCCTTGTTTAAGAGAATAAGTGTAAATGGAATCACCAAAATAATGTGTGGTACTTGTGTCCGATGTTTCTTTTGGAGTCGCGGTGAGGCCAAGATGCGTTGCGTCAGTGAAGTGATCAAGAATTTCGTGCCACTGACTATCTTCAGATGCGCTACCGCGATGACACTCATCAACAACAATAAGATCGAAAAAATCCTTTGGAAGCTTTTTGAATAGTTTTTCCTCTTCAGTAGTTCCACTCATTGCTTGATAAAGCCCAAGAAATATTTCGTGGGACATAAGCGATCCAAGGTCATTGAAATTTTGGCGAGAGATTTTTGTGAGTGCATCACCAAAGTGTTTCAAGTCATTCACGCGAGCTTGGTCAACGAGAATATTTCTGTCAGCAAGAAAAAGAACACGTTTTACACCTCCTGATTTCCAGAGTCGCCACATAATCTGACCAGCAGTATAAGTTTTTCCAGTACCAGTAGCCATCACCAACAGAAGGCGACTTTCTCCGCGTGCAATTGCCTCGACAGTGCGATCAATCGCAATACGTCGAAAGTATCGTGGTGACTTATTTGGGTCGTCAGAATAAAGAGGTGTTTCGATGACACTACGTACAGCAGGTACTTCACCTTTCCACACAAGAAATCGTTTATAAAGTTCGTCAGGACTTGGAAAAGTGTCAGAAGTTAGAGTTGTTTCTGTTGCGCCCGACACGCCTGTACGATCATGGAATAGAAATCCTTCTCCATTCGCAGAGAAAACAAATGGAACATCAAGGGCCTCTGCATAAGCAAGGGCCTGTTGCATACCAGTACTAAGATTTTTGTGTTCTGATTTTGCTTCAACTAGGGCAATCGGAAAATTTGGGCGATATTCAAGAAGAAAATCTACCTTCTTTTTATCTCCTCGCTTTGCAACACGACCGCTCACATGAATACGCCCCATGGTGTATGGATATTCCTCACGAATCTGATGATCCGCCCAACCAGCTTTTACGATTGCTGGCCTGATGTGACGATTTCGTGTTTCTTCTTCGTTCATAAATATTATTTGCTTTTATTCAAAAATTTATTGAAACTTACTCACCGGCCCTATAAAGGCTTTCCGCATTCTTTCCAATCCATCTATTAAAAACTCGATCATTTTGACATAATTACTTGTTTCAAAAACGCTTACATCGTCTAGTTGCCATTTTATTCTTGAAGTGACCTTGTCTTCCATGCGTTCCCAAATTAAGGCCGCTCCAAAATCTTTTTCTATAGACTCTTTCTCGTTTAAAAAATAATCAAATACTTTCTTATTCTCAATAATGCTTCCTCTATTTATATAAACTTCTACACGCGCATAAGATCTTGTAGCGACTAAATTTATACCTACCCCGGACATCCCCATGGCTACCCCAATCCAAGCATCTCTACTTGGGCTTAGATTGGCACAATAATTATTCTTTTTATTTACCTCCTTAAGGAATTGCGTCCAAAAATTTAAACGGGCGGAGTACCTATTTTCAAGCTCCTCCTGATTACCAATTTCTTCTCTATTTTTTAAGGCTACTTTAATAATATAATCCTCTGCCTCCTTAATCGGTATAATCTGATCAAAGTCAAGTAAAATATTTTCATTAAGTTTATACGAAGTCACTCTAAAACACTGTACCCTTAAGCCAAAATTAAGCAACCAAAGAACCGTTGATGTCACTTCCTTTCTAAATTCACCGGCAACCATAATAATTCTTTGACCGTTGCCAATATTTAATCTTTTCTCAAAGTCCTCATTATCAAAAAATTCTTCCAATCTTTTTTGTGCCTCATTCTTGATCCCTTTTTTCTCTAAATATTCGTCAAATATTTCCTTTATCCCATTACTATTAAGACCGGAACAATAGGAGGCATATTTCAAAGATTGCCACACTAAATTTCTGCCGGTGTCATCAAGCTTATTTTCAATAACGACTAAATTGCCATTCTTATCAAGGGCTAGCAAATCAAGTCTTTCATTCGTTTCGTCAAATCCAGAAAATTCTTTTTGAATTATCAAAAATTCCTCACCCAAAGATTCTGGATTTTTCTCTATCCATTCCTGAAGATGCTGCCTCTCCTTTAGGCCCGCGGACTTAAAAGTAATTTCCTCAACTGGCTCAAGATTATTTTTGTCTCTATTTATGAGATACATATTTCTTTAATTAAATCATCGACATCAACGCGCTTATCCAACACCAAAAAGCATGTTTTTCGACAATTTTATGCTTGTTTGTTAATAAAGCATTCTTTCTATATTTACCCCAATTTTACCCCTTTCTTTTCCATCTGACAATCATTGTAGAATTTTTAAAAAACAAAAAAACAAGGCCTTAACCTTGCTCTTATTTTTATAAATTGTTTATAACTTCAGCTATTTTATTAAAAAATACCGATTCCAGATGCCACTTCTGAAGACACGTAAGCGACACACTATTTCCATTCTTCGTGACTTCCTTTATTTTCTCTTTCGTCAAAACCCAAAAACACCATTGATCCATATCTAGAATATTCAAGGTCGCATGATCTTGGTGCTTAAAAAGCGCCAGCACATAAATATCCGACTTATAATCCGCCGGGCTTCTTGGAAAATCACTAACGGCTGACGACCAATAAAGAGTCTTGGCCTTGAGCCCGCTCCAGAGAATTTTTGAAAAATCATTCTGATCCCAGTCTTGGATATACGAACAACACTTCACTTCAATCTTTTTACCGTTCGGCGCAATAACATCTGAGTCACCCCAGGGATTACGGACGTCTATTTGCCTACTCTCCCGAAGTGCGTTTTCCACAATAAATTCTGCAAGAGATCCTCGCAAAACATTTGAGTTGAGATTAGAAAATCCATAGCGCCAAAACTCAAGCACGGAGAATTTTTTATCTCCAACATTTTTAAATTGTTCACTGCCGGTGAGTTTATTCACCGGAATTCTTTTATACATAAACTAATTATATGCGTCTATTATTCCGTCGTTGTTATCGTCATAAAAACAATTCGGGTTTTTATTATCCCAGCAATATTGATAACGACTTCCACTACCGTAATTAGACAAATTGGAATGATCTGGTTTCCCAATCTCTTCAACCAGCATTTCGTATTTCATCCCGACCCAAATCTTCTTATCCGCCACTCCGGTACAATCGTCTTTCGTCCAGGTCGGATGTTTCAAACAGATTTGCCCTGCTTTGGTTTTATTAAATGCGGCCTGTTCCTCTTTAGTCAACGGAGTTGGCAACGAAGTATTCTGCGAATTAGGAACCGAAGGATTCTTAGAGGCAATATAAATTATTCCAAAAATAAGTAAAAGAAGAGCAAGCCAAGTAAAAGGCTTCGTTTTTCTTTTCTCCGGCTTTGAATATTTAGCCCGCGCTTCTGCACGAACTCGCTCTTCTTCTTCAATTCTTTCTTTATCTTGTTTAGATAGCGACATAAATTTCTTCATTTTATTGCTTCCTTTCCTCCCGTGATAAACAAAAAGCCCACCACAGGTAGCGGCCGAAGCCACTCATATCAGTTTCCCGATATGGCAGAACATGCGACCCCGTGATGGGTTCTTTGTGCATGTTCTGACTTTAGCGCCATGCCCGCCGGAAAACCGACGAGTTTAGGCAATTAAATTGTTATCTTGATAGTAGCTTAAAATTGCAATTATTGAAAGTTAAGTTGCCAACAACTCACCAACCGCCCGGCCAAGCCATTGACAGTATTGACACTATCATGGCCTGCCTGTGGATAAGTATTGCTGGACTAATTGAATAGATGCCTTAAAATTACTATGTTAGCTCATTTCATATCTTTACCTTAGTTGCCTCGGCAACTGGCACTCCTTTCTCTTTCGGCTCCACTGCGAGCATTCAACCATTAGCAAGGAATGCCAAACTGGTTTACAAAAAACAACTGGCTGAACAATCTTGGTCATCGACCGAATGAACGTTCAGCGAAGAACTGTAAATCGAGGAAATAACAAACGGAAGTTTGTCGTCTCTTTGATCTACAGTTTTTTTGTTTATCAAGAACGCCAGACATCCATTTGAGATGTGCTGGCGTTTTATTAATTAACAAATAATATGGCAAAAAAATTAGAATGGCATACCGAACGGCGCAAAGTGAAAGACTTAATTCAATATAAAAAGAATCCTCGCGTGCTTAGTCCCCTTCAGCTTGAAGGACTAAAGCGTAGCCTTAAGAAGTTCAATGTAGCCGAGCTCCCCTGCATCAACACCGATGGAACTTTAGTTGCCGGGAACCAACGGGTATTAGTTTTATCGCTGCTTGGCAGAGACGAAGATAAAATTGAAGTCAGGGTTCCCAATAGAGCTCTAACCGAAAAAGAATTCAAAGAT
>Ga0172373_10009548_pt1 | contig 12026 bp, 8 predicted proteins | sample Lak10m_2_FD_114546 | JGI IMG/M metagenome (GOLD analysis project Ga0172373, IMG submission 114546) | Freshwater microbial communities from Kabuno Bay, South-Kivu, Congo - kab_092012_10m | ecosystem: Environmental > Aquatic > Freshwater > Lake | place: Democratic Republic of the Congo: South-Kivu... | reverse complement strand
CATGCCGAAAAGGTCGTTTTCCGCCGGATCGGGAGGGGTCAGAACGGCCTGATGAGTCCACGTCGATCCGGAGCGCACGTAGACATGAGCCACCCCGCCGACCACGCCCGAAGGAGGAGTCTTGGAAGCGGGAGCGCCGACCACCGCGGTGTCGCCAGACACCGCGACGGCGTGCCCGAAGCCGGCACCCGGGGTAGCACCGCCCGGCTCTTTCAAATAAGCCTGCTCTGCGATGGGGTCGATGACCAAGGGGTAGCGCGCGTTCCCGGCTTCCACGAGCAAGGTCACGCCGTCCGCGGCCGGAACGAAGCGCGCTGGGAGTCCGCGTCCATCCGCATCCCATACGCGCAAGCCCGAATAAGTGAGAACCGTCGCGCCGGATTTGTCACGGTAGTCCACCCCGCGGGCATCACCCGTCACCGAGGCTCGCAACGAACCGCGCGTGGCAAGGACAAAGCAGAGCGGGGCATCGGCCGGTCCGGGAGGACGCTCCCGCACGCTGAAGCCGTGCTCCAGGCCACGCCCGTCATTGACGAACCATTCCTCTACCGCGTCATCCCAACGGTAAGTGAGACGATGGCCCTCGGTTTTAACCACCGGCGTCCCGCTGATTTCGCGCTGCTCATCGCCCGCACCATAGCTGCGCAGAACCAGACCCCACGTCCAATCCGCGTTTCGCGGTTTGGTTTCGAAGCCGCGCCCGTCGAAAGTCGTCGTCCATTGCTGCGCGGAATTGCGCGCCTGCCAGCCGCCGTCGGTCGGTTCGATGGCGTATTCCCTCGCCGTATGGGCTGCTCGGAGGCTCTGCCAATCGGAAGCAAACACGATCCCGGACGGCTGCGCGGGCTCAATGACTCTGGGATCCGACGCACGTTGCGGACGGTCAGCGATAGCCGGGGTGAGGCAACAATGGAGAAAGAGCACGCCAAAGACGCAGACAGCCGTCGGGCATTGATCGGGTAGACGGGGCAAATTATTGCTAAGAATTTCCTTTTTCATCCCCTCGGCGCCCTTCCCGCCGAAGGCCCGGGGTCGGCGGGGGTTCGGTCAGTTCGATAGAAAGGCACGCGGTCTGTTCACAGGTTAAAGAGCTCCCGCGCGTTGCCCGCAAGAATCTTCGCCTCGTCAGCGACCGGAAGCTGGAGGCTGCGGAGGGGATCGAGGATCTCCTTCGGCTGCACCCAGGGATGGTCGCTGGAGAAGAGCAGCCGGTCCACGCTGCTGAAATCGAGGGCGAAGCGCATCGCTTCGGGCAACGGCGAGACGATGTCCATGTAGATGGAGCGCAGATATTCGCTGGGCTTGCGTTGGAGGTTCTGCGGGCCGCGCTTGAGCACGTGAAGTTGGTGATCCATGCGTCCGCAGATGTAAGGGAGCGTGCCGCCGAGATGCGGGCAGACGAGCTTGAGCGTCGGATGCCGGTCGAGCAGGCCGCTGGCGATGATGCGGGCCATGGCGATGGTGTTCTCGAACATGTTTCCGAGCGTGCTGGTGAGTTCGTAGCCCTTCACCTGTTCGGTGGTCATGGGCTTGGACGGATGGAGCAGGATGGGCAGGCCCAATTCCTCGGCGCGGGCGTAGAGCCAGTGGAATTGCGGTTCGTCGCACCATGCGCCGGCGAGATTTGTGTAGAGCAGGATGCCGACGAACCCGAGCTTCTTCACGCAACGATCCAGTTCCGCCGCGGCGGCGGCCTCGTTCTGCAACGGCAGCGTGCACAGGCCGCGAAAGCGCGTCGGATGTTTCGCGATGACGCCCGCGAGCGAATCGTGAATGACCTGCGCGACCGCCGGGCCGTCGTCGCCGAACCATTCGGGGCCGGGATCGTTGTTGCTCAGGAGCGTGATGCCGATGCCGCTGGCATCCATCGAGGCGAGCTTCGCCTCCACGCTGAGATACGGCGGTGGCACCTTGCGCAGCCAGTCGCCCATCTTGAGGAACGTGGTGCCGTCGCGATCATACACGAGCGGGTCCGCTTGGCGCTTTCGCATGAGGTCGAGCACTTCGGGGAAAAAGAGGTGGCTTTGGCAATCCACGAGGCCGCTTGTCAGGCGAGTGGAGGGTTCCTTTTCAGCGCCGATCAGCGGCAGTGAAGTGAGAGCGGAGCCCGCTCCGGCAGAGGCGAGGAAACGGCGGCGGCTGACGGGTTGGGCTTTCATAAGCGGGAAGTTCGAATGACAAGGCATTGCCAGAAACAGAATGATACACCCAAGCTAGACCAGTTCTCTTGAGAATCAGTGGCTGAGAGCGGAAACTGGAATCACCGCCAGTTCATTCGCCGCATGGCTCTTGTGCGTGTAGCCGACGTAGAGTTTGCCCTCGTGCTCGACCGCATACGGGTAGCTGAAGTCGGCTTTGGGGTCGGAGATGCCGGGCGTCTTGTCGGATACCGAGTGGCGGACGAGGAAGACTTTGCTGAAGAGCGACTCGCCCGGCCGGCTGACCGCGATGGTGAGGGGCGAGCGCTTGCCGCCGGTGTCGGCGGTGGTGGTGCAGACGAGGTAGCGCTGGCCGGTGCTCAAGGTGCCCGCATAGGGCTTGCTGGTGGCCATGGGGAGATTGGACAGCGCGGTAGGTGTCCAAGTGCGGCCGTAGTCCTCGCTCGTGGATAGCAGGGCACGGGCTTTTTTGCCGTAGCGGGAAAGATTGATGACCTTTTTGCCTTCCACGATGACGGTGGACTCGCCCCATAGATTGGTGCCGACTCCGGGTGCGGCCGGAATCACCGCAGGCTCCCATTTCGTGAAATCATCGCCTTTGCTGATGGCGACGGTGGGCAGGTTCTCGCCTTTGGCGAAAGGCGAGAGATGCAGCCCGGCCATGATCCAGTTTCCATCCGCCATTTTTTGCGGTTCCTGCATCGGCCAAAAGCCGTCCTCGATGACAACGCCGCGTGGTTCCCAGCGTCCCGTTGCTTCATCCAGCAGATAAGCGCGGGTGTGGACGCGGTGGTATTTTTGCGCGTGGTCATGATACGCCCCCATGAAGGCCCACAAGCGACCGCCTTGGGAAAGGAACACGCCGTGGCTCACCGCCAGATCGCCCTCGCCCGCGTCCATGACCTGCGCGGGTCCCCACGTTTTGCCGGCGTCGTCGCTCACCTTCACATGCGCCTCTTCGGTGGGTGTGTTTTCCTCTCCACGGTTGAAGCCATAGGATGCGTAGAGCCGCCCTTTGTGCCACGCGAGACCGACGCCAAGCGTGAACTTGCACTGGTCCGTGTCTGGTCGCTGATTCTTGATCACATGAAACTCCACCCCGGCGGCTTGGGGCAGTTCGGCAGCTTTCGGGAGCGCTTGCCTTTCGTCCCAGAGCGGAAGCCCGACCACCTTGTTCACCTCGTGCGTGACAATTACCGGTCGGTAACCTGCAGCGATCTCCGCCGCCGTCAGCGCACGGGGTTCCAGGGTGAGTTCATCCAGAGCACCGGTAAAGGGCTGGCGCACTTGGTCCGCATCCCAGACGCCGCCGAGTGTGATGGGCGCCTCAGTGCTCGCGACCGGCGTTTTGAGCGCCACCTCGCCCACGGGTTTGCCATTGAGAAACAAGGCCGCTTTCTCCGAATCGACCACCAAGGTCACGCAATGCCACGCACCGGCCTTCAGCGGCTCCGCGCATGAAATCGTGCTCCAGCCACCCTGCTGGAGGTAAGCCTTCAATCGCCCATCCGGCTCGATGGTGAGGCTCCACTGGCGTTCGTTGCGCGAGTAACGATTCTTCGCCGCAAGCATCTGCTGCCCGCCCGCCAGATCGTAGGGGTTGAACCACAGCGAGACGGTGAACGCGCCGCCGCCGAGCTTCGCGCTGTCTTTGAGTTCGATGACCGAATCGCCATTGAGCACGAGGCTTTGGCTTGCGGCTCCTGCGGCGGTGGTCGTCTTGCCGCGAACGATGAGCGAATCATCGACACCATCCAGCGGCCAACTCGCTGCCCAAAGCGGGGAAGTGAGACTGAGAACCAAAAGGAGAAGTTTCATGGGATGGATGTGTTGGTTGAGTGTTGTGACAAAGTTTTCCGGCTCCACCATGACGCCAGCGCGGAACTGGTGATGGCGCTCCAGGGACCGAAGGTGGCGGAGGCGAGTGCGGCAGCGGGGCTGTGCAGGACATTGAAGGCGAGGCCGGTGGCCATGCCGCCGTTTTGCAGGCCGACCTCCAGCGCCATCGTGCGGCTGTCGCGGGCGTCGAGTCCGAGCAGTCTGGCCGCACTGTAGCCGAGCGCATAGCCGGTCGCGTTGTGGCAGGCGGAGGCGGCGAGCAGGACGAGGCCGACTTTGAGCAAATCGTCGCGCGACATCGCCACGGTGATCGCGACGATCAGGGCGATGGACAGCATCGCCAGCGGCGGCAGCACGCTGACAAGCTTGTCCGCCGCACGAGGCAGGAAGCGGCGGATGGCAAAGCCAATGGCGAGCGGCGCGATGATCATCTTGAGGATGGAAAGCATCATCGGCCCGACCTCGACCGGCACGTAGGCACCCGCGAGCCATTGCATGGCAAACGGCGTCACCAACGGCGAAAGCAGCGTCGAGACGGCGGTCATGGTCACGGAGAGCGGCACATTACCTTTCGCCAGATAGGTGATGACATTCGATGACACACCGCCGGGGCAGGAGCCGATGAGGATGAGTCCCGCAGCGACCTCCTTTTCCAATCCAAAGAGCCGCGCAAAGGCGAAACCGCCCATTGGCATGATGCTGTATTGCAGCACCGCGCCGATCACCACCGCACGCGGCGCGGAGAGCACGCGGGTGAAGTCCGCGAGCGTCAGCGTCATGCCCATGCACAGCAGGATGAGTTGCACGAGCGGGGCGATGACTTGTTTCATCTCAAAACCGCCCGGCGCGATGAACCTCGCCGGAAACGTGAAGGCTGCCGCGCCGAAGGCGAGAACGGTGAAGGTGAAGCCCAGCCCGCTCAGCCACTTCACACGTCTCGACGCCACGGCGAGGGCGCTGAAGAGGACGATGAATGTGAGGCCGGTGGTCATGGGGAGTGAGCGTTCGCGCTTTAGGACAGCTCGTCAGCCAGCTTCAAGACCGCCTCCAGCGCGGGTTTGATCTTTGCCTGCTGTTCCTCGGTGGCCGGGCGCATGGGCATACGCGGGAAACCAGCGTCCACGCCTTGCAGCGACTGTGCATAGCGGATGCACGCGGGCAGATTGTAATGGTCCGTGGCATTCCAAAACCGCAGGATCGCCTCGTGGAGCAGTCGTGCATTGGCGTGATCGCCCTTCGCCACCGCATCACGCAGCAGGGCTGTCGCACGCGGAATGCCGGAGGGCGTAGCTGCGATCACGCCCGGCGTGCCGAGGCAGAACGAGGGATACATCAGCGCATCCACCGCGCTGTAGATCTTGCGATCCTTCGGCGCGTTGATCATGAGATCGGCGAAGAGTTTCAAATCGCCCGCGCTTTGCTTGATGCCCATCACGCCCGGCACCTCGTTCATCAGGCGCACCGTCAGCTCCGGCGAGAGATAGCACCAGTGCACCACATTGTAGATGATCAGCGGCATGCCCGTCTCCTCGTGGATCACGCGGAAGTGCTCGATCATCATCTCATCATCCGGGCGGAAGAGATAGTGCACGGGCGTGAGCTGAATGGCGTCCACCCCAAGTCCTGCCACCGCCCTGATGCTGCGGATCGCCTGCCGCGTGCTATCGCAAATCGTGCTGGCGACGAGCGGCATGTCCGCCGGCATGGCATCGCGCACCTCGCTCACGCAGGCGCGGAGTTCATCGGCGTCCAGGGTCTGCCCCTCGCCAGTCGAACCACCGACCGCGAGGCTGTCGGCCCGCTCACGAACGAGGAAGTCCACCTGGCTGCGGATGGACTTCGGCATCAGTTCGCCGGAGGAAGAAAAGGGCGTCGTCATCGGAGCGATGACACCAAAGGGGACTTTGTCGGGCATGATCATGGGTGCTTGAGGTGAGGTGGTTGATTTGGCATAAGTGCTTGCCGTCTGGATGATGAAACGCGCCCTGGCCTGCGTTTTCAATTCACATAGCCAGCGGCGCGAACCTTTGACCTCTGCCGCATAGACCGAAGCCCGATTTCGCATATTGAAGCCATGACCACCACCGAACTGCGCCGACTCTCCGAACTCCGCTCCGTGCTGGAAGGCTTCGCCGCCCGTCATGCGGCCACGCAAGCCGCCACGTCTCCCGAAAGCCTCAAACAACTGCGATCCATCCTGAAACGGATCACCAAAGCCGTGCGTGCCCGCGACTACGGCGCCTTCCGTCTCGCGGACCTCGAACTGCACGAAACCATCGTCAGCCTCGCGAACGTTCCCATGCTCCAAGACACGTGGCGCACCGTCTGGAACGGCCTCCTCGCTTTTCACAAGCAGGGCTTCGACGACTACTTTCCCGATGCCCGCGTCCTGGCCGAGGAACACGAGCACCTCGTCGAAACCATCGCTCTCGGCGATCCCGCCGCAGCCGAAGACGCTGCACGCAGTCACGTCGAGGCCGTGTGGTTCCGCCTCGCCGAGCAAACCAAGTCCACCACCGAACCCGAAGGCGATCCACTCCAACGCGCCACTGCGCATCTCGCCTTCCGCCTGCATTGCCCGCTGAAGCTCACCGAAGTCGCCAGCAAAATCGCCTTCACCAGCCCCGGCAATCTCTCCCGCCTCTTCCGACAGCAGCACGGCCTCAGCTTCCAAGCCTACCTGCAAAGACTCCGCCTCGAAAAAGCCGCCGAACTCCTCCGCACGACCAAGCTCCCCATCGCCCGCATCGCCAAACGCGTCGGCTACCGCGACGTCTCGCGCTTCGGCCAGCACTTCAAACGGATGTTTGGCGCGACACCGGTCGAGTATCGATCCGCCGAACGGCTGCGATGAACGGCGCGCACATACCCGTGCGAGATCGGTCGTGGTTGTCCGGCATGGATAGGGTGACTCGTCGGCGAAGTGAGGAAATTGCGGCGGCGGAGCGAGGTGTGATCGCGTGAGTCGTGTTGCGCACTGCTTTCATCATGTTGAAGGATTTTTACTCAAGTGTTTGGTTTTTGGTGTCCGGCGCGAACCAAATGACGACGAGGCCGAGCGCATAGATCATCGCGCAGATCGTGCCGACCTTGGCGTAGTCGCCACCGAGCGCGGTGAAGAGAAAGCCAGCGAAGAGCACGCCGACGGCGGTGGCGAAGCGGCCCGAGTTGTAGGCGAGGCCGCTGCCGGTGGCCCGCACCCGCGTGGGGAACAGCTCCGGCAAATAGAGCGCCAGCCAGCCGAAGAAGAGCGTGGAGACACAGCCCTGCGCGAAGACCACGGCGTGAAATCCCGGCCGCAGCGGCGCGGTGAGCTGGAACATGGCCACCGTCAGCGCCACCGCGCCGAGGCTGATGAGGAAATAACTGCGGCGATGACCCAGCCAGGCTGCGAGCTGGGCCCCGGTGAAACTGCCGATCACCGCGCCCAGCGCCCACCAGCCCTGCGTGGCCGCCTTGTAGCCGCCATGCGTCGTCCCGGCCACTTGGTCAGCCCAGGGGATCATCCACTTGCTCGCCGACCACGCGCCGACCATCGGAATCGCACTCACGGCGATGCCCACCAGTGTGAAGCGGATCAGGCCGGGTGAGAACAGCTCGCGCAACGGCGTGGACGGACCTTTGACCGCACCGCGCGAGGCGAGCCAGCGCGGCGACTCCGGCAGTGCGACGAGCACGAACACGCCCAGCAAGGCCGGAGCGCCCGCCAGTTGGAAAATCCAGCGCCACGATTCCGGCGTCACCGGCCAGGTCCGGGCCAGTTGCGAGAGCATGAGGATGCCGGCATTCAGCCCCGCCATCATCGCACCGGAGACTAGCGGACGTTTCGCTCCCGGCCAGCACTCCGAAACCAGCGCGATGCCATTCGGCCACAGCCCGCCCACACCGAGACCGACCAGAAAACGCAGCACCAGCATTTGCTCCTGCGTTTGCACCCACGCACCGAGGGCCGCGAAGACCGAGTAAAACAAGATGCTCACGCCCATCGCCCGCGCCCGTCCGATGCGGTCGCCGAGACTGCCGAGGAAGATGCCGCCGATCGCCGCGCCCAGCATCAGCGCCGCCGTGAAGCGCGCGAACCAGTCGCCGCCCAGCGCGGGCGTAAAGTCCGCGCCCAGCAGACTCTTCGACACCGAAAGCGAAGCCACAGGCATGAGGCCGAGTTCCACGCCATCGAAGACAAGCGCGAGAAAGCACACGACGAGCACCAGCATCCGCCGGCTAGGCGATAGTTCGTGGCTGCCACTCATGCGCCGCTCCTCCTCAGCACTTCGATGATGGCGCTGTTGTCGAGATCGCCAAGACCCGCAGCCACAGCTTTTGTCAGGATGGTGCGATGCGTCTCCGTGAGCGGCAGTCGCAGCCCGCCGGTTTCGCCCGCCTGAAGCATGAGTTCCACGTCCTTCAAATGCTGCGCGAGCCGCGCCACCGGGCTGAACTCGCGGTGAATCATCTTGTCCGCCTTGCTGCCCATGATGCGCGAGTAGGCGGCGCTGGTTTTCAGAATCGCCGCCGTCTTTTCCGCATCGAGCCCGAGGTGCTCGGCAAACGCGAGTCCCTCGGCGAGCGCGGCGCGATTGAGCCCAAGCACCAGATTCGTGACGAGTTTCATCTGCGCTGCGGACCCGCTGCCGCCCACCGCCGCCACCGGACACCCGAGCGCCGCGAAAAGGCCGCTGCATTGCTCCTGCGCCGGCGCATCGCCCCCGACCATGACCAGAGCCTCGCCACGCCGCACCTGCTCGCTGCTGCCGGAAACCGTCGCATCCAGATAAGCCACGCCCTGCACCTGCAACAAGGCCGCCAGCCGCACGGCGTCCTCCGGCTTGCCGGTGCTCGTGTCCACGATCACCGTGTCCCGCTGCAAATGGGCGCGCATTTCGCCGATGACCCCGGCAACCACCAGCGAGTCCGGCAGGCTAAGCACGATGCGCCTGCAACTTCGCGCGACTTCACCCACATCCGCCGCGACCTGCGCTCCGCATGCCGCCAGCTTCACCGCATCCCTGTCCCACGCCAGCACACAAAGCCCCGCCGCTTGCAATCGCTCCACAATGGCCGTGCCCATGAGGCCCGTGCCGATTAATCCGATGGTATCTTCTGCTGAAGTCATTCGCCCTCATGCTCTCACCCGCGCCATGATTCGTCCATGCGATTTCTGCCTGCGAGGGGATGGAAAGCCCACGGAACTCGCGGAATACACGGAAAGGGATCGGGTGAGGTCATTCACTGAAAAAGTGAGCTTCCGGTCATTCGGTGGGTTCCGTAGGCCATCATCGCCGTTTCGGAGTTGGTTGGTCCGCCTGCAACCAAACATGCTTGGCGGCGTTTCAGGCAGCATGAAGCCTTTATTTGCCCTCGTGCTCGTTTTTGCCCTACCCGCCCTCGCCCAGCAGAAAGACAAGACGGCGCGTCTTCAGTCCTTGGATGCGAACAAGGACGGCAAATTGACGAAAGAAGAACTCGGTGCGCAGTTTTGGAACCGCGCGTCGGGCTACGATGCGAATAGCGATGGTGTGCTCGATGCCGCAGAACTCGCCGCGATGCAGGAGAAGGGCCGCCGTGGCAAGGAAGACCAAGCGCGGCCTGGCGGGGTGAGCTCGGCGTTTGAAGTGCGGGAGTTCAAAGGCACGAACGGGGAAACGATCCGCTACAGCCTCTTGGTGCCGAAGGACAAGCCCGCGGGCCTGCCGCTGGTGCTTTGCCTGCACGGAGCTGGCGGCAACACGGCCGCGCCGAACCTCCTCGCCGCGCCCGCGATGCAGGCGAAGCATCCGTGCATCGTGATGGCACCCGCATGCGATGGAAAATCGACGCGTTGGGCGAAAAGTGAGTTCCGCGGAGGTCTGGAGGTGCGCTCGGTGATGCCGGAACTGATCGAGGCGCTCAATGCGGTTATTGCTAAGAATTTCCTTTTTCATCCCCTCGGCGCCCTTCCCGCCGAAGGCCCGGGGTCGGCGGGGGTTCGGGGGGAGGTAGGGGGCGTTCAGGGCCATCGCGGGCAAGAATCGCCGGATTTGGCCGGATGAGTCAACGATTTTCACGTGATTTTCACGCGAAGCCGGACGGTTTCGCGGACCGGCAGCCGAAAAATTGAACCACCAGGGCATGGGATTGTGCTCCCGCTTGATTTCGCTTTTGAAATCAAGCGGGCTTCTCCGGATTGTCGCGCGGGAGGTGCCTCAGTTCACCCCGGCGACCGCCCACTCCTCCTCGGGGAACGGATCGGGCGCGTCCAGAACGAGGTGGCGTCCGTCGCCCAGATCGAGTTCGGGGGCGGTCCATGCTGGATCGACTTCCGTCCAGCGATCCGGTCCGAAATCCTCGAAGTCGTCCCGCCAGATCGCGTGGGGCGGAACCTCGATGGGCTCCATCGTCTCGACATCAAAGGGCGGTTCGGGCGGAGGCGCCAGGGCGACGATTGCTTCCCACAGTCCGTGCAATCGAAGAAAGAACTCGACTTCAGCCCTCCGAATCATCGTTCCCACGACGCGCATCGTGCCCGGACAGCACGGACATTTGTGCGGATCCTCACCCCAGACCTTCATGATGAGATCCCGCCAGAGAGGACGGAGGAAGCGTCCGCTCCGAGGTTCCGGCGCAGGCAAAATGAAGAGGGTCCCGGATGGGGGTCCCTCCTGCCGCTTCGGCCTTTTCGCCTCCGCCATCTCCGGTCTCTTCCTCCCGTTCTTCGCCGCCATTCCCCGGCTCTTGTTCGAATAGAGCCCGTAGTAGCGGACGGTGTGTTGGTTCTTCGGCGGGATGTGCTCGACGGTCGCGGCGAGGAAGTCGACAGCCTCGAAGATCTGGAAGTTGCGTTTGGTGTGCCAGCTCCGCTTGGATCGGTAGATGACCTTGCCGGTCGATTCGTTCCACGTGATTTTTTCGAGCGAGAAGGGGGCGCGTAAGAGGTATTCCGCCAATCGTTTCCTTCCCTCGACATCGTGCGGCGCGACAGGTTTTTCCCCGGCATCGAGACTGAAGCCGCTGTGGGTCCAGGCGAGGAGCTGGCGGAGTTTCCTTTCGCTGATGAGCTTTTCCCGACGAAGCAGGGCGAGGAAACGGTGCCGGAAAAGTTCGGCGAGCGGTTCGATCGGGTCGGCGGGAAGGACGTGGAAGCGCCCCTCGCGGTCCACGAGTCCGGAGGCCGCGAGGACGTGGAGATGCGGATGGAAGTTCAAGTAGTCGCCGAAGGTCTGCACGGCGGCGACGGCGGCGATGCGTCCATCAGGCAGCCCGAGTCGAGCCCGCATCCAGTCCTGGAGGCTGTCGATGGCCGTGCCGAAGAGATGATCGAGGAGCTTGCGTCGTTTGCGGAAGATCCCGCGGAGGGGTTTGGGCATCGTGAACACGAATTGCCGGTGCGGCACGTCGAAGCAAAGAACACGGGCAATCCAATCACCGGTCGAGCGGACTTTGCGCTGATGGCAACTCGGACAGAAGTGCCGCGTCTTGCAGGTGAAGGCGAGGAGGCGCTCGTGCCCGCAGTCAGGACACTGGAGCCTCGTGAAACCGGCGGCGAGGTCGCCACAGCGATGGAACTGGCGGACGACATCGATGGTCTCGTGGCGGAGAGGGCCGTTGATCGGGCGGTGGCGGTGTTCGTAGCCCGCCTGGAAGTCGGACCAGAAATGATGGACGAGTTGCCAGAGGGGCGAGGCTCGGGGACGGCGCGGGCGATAGACGGAGGGCATTAAAACTGTTCTTTAGAACAGTTTTATGCTGCGAAGTCCACAAAAATGGCCGGGTAAAAGGGTTGTGGAATCCGTTTCAAAGATCAGTGCTTCCCCCCGCCGACGCTTCCCTCAAGGAACCTGGGCGCGCCAGTCGCCCCTCGCTTTGCGCCTTCGTTGCGGCAGTCTGCGCGATTTTGCGAGGAAATCTATTAACGAACCCGTCTCCGACCCCTGGGGGTCAAACCCTCACCCAAATCCCATGAGAGGTCTGTTTTCGTGCTTTCCACTTTTTTTCACACGGAGAGGGCCGAAAGAGGCGGGCTGAAGAAGCCGCAAGCCGTTATGGGACAAT
>Ga0172373_10009542_pt1 | contig 12029 bp, 11 predicted proteins | sample Lak10m_2_FD_114546 | JGI IMG/M metagenome (GOLD analysis project Ga0172373, IMG submission 114546) | Freshwater microbial communities from Kabuno Bay, South-Kivu, Congo - kab_092012_10m | ecosystem: Environmental > Aquatic > Freshwater > Lake | place: Democratic Republic of the Congo... | reverse complement strand
AGATAGGTTGTATATAATTATCTAATTTTCTGAAAATTATTTTATTTATCAAATTAAAAAATAATTTAAAAAATATCACAAAGCATTAATTACTAGTTTCTTAAGTTAATTTTCTCTTTTTGAATAAATTATTAATTTTACAAACAGCAATTAGAAAATTAGTAGCCTTTATTCGCAATAGTATATGATCAAAATTATTACGTTATTTAAAAAAATATTCCCTTACTTTTTAGACGTTTGGCAGTACTTAATTATAATTTTAATGTTTATTATCGCTGCTATTTTTTATTTGTAAATTTAATTTGTAGCACCATCTAATGTATATTTGTGAATTAATTAATATTTGATTTTTGGACTATAAAGTAAACATTTCAATAGTAATCCCTTTATTCAATGAAGAGGAATCATTAAAGGAACTACATCACTGGCTCCTCCATATTTTGTCAAAGCACAACTTTACTTACGAAATAATTTTCGTAGATGATGGGAGTAAAGATAAATCGTGGCAAATTATAAAGGAATTAAAAAAGATTGACTCCAATGTAAGAGGGATTAAATTCCAAAGAAATTATGGAAAATCAGCTGCCCTACAAAAAGGTTTTGAAGCAGCAAATGGAAGGGTTATAATTACCATGGACGCCGATTTACAAGATAGTCCAGATGAAATCCCACCATTATATAAGATGATTACAGAAGAGGATTACGATGTTGTTTCCGGATGGAAAAAAAGAAGGCATGATCCTATTTCTAAAACCATTCCTACAAAACTTTATAATTGGGCTGCAAGAAAATTAACTGGTATTTACCTCCATGATTTTAATTGCGGTCTAAAAGCATACAAATACGAAGTTGTTAAAAGTATTGAAGTCTATGGAGATATGCATAGATATATCCCACCATTAGCAAAGTTTGCAGGATTTAACAAAATCGGCGAAAAAGTAGTAGAACACCAAGCGAGGAAATATGGTGTTACAAAATTCGGTTTAAATCGTTTTGTGAATGGTCCGCTTGACTTATTATCGGTTGTTTTCATGGGGCGTTTCGGTAAAAAACCAATGCATTTATTTGGCGCAATTGGCATGTTCTTATTTTTTATTGGATTCGCTTTTGCTTTTTACATGATTTTCGATAAACTTTTCTGGCATACTACTGCAAAACATCTAGTTGAACGTACTGAGTTCTTTCTTACTTTGGTATGTATGATTTTAGGTGTTCAGTTTTTTTTAGCTGGATTTTTAGCTGAATTAGTCGGTAGAAATTCTTCCACTCGAAATGTATATTTGATTGAAAAAGAAGTCTGAATGTGGTTAAATGATATTAATTCTGAATGGACTCTTTTTTTAGATCGTGATGGAGTAATCAATCAAAGAAACTTTAATGGATATATTACTTCCATAGATACATTCCATTTTACACCTTACTTTTTAGAGATTATTCCAATACTAACAAATTTATTTGGTACATCAATTGTTGTAACTAACCAACAGGGTGTAGGTAAAGGAGAAATGTCTCTAGAGAGTTTAAATGAAATTCATACTTTTATGTTACAGCATATAACACAGGTAGGAGGTGAGATCAATCAGGTTTTTAGCGCTACAAATTTAAAAAATGCAACCAACGATCGCAGAAAACCGTCTTCATCAATGGCATTAGAAGCAAAGAAATTATACCCTAAAATTGATTTCAGTAAATCAGTAATGATTGGAGATACCAATACAGACTTACAATTTGCAAAACAATTAGGAATGAAATCAATTTTATTAAAAAGTCCTGAAAAAATAACGCTAAAAGCAGATTTAGAAATTGATAATTTTATGGAACTTAAATCAATCCTTCAAAAATGAAAACTTCAATCTTAATTCTTTTCACATGTATCTTAAGTACTATTTTTGGACAAAATAGAATAGACGAAAAGGGGCTAAAACAAGGTAGTTGGGTTAAAAAATTTCCACAATCAAATGCTGTAGATTATACCGGACAATTTAAAGATGATAAACCTTTTGGAACTTTTATTTATTATTTTCCTTCAGGAAAGAAAAAAGCTGAAATTCAATATAGTCTAGAAAATGTATCTTACACGACAATGTTTTATGAAAATGAAACTGTTTTAGCTCATGGAAAATTTGTTAATCAACAAAAAGATAGTACCTGGAAGATGTATACTAAATCAGGAAAGATTAGCACGATAGAAAATTACAAACTAGGTTTAATAGAAGGAGAAAGATTGGTTTACTATCCTTTAGGAAATTCTGAAACAAAAAAAGATCAATTAACACAACATCAAAACTACCTCAATGGAAAATTGCATGGTAAACAAACAGACTTTTTTGAAAATGGAAAAATTTGGAGAGAATGTAATTATGTTAACGGCAAAAAAAATGGAGAAGAAATTACTTACAGTCCTTTTGGAACGATTGAATTAAAAGACTATTATTTCAATGACCTAAAAAATGGATGGTGTTTCGCTTATGATAGTACAGGCAATAACATTGCAGGTAAGGTGTATTACAAACTAGGTGATCGATTAGATAGTTTAGCAACTGTTAAATACCTAGAAAAAGTAAGACTGGCAGAAGAAAATAAAAAAAAGAATAAAGCTACAACCAATCCAAAGCTTCAAAACAAAAAAAAGAAATGAAAATACCTTTATTGATTTTAGTTTTCCTTTTTTGTATTTCATCTTGTAAGAAAACCATTGAAACGAAAGAATCAACCAATTTCCAAGATGAATTTGCTTATTTTGGTTTATTTAAAGGGAAATTTATTGAGTATGATGTCACCCATATTGTACATGATGATGAAGTAGACATTCATGACACTACATCGTTTAGAATTAAAACAGTTATAGGGGATACAATTACAGACAATGAAGGTAGAAAAGCGTTCAAATACATTCGATTAATTTGGAATAACGCAAACGATACGTGGCAAATAAAGGATGTTTGGACTGCTATAATTAATGATAATAACGCAGAATTAACGGAAGAAAATCAACGAACTGTAAAATTAACGTTTCCAATTAATAAAAATGTGTTTTGGAATCCAAACAAATTCTCTAATTTACCTTTAGAAAATGCTACATATCTGCAAATAAACATGCCATTAAATTATAGTAACTATAATTTTGATTCTACTATTACAATACTCCAAAATAAATATTTTACTATGGTAGATTATAAGTTACAAACGGAGACCTACGCTAAAAATGTTGGATTAATTTCTAAATATTTTAAAAATTTACGCATCAAAAATTTTGACACCTTACAAATTAAAAAGGGAGAGGAATGGTATTATTCCATGACTAAATTTGGTTTAGAATAATCTATATAATAATAAACCCAAACCTTTTTTTAAACATTCATTGACAATGATAAATGTAAATTCTATATTTGCCACCAAATATTTATTTATAACGAATTTACGATTATGCGTAACAAAGGATTTTTTTGGTTTTTGACAATTGTCTTGTCTGTAGTATCTATCTATCATTTATCATTCACTTGGGTTTCTAGTTCTGTAGAGGAAAAAGCTTCAAAGGAAGCAGAGATTAGAGTGTCAGAATTAGCTACTGAAGCTAAAAAAAACAATGGTGAAGCAGTTTTACCAAATGGTACAACTATTAACTTTTCAGATCCTGAAAGTTATGAATTAGCAAAAGCAGCATACATAAATTTAATTCTGAAAGAAAAAGCAGATGACAAAGTTTATCCTGTATTAGGTTCAAACTTTCAAGATGTTAAGAATAAATCTTTAGCGTTCGGTCTAGACTTAGTAGGGGGGATGAGTGTCACTTTAGAAGTTTCAGTACCAGAATTAGTTAAAAGCTTAGCGCAAAATCCACGTGACCTACGTTTCAAAAAACCGTATGAATCAGCATTGCGCATACACATGTCTAAAGGTGGTGATTTCATCTCATTGTTTGCATCGGAATTTAAAAAATTCAATGGAAGTGAAGCACTAATTGTAAGAGAATTAGCAATAACTGAAATTGAAGAATTAAATAAAAACACTTCAAACGCAGATGTTGTTTCTTACCTTAAAAACAAAATCACTTCTTCCATCGATGGTGTTGAGCAAATTATGACTAAACGTATTAACCAATTTGGTGTAGCTCAACCAAACATTACGAAAGATTCAAGAACTAATAGAATTTACATTGAACTTCCTGGAGTTCAAGATGAAACAACAGTAGCTAAAAAACTTCAATCCACAGCTAACCTACAATTTTATGAAACCTACGAAAAAAATCAAATACAACCTTTCTTATCTCAAGCAAACATTTTATCTACACAAAAAGAGGTTGTCATAGAACCAGATGACACTGTATCTCAGGATTCAACTTTAGCAAATAAAGATTCTCTTAAAAAAACAACACCTAAACCATTAACTTTTGGCTCTAAAGAAAATAGTTTAGAAACCTATTTAAATGGAGGCGAAGGTGCTATTATTGGTACATGTAAAGTGGAGGATAAAGAAAAGGTTGACAAAATATTACGTAGAAACGATATCAAGGCAGTTTTTCCTTTGGATATGGCTTTTATGTGGTCATCCAAACCTGAAAAATACGGAAATACCAAAGAAGAAAAATATGTATTATATGCAGTAAAAATTCCAGATGGAGGAAAAGCTTTAGTTGGAGGTAAAGATGTTAGTAATGCTAACAAAGGTTTAGATCAGGCTTCTGGCGCGGTAACTGTTGACCTTAGAATGACGGTTGAAGGTGGTGAAAAATGGGCTCAAATGACACAAAATAACGTTGGCAGATGTGTTGCAATAACAATGGACTCAGTTGTTTACTCTGCACCTCGCGTAAATGAAGCAATCACTCAAGGTAATACACAAATTTCTGGTAGTTTTTCCATTCAAGACGCGGAGGATTTAGCTGGTTTATTGAATGGTGGTGCCTTACCAACTCCATGTGTTATTAAAGAATTAACAAAAGTAGGACCATCCATTGGTTCTGAGAATTCACAAGCAGGTTTGATTTCTTTTGCTTTTGCTTTTTTAGCAGTTTTAATATACATGTGGATGTATTACGGTAAAGGTGGTATGGTAGCAAACATCGCTCTAGCTGTCAATGTAGTATTTATCTTAGGATGTCTTGCTTCTTTTGGAGCTGTATTAACATTAGCTGGTATCGCAGGTATTGTATTAACAATTGGTACAGCTGTCGATGCAAATATCTTAATATTTGAACGTATTAGAGAGGAAATAAAGGTAGGGGTTGGTAATACAGAAGCTATTAATATTGGATTTAAGAAAGCTTTACCTTCCATTATTGATGCGAATGTTACCCACTTATTGGTTGGTATTATCCTAAAAGTTTTTGGTAAAGGCGAAATGGAATCGTTTGCTACCACTTTGATTATAGGTATTTTTACTTCCCTATTTACAGCTATTGTAATTTCAAGATTAGTAATTACATACATGTTAGAAAAAGGAAAATCTATTTCCTTTAGTACAAACTTCTTGAAAAATGCATTTCAAAACTTCAATATCAATTGGGTTGGTAAAAGAAAATACTATTACATTTTTTCAATAACAGTAACTATCCTTGGTATTTTTTCTTTATTCACTAGAGGTTTAAAACAAAGTGTTGAATTTACTGGAGGTAGAACTTATTCCGTAAAATTCGAACAACGTGCAGACATAGAATTAATTCGTAAGAATTTAGAAAAAGTATTTGTTGAAAATGGAGAAGTTTCTTCCATTGATTTAAAGACTAAGTCAAGCGAATATTATGTAGAAATAAATACCAACTATAAATTAACTAATGATAATGCTAATAAAGAAGTTACAGGAAAATTAGTGGAAGGGTTGAATGCTTGTAAAGATAAATTAGGGAAATTTGAAATTAAAGAACAAAGAAGTGTCTCCGCGTCTATTTCTAATGAATTATGGACGTCTTCAGCTATTGCGATTTTAATTTCTTTAATAGTAATATTTGCATATATACGTTTACGTTTTGAAAATTGGCAATATTCATTAGGTGCAATAGTTGGTTTAGCTCATGACGCATTCTTCGTAGTATCTGTTTTCTCTTTATTACATGGTTATTTACCTTTTAGTGTTGATGTAAATCAAGCATTTATTGCAGCTATACTTACTGTTATGAGTTACTCTATGAATGACACTGTAATTGTATTTGATAGAATACGTGAAAATTTAAGAGCTAAAAAAGCAGATGAAAACAGAGAAGAAATTATTAACAAATCGTTGAACACAACGTTGAGCAGAACCTTTAATACTTCGATGATTTTATTTTTAGTTATTTTGATTATGTTCATCTTTGGAGGACCAGCTATTAAAGGATTCTTATTTGCAATGTTGATTGGTGTAGTAATTGGAACGTATTCATCCATTTGTATAGCAACACCTTTACTGATAGACTTAAATAAAAAAGGTAAAAAATAATAACATAAACATAAGAGTTCAATATTTTTTTTGTAAGTTTGCAATCCAAATTAAAAAGATTTAATTAAATAATATATGAAAGCAGGAATTCACCCAGAAGATTATAGATTAGTAGTTTTTAAAGATATGACAAATGACTATGCGTTTTTATGTCATTCATCTGCTACGTCTAATGAGAACATTAAATGGGAAGATGGTAACGAGTATCCACTTGTTAAATTAGATATCTCTCATACATCTCATCCATTTTTCACTGGAGTTGTGAAATTTGTTGATACGGCAGGACGTATTGATAAATTCAAATCAAGATACGGTAGACATATCAAATAAGCCAACAATTTTGTTAATAAAAAATGCCCTCATTGAGGGCATTTTTTTTGTATTATTGCAACCAAAATAAAGATACATTCTAGGTATCCTTTGATATTCTATGCTACAAAAAATTGCAACATTCTTCTTTCTAGTTCACTTATCTGCATTTTCAATTGCAGGTAAAATCGACAGAGCTTATGCTAGTCTAAAAGAATTAAACTATTTTGATGCAAAAAAATGTTTTGAACATGAATTAAAAAAACATTTAGTTCCAGCAGCATATGGCCTTTCTATTATCTACTATCGACGAGACAACCCATTTCACAACATCGACTCTGCATACCGGTATGTTGTTTTAGCTGAACAACACTTTTTTAGTCAAAGTTCTAAAGATTCATTAAAATTTTCGACACATGGAGTAAATTATGAATCCATTTTATCTTTACGCACCAAAATTGTTACCGTTTATTACGAGCAAGTTCAAAACGAAAATACACAAGCAGGATATGAAGCTTTCACACAAAAATTCCCTTGGTATTCCAAAAATAATGATGCAATACACAAACGAGATTCAATACTATTAGCTAAAGCACTATGGATTAATAAGAGTTTTTATTATGATTCTATTATTAAAAACATACCACATTTTGAATTTTTACAAACCATTCAAGATCGCTACGAATTAACCTATTTTGCAGAACAAACAAACTATGGTAGAACAATTGATTATGTGAATTTTATTCGCGATAACCCTACAAGTAAATACATAACTGAAGCACAAGATAAAGTATTTGAAATTGAAACAAAAAATAATACAGTAGAAAGTTTCTCAAACTATATTGCTCATTTTCCGTCTTATTATAATATTCATACGGCTTGGAAAAAGCTGTATAAACTATATATGTATGAGTATACGGATGAACGTATTAAAAAATTTAAAAAAGAATTCCCAGATTACCCTTTTAAGGATGAACTTAGAAGAGATATGGATTTAATTAAGCTTTTTTTATTTCCTTTCAAACGTGGAGATTTATATGGTTTTATGAACCATAAAGGAATTGAGATTTACTCACCTCAGTATGAGTCTTTGAATCTATTTAGCGAAGGACTTTCACTTGCTATGAAAAACGGACAATATGGTTATGTTGATAAATTAAACAATGTTGTAATTCCTTTTCAATTTGACTATGCAACAGACTTTATTTCTGGTCGTGCAATTGTTGAAGTAGGAGGTAAATCTGGTGTAATAAACCGCTCTGGCAAACTCATTTTACCTCTAGAATTTGTTGAACTTGGACAATTTTCAGATGGATTAATCTATGCAAGTAGAGATTCTTTGTATGGTTATTATGATTTGCAAGGAAATAATATAATACCGGAGAAATTTTCAGATGTTTTTCCTTTTTCCAACGGTAAAGCGAAAGTGGTAATTAATTCTAAACAAGCCATAATTGATTCTCTTGGTAATTATATTATTGAACCTGTGCATAAAGAGGTGTATTATTTTTCTGACACTTTGTTAGTCTTTAGAGATAGTATTCTTTTTGGAATCAAAAGTTTAAAAAATAAAATAATTGTTAAACCCACGTATGAATATATTTCACCGCTTCATAATGGAAGGTCTATAATGATTTACAACAATAAATTAGGTTATTTAAATGAACTTGGTGTTAAAATTATTAAACCAATGTACGATGTAATACCTAATTATTTGCAAATATGCGTATTTCATGAAAATTTTGCTAAAATCAGGTTAAAAGGAAAATATGCAATCATAGATAAAAATGGAAAATATGTGTTAAATCCTGAATACATTGGTTTAGGTGAAGTCTCTAAACTTGTTGCTTTTAACAAGGGAAAACAATGGGGGTATATTAATTTAGAAGACAAAACTACCACTATACTTCCATTATTCGACTTTGCATCTAGTTTTCATTACGGTTTAGCTATTGTAGATGTTAAAGGTCTTCAAGGGGTAATAAATGAAAAAGCAAAGTGGATTATTCCTGCAATATTTACCAATGTTAAACTAATTGCAGATAATTTTTATCTAGTATATAATGGCGCTAAGTACGGTTTATATGCGCTGTCTGGAGATCAATTAATCCCATTAGAATATGATCAAATTCGTTCGATTTCAAATGACTTACTCGTATTAAATAAAGGAGATAATTTTTATTATTACCACTTGCTTGAACATAAATTAATAAGTCAATCCGCAGAAAATGAATAATTTTTTGAACCTAATTGACAAATATAAATTTAGTATTCTAGCAGTTTTTGTACTGTACATTGGTATATTTATGTATTTACAAATTTCATCCTTTGAAAAATCCTATTACTTAGAAGATTGGTTTTTTGATCAAAAAGTAAAAAAGAATGAAATTTTTCTTGAAATTCAACCAGAAAATATTGAACTAGAAACTAATTTTTCTTCAAGTATAAAAAACGTAGTTCAAGATCAAAACGATACCAGAGAAAAATCTATGGAAAAATGGTCAGAAGCTAAACCGTCAAAAGAATACTCTAAAGAAGTTACTCGCTCATCAAAAGAAATAGAACAATCGATTAAAGCTTTAGAAAAACAATTTTTTAGTGAGACTGGAGGAGAGGAAAAAAGAAAAAAAATTATAGAAGAAAGAAATGAAAAATTAAACAAAAATAAAGAAAGAGAAAAACCAAATACTACGAATGCAACAAAGTCAGGAGGTGAAAAAGCATTTGCAGGTAATGTGATGGTAAGTTGGTCTTTGGTTAATAGAGAACCACACCAAAACGATCCTTATTTTGTTAGAAACCCAGGTTATACATGCGGAGATAGAACAACTGGAGTTGTGTCCATTAAAATAAAAGTTGATCAATCTGGAAAAGTAGTTGATGCAAAATACAATCCAAACAATAGCAATTCTGCAAGTCCCTGTATGATCGAACAAGCTTTGAAATATGCTCTAATTTCTCGTTTCAATTATTCGAATGATGCTTTATCCATCCAGGATGGTTCAATTCGATATACGTTCGTTTCACAATAAAAAAACATTGTTTTAACGTCAATATTTATATATTTAAATTTTAAAAATAATTACTATGAGTAACTATCCTTGGACAAAAATTAAAGATTATACAGATATTCGTTTTGAATATTTAGATGGAATTGCAAAAATTACTATAAATCGTCCTAAGGTTTATAATGCGTTTAGACCTGAGACTAATCTAGAAATGATTGATGCAATGACGATTGCACAAGAACGTCAGGATATTGGTGTCATCATTTTAACTGGAGAAGGTGATAAAGCATTCTGTTCTGGTGGTGATCAGAATGTAAAAGGAGTAGGTGGTTACATTGGAACTGATGGTGTGCCGAGATTGAATGTGCTTGATTTGCATAAATTAATACGTTCCATTCCAAAACCAGTAATCGCAATGGTAAATGGATATGCGATAGGAGGTGGGCACGTTCTTCACGTAGTTTGTGATTTAACAATAGCTTCTGAAAATGCGCGCTTCGGACAGACAGGACCAAAAGTTGGAAGTTTTGATGCCGGTTTTGGATCAAGTTATCTTGCTAGACATGTAGGACAGAAAAAAGCCCGAGAAATTTGGTTTTTATGTGAACAATATACTGCTGAAGAAGCAGAAAAAATGGGAATGGTAAATAAAGTGGTTCCATTTGATTTACTTGAAGAAACTACAATAAATTGGTGCAAAACCATATTATCAAGAAGCCCGATGGCGATACGAATGATCAAGCGAGGTTTAAATGCAGAATTAGATGGTCAAAGAGGTCTGATGGAATTTGCTGGTGATGCGACATTGATGTATTATCTCATGGAAGAAGCGCAAGAAGGTAAACACGCTTTTTTAGAAAAAAGACAACCTAACTTTCAACAATTTCCAAAATTTCCTTAATCAGATGCGTTTAATTATTATTAGTTTATTTTTAATTACACAAATTTTATCCGCATGTACGGTAGAAAATGATCCCAAGGCAGAATTCTACTTCAACAAAGGAAATAAAAAACTAGAAATAAACGAATTAGATGATGCTTTACATAGTTTTAGGATGGCTTTGAAATTTAAGTCTAATGAATTGTTACACGCAAAAATTTATAGAAATTTATCCATAACTTATCAAAATTTAGACCAATTAGATTCTGCAAGTTATTATTCTCAAAAAGGATATGAAGTAGCACCTTCGGATTCATATATGTTTCACATCAACCGTGCAGAATATTATTTACTAAATAATAATGTATTTAATTCAATAAAAGAGCTAAAAATAGCAAAGACATTAGATCCAAAACAAATGGAGGTTTATCACACTTTGTGTCTGATTTATTCTGGAGAATATGGGGATGCTTATTTTGATCCAAAACTTTCTGAATATTACGCTAAAAAATCTTACTGGATGAAACCATCTAGCTTGAGTAAAGAACAATTGGGTTCAGTCTATTTTCAAAATGAAAAATATAAAGAAGCTGTTAAATTATTTAAAGAACTATATTTCAAAGATCCTACTAATAAAAAAATTGAATTTTATTTAGGTCAAAGCTTATATTTTGCCGGTGAAGAAAAAAACGGTCAGGCATATATGTTATCGGCAGCAGAACGGGATGAAGCGTGTAAATTAATGTATCAAGAAATTTTTGAAATAGGAGAAAATTTAGAATAAATTCATTTTATTAAAAAACAAAAATGGTATATTTAACTATTTAAATTGAAAATAGATACAATGAATAAATCCTTAATTGGTAGAAAAGATAAAATCGATATTCCTGCTTTAGCCATCGAAAATATTGCAGTAAAGATAGATAGTGGTGCCTATTCAAGTTCTATTCATTGTAGTTCTATTGAATTGATTTCAACCCAAGAAGGGGAACAATTAGAAGTTGTATTTTTGGATGAAACAAATTCTAATTTCACTGGTAAAAAATATATATTTAAGAACTACAGAAAAAAGAAGGTTAAAAGTTCTACTGGCGATGAACAAGAACGTTTTTTTATTCAACTTCCAATTATATTATTTGAAAAAGAATTTGTAACAGATTTTTCTTTAACTCGAAGAAATGGATTAAGAAACCCAGTATTATTAGGTAGAAAACTTACAAGTAATCATTTTGTTATAGATACAAGTATGACAAATGTTTCTTACAAACACAAGAAAAAACTACCTAAATAAATTTAATTAATTAGTCAACCCTTAAAAAGGGTTTAAATATTTGATTGTTAATAAAATAGATTTATTTTTCATTGTTTTAATCTGCAAGTTTCGTATCTTTAAGGTATAAAAACTTGCATTTTTTTGT
>Ga0172373_10009541_pt1 | contig 12030 bp, 6 predicted proteins | sample Lak10m_2_FD_114546 | JGI IMG/M metagenome (GOLD analysis project Ga0172373, IMG submission 114546) | Freshwater microbial communities from Kabuno Bay, South-Kivu, Congo - kab_092012_10m | ecosystem: Environmental > Aquatic > Freshwater > Lake | place: Democratic Republic of the Congo: South-Kivu... | reverse complement strand
CCAGGTTTTAGAAAGCGCATCGGTTTTAATGTAATCGTTCAATAACTTCACGCGCACGTTATCGTCATCGCGCACCTTAATGCGCAGGCCCTTGGCCCATAAATTGGCCAGCAACTCAAACTCCTCGTTGAACGACTCCAGCAAGTCATCGGCTGTTTCTGCATAATAATGGTTGCCTTGGCCAGCCTTGGCGATATCGATCATCAGCTCTTCATTAAAATGACCGCCCAATCCGTAGGTGGAAGTGGTGATGCCTTCGCTAGCAAACTGGGCCACTTGCCGAGCAATCGAAGCCGGGTTCATCAAGCCGTTATTGGCACAACCGTCAGACAGCAACACCACACGCTTAAGAGCAGTATTGGCTTCTTTGCGGACAAACTCATCTGCCGCCTCGCGCCAACCGCCGTGCAAATTTGTTTGCCCACCCGCGGTCACTTCGGCTAGCGCCTCATTAAGCTCACTGCGCTCCGTCATAGGGCTTAGAGGAAATTCCAATGCGACATTGCTATCAAACGTTACCAGCGAAGCGAAGTCACGGTCGGTTAATTTATCCGACATAAAGCGCACGCAGCGCACCGCTTCTTTCAGAGGCACACCGGCCATGGAGCCATGACCATCCCGGTGGGCATAGCACACGGTGAAATAGCCAGGTTAGGCCGCTATAAATTGAATGCCAATGTTAATTTTCCATACGCCTGCTATGCCAATGTTATGGAAGAGTATTACAGTCTTACCTACCCTAACAACACAAAAATTACCCGCATCCCATCTGATGTAAACTACCAAAACAACAGCATTAGCTACCAAGCCAGCTACAAATTAACCGGCAATAAACTAGAGGTGTTTAGGCGCTACCAATCAGATAACCCCAGCCATGTGTGTGGGGCAGAAAAAGTAACCGACAAACAGGCTTTCTTTAAGGTGCTGCAGAGGGATTTGAAGGGGCAGGTTTTTTATGAATAATTGCATAAACCGCCATTATTAAATTAACCATAAATCTGCTAAGTGTTTTATGATTGAAATTCAAAAATTATCTAAATTTAAAATAATAAATGCAACTTTTAGACAACATTAATTCTTTGCTTGGAGATGATCTTAAACTCTCAGCTAAGCCATCTTCAAAATTGAAAATTGCAGCTTCATGTTTTTCTATTTACGCATTCGAAGCACTAAAAAAAGAACTTGAGCAACTAGACTCTTTTCAATTCATTTTCACATCACCTACTTTCGTCCCTAATGAAGTTACTGACAAACTAAAAAAAGAAACTCGTGAATTTCATATACCTAAGGTATCGCGAGAAAAAAGTTTTTATGGAACAGAGTTCGAGATTCAGCTTAAAAACAAACTAACCCAAAGAGCTATTGCCAAAGAGTGTGCTGATTGGATTAAAAGTAAAGCCATTTTTAAGTCTAATAAAACAAAAGCTCCGATGCAGCAATTTTTGACGTGCATCAATGATGAGCAGCAAGCGGTATATCTCCCAATATCGGGGTTTACTGCAGCAGATTTAGGCTATCAAAGAAGTGATGCATTTTCGAATATTGTAAATAAAATAGATGAGCCCGCTTTAACTAGCACTTACCTGAATTTATTTAACGAAATCTGGAATGACCAAGAAAAGCTTGAAGATGTTACAGAGGCTATTTGTGAGCACATATCTTCAGCCTATAAAGAAAACTCCCCTGAGCGCATTTACTTTTTAATGCTCTATAACATTTTCAAAGATTTTCTATCTGAGATTAATGATGATGTCCTTCCGAATGATTTAACTGGTTACAAAGACTCTGTCATTTGGAATAAGTTATTTAATTTCCAGAAAGATGCAGCGACGGGAATCATCAATAAACTCGAGACATACAATGGCTGCATACTTGCTGACAGTGTTGGTCTTGGTAAAACGTTTAGCGCGCTTGCTGTCATTAAGTATTACGAGCTGCGCAATAAATCTGTTCTAGTTTTATGCCCTAAGAAATTGGCAGAGAATTGGCTTAATTACAATCGCAATCTTACAACCAATATTTTGGCTAAAGATAGATTGAATTACGATGTTTTGTGCCACACCGACTTGCAACGCACAACCGGTGAGTCTCTTGGTATGCCACTCAGTAAGGTGAATTGGAGCAATTACGATTTGGTAGTGATTGATGAATCACACAATTTTAGAAATAACGACGCCTTTAAGGAAAAAGAAACTCGCTACCAGAAGTTAATGAATACGGTGATCAAGCAAGGTGTAAAAACTAAAGTTTTGATGCTTTCTGCCACGCCGGTCAACAATCGGTTTAGCGACTTAAAAAATCAATTGGCACTTGCATATGAGGGAGACTCATCTGTACTTAAATCAAAAATCAAATCTGACCGTGATATTGAAACCATATTTAGTCGGGCTCAAGCTTCATTCAATGCGTGGTCAAAACTGCCTACCGAACAACGGACTGCTGCGACAATATTAGACACTCTAGATTTTGATTTTTTTGAGCTATTAGATAGCGTCACAATCGCGCGATCTAGGAAGCATATTGAAACTTTCTACAACACGGCAGACATTGGAAAATTTCCAACAAGGTTAAAACCAATTTCATACCATAGCCCTTTAACTACTGATACCAAAGTGATGGGGTTTAATGAGATATTCAAACAACTTAGCTTGCTAAAACTTTGTGTCTATTCCCCGGTAAGTTATATATTGCCAAGCCGAATCAAGAAGTATGAGGAAATTTACGATACTGATATTGGTGAAGGAAAAGCAAAGTTCAAGCAAGTAGATAGAGAAAGAAGTTTAGTGGCATTGATGACTACTAATCTGCTAAAGCGATTGGAGAGTTCTGTACATTCATTCAGGTTGACTCTGGAAAAACTCAAATATAACCATCAAGGTACTTTAGGAAAAATTGAAGCTTTTAAGCTTACTGGCGCAGACGCTGGATTTGAAGACATCTCATTTATAGATCAAAATTTTGAAGCGGAAGAAGAAGACATTGATGAAGATGGGGCAAGTTCAATAGGAGGTAAGGTAAAAATCAAGCTATCTGATATGGATATTCTTCGCTGGGAAGAAGACTTGCGGGCGGATCTATTTTTTGTCGAGAGCTTACTTGCAGAGATGCATTTGGTAACGCCTGAAAAAGATTCAAAACTGCAGCATTTAATCGCTCAGATAAAACAAAAGATTGACCACCCTATCAATCCAAACAATAAGAAAGTTCTTGTATTCACTGCATTCGCAGACACTGCGGATTATTTATATGCAAATTTAGCGCCCATTATCATGCAGTCACATGCTTTACATACTGGCAAGGTAACTGGATCTGACAATCCAAAGTCCACGCTAAATGACGGAAGCAATAAAAAGAATTATGACTACCAAGCACTGCTTACGCTGTTCTCACCAATCTCAAAAGAAAAGTCTATTTTATTGCCTAATGAGCCAAGGGAACTAGATATTCTTATTGGGACGGACTGTATCTCTGAAGGTCAAAACTTACAGGATTGTGACTATCTAATTAATTACGATATTCACTGGAACCCAGTTCGTATTATCCAGCGGTTTGGTCGTGTCGATCGTATCGGCTCGCCAAATGATTGCATACAGCTTGTGAATTACTGGCCTGATATATCTTTAGATGAATACATCAACCTAAAAGAGCGTGTTGAAAACCGCATGGTGATCGCTGATGTAACTGCCACTGGCGATGATAATGTTTTGAATGCCAAAGCAAACGACGTTTCATACCGCAAGGAGCAGTTACGCAAACTACAAGAAGAAGTGATCGAAATGGAAGACGTGAAAACAGGCGTTTCTATTACGGACTTGGGCCTTAATGACTTTAGAATGGATTTGCTTAACTACACTAAAGAAAATAGTGATTTAGAAAATATGCCATCGGGAATGCACGCAGTTGTGCCAGCGAACCAACAAAAAGGCTTAACACCAGGTGTTATATTTACTCTCCGCAATATCAATCAATCAGTCAATATCAATCAGCAAAACAGATTGCATCCTTATTACCTAGTTTACATTGGGGATGATGGCGAGGTAATTCACAACCATACTGAAGTTAAACGGTTGCTCGATTTAGCACGAACGGCTTGTAAAGGAGAGTCTGTGCCAATGAATGAGGTATGTAAGCTATTCAACAAAGCGACTCAAGATGGCCGAGATATGCGTCGAAGTTCAAATTTACTCGACCAAGCTATCCGCTCAATGATTGAGGTAAAAGAGGATAAAGATTTGGACAGTCTGTTTACTCAAGGAAAAACTACAGCCTTATCTAATACCATTGAAGGGTTAGACGACTTTGAGCTAATTAACTTTATCGTGATTCACGATACTCAAGGTAAGCATTAATGGGGTATGCAATTTATCAATATCCTCAAAAAGCCTATGTGAATAGGCCAATACCTAAGACTAAGTTTTATGAAAATGCCAATATCACGAAGTCGGTTAAAGATACTTTTATAAGTCAGATTCAGCAAATCACTTGGGCATATAAACTATCCCCAGAAACAATCAACTTGTCAGCAACTAGGAGCCTTTTAGAGATACAGGTATTCAACATCCAACTAAAAACACCCGACCTTGATGAAAAAATTTTGCTAAGTATGGATAAAGCGATTTCACATCCCATTATTTTTCAGCTTTATTTTGATGATAAAGTGCAAGTGAAAGTAGCTTACAAAAGAATCAACGAGTCCGATGAATCCAAGTGGGTGGTTGAACAATACTATAGCTCGCAGTGGATTAATATTGATGAGGCGAATGAGGTTAAAACAAGCTTACCTTTAGCCTTGGACTTGAATGGACTTTATGAGCAAATATTAAAAGAGCTTCTGCCTTTAGAAGCCACTGCAGGTGAGGGCATTAAAGAGCAAACGCAGAGGCTTAGTTTTATTACACAAAAGCAAAAAGAGATTACCCAGTTGCAGAGTAAAATGCGTAATGAAAAGCAATTTAACCGCAAGGTAGAAATGAATAATCAACTTAAAGTCTTGCAGCAACAGCTAGACCAATTACAAGCATAACTAAAAAAAACCAGAAAAACACAGGATGAAACAATGAGTGACGCTAATCAACCATCAACTGACAAACTCGATATGCAATCACCCGATTTAGTGAGCCAAAACTTTGAAAAGTTGGTGGAGCTTTTTCCCAATTGCGTGACGGAATCAGCCACTGGTAAAGCCATTGATTTTGATTTGCTCAAACAAGAACTCAGCCATGCGGTGGTAGAAGGCAATAAAGAGCGCTACCGCTTAGAGTGGCCTGGCAAACGTGAAGCGATTGTGACTGCCAATTTACCCACCACCAAAACCCTGCGCCCAGTGCGAGAGGACTCTGTGGATTTTGATAACACTGAGAATATCTATATTGAAGGCGATAACCTTGAAGTGCTTAAGCTTTTGCAAGAAAGCTACCTTGGCAAAATCAAGATGATTTATATTGATCCGCCTTATAACACTGGAAGAGACTTTGTTTATAAAGATAACTTTCATCAATCAGATTTAATCAACCAAGTTCAAAGTGGATTCAGAGATGAACTTAATAAGCGTTTGATAGTAAACCCTGATACATCAGGAAGATTTCACTCTGACTGGCTTAGTATGATCTTCCCGAGATTGAAAATTGCAAGAAACCTGTTAAGGGATGATGGTGTTATTTTTATATCAATTGATGATAATGAAGTTGATAATTTGAAGAAAATTTGCAATGAGATTTTTGGGGAAGAAAATTTTATTGGATGTGCTGGACGGATAACAAAGAAAAGCAACAACAAGGGAGATTTTTGGGCGCCTAATTTTGATTATTTATTAACTTACACAAAAAATATTGCTTTAGCTGAAGAGTTTTTTGGTGGTGCAAACATATCTGCTTACAACCTTTCTGATGATGATGGCCCACGAAAAGGTGAAAAATATCAACTCGTTAGGCTATACATGTCAACCATTCAAAATAGAAATCCTGAGCAAAGATTTTGGATAGAGTGTCCTGATGGCTCAAAAGTTATACCTCCGGGTAAAACATTCCCACCTGAAAGACCCGAGCTTGGAGATGGTATATGGAGATGGACAAGAAAAAAATTTGAAGAGGAAAAGGACAAGATTGTTATTAAACAAGTGAGGTCATCAAACTTAGTGACAGAGGATGGTTCTCCGGCAAAATGGAATGTTTTTACAAAGACTTATTTGAATGATGTTATTGATAACTCTTCGGCGAAGCCAAACAGTTTCATTGAGGATCATATTAATCAAAAAGGGTCACATGAAATTAATGAATTGGGTATTAAATTCGATTATTCAAAACCGAGCTCATTGATTAAATTTCTAATGGAGATTTGTAAGGTTAAAAAAGATGATGTAGTTATGGATTTTTTTGGCGGATCTTCAACAACAGCAGATTCATTACTACAGCTTAATGCATCAGATATAGGTAAGCGTAAATTCATAATGGTTCAGATTCCAGAGCCTAGTGAAGAAAACTCGGAAGTGGCAAAAGCTGGATTCAAAACAATTTCAGACCTAGGTAAAGAACGCATCCGACGCGCTGCAAAAAAAATCAAAGAAGAAACAGGGGCTGACATTGATTACGGCTTTAGAGTCTATCGCTTAGATGAAAGCAATATGCAGGATGTGTATTATCGTCCGCAAGACTTTGACCAAGGCAAAATGGATTTGTTTGGTGACAACGTAAAACCTGAACGCACCGAAGATGATTTGTTATCGCAAGTGATGTTGGATTGGGGCTTGCCCCTCAGCTTAAAAATTGAACAAGTGAATGTATCTGGCAAAAAAGTATTTAAAGTCGCTGAAAACTCTCTGTTTGCGTGCTTTGACAAAGGCATAGATGACGCCTTTGCCAAAGAGATTGCCAAAGAAAAACCACTGCGTATTGTCTTTAAAGACGCTGGCTTTAAAGACGACACCGCCAAAACCAATGTAAAGCAACTGCTCAAGCAACTCAGCCCAGAAACTGAGATGAAGGTGCTGTAATGAAACTGCAATTTAAAGAGCAAGGGTTTCAGCTACAAGCCGTAAAAGCGGTGGTGGATAGCTTTGAAGGGCAACCCCTCAAAACCAATAAATTTACGCTTGAGCGTAGCCAAGAGATTATACGTAAGGCCAAGTTGGCGGCTGAAGGTAAACAAGGCTTATTTGATGAAAATGAAGTGCTTGAGGAAATTGGCTACCGTAACAGCCCCTTGGTGATTACCGATGCGCAAGTGCTTAAAAATATTCAAGCCGTGCAAAGCGCAAATGACTTAAACGAAAGCCAAAAGATTGAAAGGCCAACTGGCGGCAAGCACGGCTACAACCTGACTATTGAGATGGAAACTGGTACAGGTAAAACCTATACCTATATCCGTACCATGTATGAATTGCACAAGCATTATGGCTGGAGCAAGTTTATTGTTATTGTGCCCAGCATTGCGATTCGTGAAGGGGTGTTTAAGTCTTTTGAAGTGACGCAAGAGCACTTTCAGGAAATCTACGGCCATAAAATCAGCCCGTTTATTTATAACTCTGGCCGCCCGCAAGATATTGAAAATTTTGCCTCGGATAGCCGCATTAGCGTGATGATTATTAACACGCAGGCGTTTAATGCCAGTGGTGCAGATGCAAGACGGATTTACCAAGAGCTAGACCAGTTTGGCACCAGAAAGCCCATTGATATTTTGGCGCAAACCAATCCAATTTTGATTATTGATGAGCCACAGTCAGTTGATGGTGAGAAGACGCTCAAAAGCATGCAGGATTTTAATCCGCTATTTACGCTTCGCTACTCGGCAACGCACAAGGTTGATTACAACAAAGTATTCAGACTAGATGCTTTAGATGCTTATACCCGCCGTTTGGTAAAAAAGATTCAGGTAAAGGGTATTAACTTAAAAGGTTCAACAGGCACCACGGGTTATCTCTACCTTGAGCAAATTAGCCTAAGCACCACCAAGCCGCCCTATGCGATTGTGGAGTATGAAAAGCGCCAAGGTGAAGGGGTAAAACGCGTTAGACAAAAGCTCTCAGAAGGCGCAAATTTGCATGAGTTGTCTGGTGGTATCCCTGCTTATGTGAATTGCACGATTACTGAAATTAATGGATACCTGAATAAGATAGTCGTGAACGGTGAAGACATTTACCCGGGCGACATTTTGAATGACAAAGATGAACATGCCTTCCGCCGTGTGCAAATCCGTGAAACCATTTTGTCGCATCTGCAAAAAGAGAAATACTTGTTTGATAAGGGGATCAAGGTGCTTAGCCTGTTCTTTATCGACTCTGTTGAGAAGTATCGCATTTACGATGAAGCTGGCGAGCAGGCATTGGGGGAGTATGCCGAGATTTTTGAGCAAGAATACAAAAATGCGGTAAATGAGTTTTTTGATTTGTTTCATGAGGAATATAACCAATATCTGCATGAGACTGACCCAAGCAATGTCCATAAAGGCTACATGCCAACCAACTACTTTGCTTATCTGAAAAGGGATGAAGCTGAGAAAGTGCACAATGGCTATTTCTCAATAGATAAAAAAGGCAAATCCGTTGACCCAACGGTAAAGCGTGGCAATGAAGATTCTGATGACATTTCAGCCTATGATTTGATCATGAAAGACAAAGAGCGATTGCTCAGCTTTGAAGAGCCAACGCGCTTTATTTTCTCACACTCAGCACTCAAAGAAGGTTGGGATAACCCAAACGTATTCCAGATATGTGCACTAAAAAATGCAGAAGCTGGCAGCCAAACACGCAGACGCCAAGAAGTCGGCCGTGGCATGCGTTTGTGTGTGGACAAGCGCGGCGTTCGCCAGGACTTTGAATTGATTGGTGACCAGGTACATGAGTTGAATAAACTGACGGTGATTGCCTCAGAAAGCTATGAAGCTTTTGCCAAAGGCCTGCAAAGCGAGATTGCTGCAACGCTTAAAGATAGACCACAGAAAGCGGAAGTTAAATTCTTTATTGGCAAGCTGTTGGTCAACGAGAAAAATGAAGAGCATCGCTTGACTGAAGATGAGGCAAATAAGCTTAACAAAGTGTTGTATAAAAATGATGTGATTGATGACAACGATAAAATCACTGTGAAAGGCCGTGAGCTGATTGAGCAAGGCGTTATGCCTCTGCCTGAAGCATTAGAGCCTTATCGCGAGTCAGTGACTAAGCTGCTCAAATCTATCTACACTGATGAGCCGTTTATGCCAGAGGATGAGCGCAAAACGATTGTGTTAACCACTAACCCCAACTTTAAGAAAAAAGAGTTCCAAGAGCTTTGGGACAAGATTAGCTTTAAAACCATCTACGAAGTACAGTTTGATACGCAAAAGCTGATACAGGATAGCAAAGGCCGTATTGATGTGGATTTGCATATCAGTCCCAGACGTTATGAGATTAAAGTAGGCGAGTTGCAAGATGGCACTGCACAGGCGATGAAAGAAGGCGTGTTGATGCAAGAAATGCCAGGCTATAACAAGCCACTTGAGAGTGATATATATAGCAACGCCACCTATGACATTGTGGGTGAGATAGAAGCGCAAACAAACTTAACCCGCAGAACGATTGTTGAAATACTCAAAGCTATCAGTCCGCAAAAATTCTATCTTGTGCGCAAGAACCCAGAAGAGTTTATCGCCAAGGTGAGCAAGTTGATTAATGAGGTGAAAGCCAGCCTTATCATCAACAATATCGTGTATCACAAGACTGAAGAACGCCACGATGCTAAAACAGTATTCACCAATGATAAGTCTGCTTTGCGAAATGCCGACTTACTCAAAAAGCATATCTATGACTTTTTGACGGCTGACTCCACCATAGAGGCTGACTTTGCCAACGCGCTCGAAAATAGCGTTGAAGTGGTTGTGTATGCCAAACTACCAAAAAGCTTTTATATCTCCACGCCGATAGCCAATTACAGCCCAGACTGGGCGATAGTGTTTGATAAAGACAAAGTGCGCCATATCTACTTTGTTGCTGAAACTAAGGGCTCTGATTCAGATTTGGAATTAAAAGCTATTGAAAAACTAAAAATCCATTGTGCTACTGAGCACTTTAAAACCATTAGTGGTGGTGAAGTGAAATTTACTAAGGTAAGTAGCTACGATAAGTTGTTGGAAATTATTTATTAATAGGCGCCATCGGTTAGGTAAAGAAAATTGCTATTTTCTTTACCTACCACCCTTTCCCACTGTAACCGCTTGTATTTACTAGGCTCTTTGCTAGTGCCTTTTCTGGTTGTCCTTTGATAAATAAGAAAATAAGCTGCATTTAATATTTTCTTTATCAAGGAGCACCAAAAATGGCACAGGCTAAAACATTAACTCAAGCAGAAATAGATCAAGTCCTTCGTTACACAAGCAAAAGTCGTTATGCAATGCGTAATCGCTGTTTAATTCTTACCAGCTTCTGGTCAGGCATGCGCGTGGCAGAAATAGCTAATCTTAAAATGCGTGACGTACTCAACGAAGATCACACCATAAAGACTGAAATACGTCTTTCGGCAGATCAAACTAAAGGCAATGAAGCACGCGTAGTGTTCATTCCGCAGAAACTGCGTGATGAATTCACCCAATACCTAAAGACCCGCAAGTTATTCAATCCAGAAATTCCGTTCTTCCACTCCAGTAACCGACTTGGCTTTACGCCAAATACTTTATGCCAGTGGTTCTTTTGGACATACAAACGTGCGGGACTTAATAATGCATCTAGCCACTCAGGCCGCAGGTCGTTCATTACCTCACTAGCGGTCAAAGGTGTTGGGGTTCGTGTACTAGCAAGCTTGGCAGGTCACAAGAGTATTGCAGTGACCCAGAGGTATATTGATGTAAATGATGAAATGAAGCGTAATGCGGTGGAGTTGATTTAATTAAATATTAACTAGACATGAAAATTTTTATACTCTATGTTATCAATTTGATTGCTAATTTCAAATTTAGGATATTTCATGACTAATGCTCAAGATACAACAGGGTTTATTGATTACTTTAATTTACCTTTTGAGGTCCATTATAGTGACGCAGTGCCAATTACCCAGTACGAGTTTAAATCAGACCCTGATGAGAATACTGGACGTTTCTCTGATGTAAAAGCAATACATATGGAGCAAGGTAGTTCATATGGCTTGGTTTTAGCGTGCAGCCAAAATAATGGCCCCGAGCTATATTGTTGCATCACCAACAGCCATGATGAAGTTTCTCCAGAGTGGCTCAGCTTCGCTTCTGAGAATAATATAGATTTTAATTATGGGACTGATTATGCAGTCACGTTAGAGGGTAATGAAATAAAATTTGTTTCAATAGAGGATGACGAATTCTATGAAGATACAATCGACATTGATAGCTTAGACTACTGCTGCACTTATGCTTTCAATGCATACCACATAGCTGAGACAAGTCCAGAATTTATTATTCTGGACTCTGAAAACTCTAGACTAAAAGTTAATCTAGAAGGTTACATTCTAGATGAAGAGAACAAAGCAACAAGCGAACGTGTTTTTGATCCTACATCTCTTGATGAAGAAGAGTATGAGAACTACACAAGGCTAGACTTATGGGAAGCAAAGTTTGACTGGGTTAATTTAACTCTAGAGAAAGATTTTCCTGAAGACAAACACCTAAAGTTGTCATTTGACACAGAGTAAAACAATAGATTAAAAAAACTTGTACCAACCGTTACTTAAGTTACGGTTGTTTTTCTAGGTTTAATAGATGGAAATACTCCATGGGCTGCATTATCTATTAAATGCTTAGCCTGTTTTAGATAGCGACTAACAGCTATAGTCATACGCCTAATTTCTTCATATTCGCTATTGTCCATATCAGCTTCATTTGTGGACCGACGGTGAAGATCTATTTCAACGCCAGCTTTGATGCCAATCTCATTAAGAGTTAGATTTGAGTATTTCTTCCTTAGCTTGTGAATTTGCAAAAGTCTTTCTACTGTAGTCATCTGCATCTTGCTTTTTTCAAACTTTATTGTTGCTGTACTGGCTTTTTGAATATCAACTTCTCGATTTTCATAGGCTTTCTTTAAGATCTTGCCAATTT
>Ga0172373_10009540_pt1 | contig 12030 bp, 8 predicted proteins | sample Lak10m_2_FD_114546 | JGI IMG/M metagenome (GOLD analysis project Ga0172373, IMG submission 114546) | Freshwater microbial communities from Kabuno Bay, South-Kivu, Congo - kab_092012_10m | ecosystem: Environmental > Aquatic > Freshwater > Lake | place: Democratic Republic of the Congo: South-Kivu... | reverse complement strand
GGTGTGGATATGGCGGTGGTGCAGGAATGTCGTCGGCTGAAGGCAAAAGTGCTGGTGGTCGGCGTGACCAACAATCCGCGCAACGGCGGCTGCTCACACGGGAGCTATGTCAAAGTCGAGCGTGATACTTATCGCGCCGCAGGCGGACATCTGTTTGACCGCTATCACGTCCGTGACCGCTGGATGGTGGACAACGCGCAGCGGGGTGTCTTTGTGTGGAACGGCGACAGCAAAGGTACGAGAGCGGGCTACAACTACATGGTCAGCCGCCAGAAAGAAGCGCACCTGATGACATTTGCCCTGAAAGGAGCGCGGCATGGCTGATTTACAGATTCTGGCGATAGACACCTACGGTTCGCAGCGGGTAAAGCTGCCCGGTACGAACCAGATGGTGAGCGCATACAAGATAGGCTACAGCAGCGCCGCCTGTGAGACACTACTCGCATTGTATGGGGCGAAGGCACGCGATGTGTCGTCGCCTCATGCGTCTTACCGTTACGTGCAGATTGACGGTGAAACCACCGTTCGGCATGGCTATCTGCTGCTGACCGTGACTGCCGACGAACTGGCGCGGGCGGAAGCCGTGACACGCCAGCATCAACGGGCGGCGGTCTATCTCTGGCAGGCTGACCGCTGGTTGGAACTGCCACATGGACGCAATCCTGCCTATGCGGAGTCCGCAGCGCGTTCCGGTCCGGGCTTCAATCCATCGGGGTTTCGTCCCGTTTCACCTGCGACAGGTGAGAAGGAAATGGCAGTGGAAGGCATCCGCGCTGAGAAGAGTCAACGCGATCCTCATCAAAAGCCCTGGTGGTGGATATTGGGCGAGACCTATCCGCAGCGTGAGACACTCAAACGACATGGGGCGCGGTTCAGCAGCAAAAGACGTGCATGGTACTATGTGGGGTGGGAACTGCCCGACGGGATTAAGCGGCTCATCACTGAATACGCAACCACTGAAGCGGAGCCAACCACACAGCTTGAGGACGATGCCCCCTGCTCGAACGAGGAAGCGGAAGCTATTCTCGGTGTGTCAGTGAAGTCCAACCTGTCAGCAGAACCGCCACAGCCAGACGACCCGCCGCGTTTATTCCAGATTGGGCAGACGGTCTATGCCCGGCATGAACTGGAAACACCGGACAGTAAAGCGGTTCCCACTGGCACACGCGGGATGATCTCACGGCTGTACAACCGCAACAACACACTCGGTTGGAGCTACGATGTAGACTTTGCGGACAACGGCGCGGGCTGGTACTTTGAGCGCGAACTCACCGATCTCGCCCCGATCCCCGGCATTCGTATTACGCATGGCTCAGTGGTGCCGCCGGGTGCAGCGCCGCCCCCCACCGATGCCGACCTGAAACGAGCGCTGGTCGAAAGCGGACATCAACCTGAAGCGCTGGCGGACGAGTCAATGTCTGCCGAACCGGAAACTGCACCGGAGCCGGATACCTCTGAAGAACCACAACCCATCCGAATCTTCAAACCACAGCGACTTCCGACAGATGGCACGCCGCTGGATGAGGTGCAGACGGCGATTGTTCAGGCGAAAACGCAGCCCACGCCCGTCTTACACCCGACGGTTTCCCAAAAACGCGCACTGGCAGCCATCCGGCAGTCTTACATCGGTGAGTTGACCGGCAGCATCAGCGGGAATGTCTACTGTTACGGTTACGCTATTCACGACGGTACCTGTGTGTTTGTGAATATGGGTGGGCCGCGTATGGCAGTTGAGGCAATCCGGGCGAAATTGTCGAAAGGCGACATCGTGAACTGCACACCCTGGGACGCACCTGCCATCGAATTGACAGCGGGTGAAGGGAACAGCGGCATGTACCATGATTACATGCAGAATATTCCCGAAGCGAAGTTCACTTCCCTGATTTTGTGCCACGATCTGCTGGTCAATCCTAACTACGGTGGCAAGTCCACGACTTTCATCCTCCGCACCAATGAGGCACAGGCAGCGGCGAAGCTCAAACATCACGTTACCGAACTGGTCAAAGTGCCGGTCTTCGACGAGTGGGTGAGCTACCTGTATCATGCTGGACAGAGTGCAATGTTGATCCGGCAAACACGCTCCGCCGGAGAGATTGACCTGCTCAGTGTCGATTTAGACATTGATGCCTGGACACGGCTCATAACCGGCGGTATTGAGCAGGGCGTAATCACCCTCCCAATCACCAACTGATTTCATCCCATCCATTCAACAGCCGTTTGTAAGACCCCTGGCAGGCGGCTGTTTTTTGATTCTATGAAAGGAAACCTTCTCATGGCACGAGCCGAGAGCAAAATGGTCATGGGTTATCTCCCGATTGACCAACATCATCATGCCGCCATCACGTCGCTGGTCGTGCCTGCCACACCAGCGGTGAAACTGCTCGACCCTTTCGCCGGTGATGGACTGTTTCTGGAGGTGGCAGCACATGCGTGGAATCTCACGCCCTACGCCAATGAACTGGATGGCGAACGCGCTCAAGCCTGTATCGAGCGTTTCGGACCGAAACAGGCGGTACGCTGCGACGCAGAACGGCTGCTGGCATCGAACAACGCCTTTGGCGCGGCGTGGCTCAATCCTCCGTATGATCACAGCAAGGTCGAGAAAGGCAACAAACGGATTGAGTTCGTTTATCTGCGGCACAGTTGGAAATGGCTGCAAGACGGCGGGCTGGCATTATGGTGCATCTACAGCCAGCACATCACCGAAGAGCGGTAGAACTCGTCGCCAAATTAAGAGCCTGCTGTTCTGCTCTGTATTCTTCGGTTTCGTGCCACTTGATGCGGTAGGGATACTTCTTCTCCCCCCTGTAGTAAGGGGTGAACCGCCGATCCGGGGAGAAGTGATTCAGATAGCGGCAGGTGATGGTGTGCCAGTTCCAATGCGGAAATGCCTTCAGAATTTCCCACTGTGGGCGACCTGCATCCACCATCTCGCGCAGCCGCTGCAATTCTGCCTGCGTCCAGTGCTGGCGGAAATCACCCCAGCGGAAGATCAACGAAGAAGTCGAACCATCGCGCCAGAAGATGGTGAGTTCGCGCCGCACTTCATCCAATTGCGTCACTTTGGCGTAGACCGCCAGCGCCTCGAACAATTCCCGGCGGTTAGCTGCGGGGACATCCTGCCAGCGGGCAATGATCTTGTTCAGCACCGGGCGGGCATCTTCCAGTACCTCGCGCTGGCGCTTGCCCTGCCTCAATTCAAGCTGTACAGCGCGAAGGCGTTCAATCTCGCGCTCGTTGGCAGCATAACTGGCTTCCAAATTACGCACCATCTCCACGTGCTGCAACGTCTTGAGGTTTTCGAGGATGGCGGTTTTGGCACGTTCGGCACCCCGAATTTCGTTTTCAATCCGGCGCAGTTCGCTGTGACCATCTTCACGAGTGCTGGCTAAGGCGGACTGCCAGGCGGTTTCATCAATCGTCGTCGCCTTCAGTCGTTCCAGCAGCAGGGTATCAATGCTCAAATCCATCCGGCTGGCTTTGACGCTGAAAACAACGACATTGCGTTTATTCCGCAGCGCATACTGATACACCTTGTTATGGCTGTTCCATTGAGTGTGCAGTCGTCGGTGCAGATAATCTGGGGCATCCGAGAACACGACCCCACCATAAACAGGCGGTGCTTCCGTTCGGTCTTTGGCATCGTGACGGTTGTAGGTGCGGTAGGGTTGATACGCCGGGTTCGGGTCGCCATAAAAATCCAGCGGTGACAGCGCATTGAAGGCGAACATAAACAGGTCTTCGTCCACGATGGGTTCGTGGTTGTAGAAGCGGGTAATCGCGCCCTGATGCACCCAATGCCCCATGTAAACCACGTTGGTCAGCAGCTTGTCGATCCCGGAGAGCGATGGCACAATCCGCCCGGTAAAGATCGAACGATAATCCATCCGCATGTCAGTACGGAAGCCTTCCGGTGTCAGCCGTGTGACTTCCTCCGGTTCAGGGAGAAATGGCCCATGCTGTTCGACATATTCCCACGTTTTCTGCATGTTGCGATTAAAGCGTTTGAACAACTCAAAGTAGACCCGGATCGCATCAGCACAGGGAGCAAAAGGCACATAACGACGGTGGTTCGGATTGGGGCTGCCGTCAGGTAGTTTCGGGTGCATGTCCACCATATACCCGGTGATGATGGCGCGTCCTGCCCATAAGCCCTGCTCGTGCAGATAGGCGCGGCTCTTGTGCAGTCGCCCTTTGATATGATACTCAAGGAAGTCCGCTGCGTGCTGCGCTTCCTCACGGAAAATCTTCATGTGATAAGCACCCATCATCGGGTGATTGAAGTCATACACCATGCGCGGAGTCATCACCCGCACGTTGTTGCGTTTGCAGGCATCAATGAACAGGTTGGTCTGGATTTGGGTCACGTCACGGAAGAAACGGTCTACTTCCTGCGCCGCGACCAGGCTGATCTCTCCACTCTCGATGAGCGCCAACAGCCGCGCCATGCCTTTGCGATCTGCCAGTTTGGTAGTTCCACTGACACCTGCATCCATGTCAATCATCTCGATGCTGTCTCGCGCCCAACCCTGACGGACAAGGTGTTCAAACATATCGACGGTTTGCAGCGTCGTGTTGATGTTGCCGATCTGCGCGTCGGTGGACTGGCGGTAGTAAATGGCGCAGGGACGATCCACCGGCAGCGGTTCAAACCGATATGGATCAATGATGGTCTGTTCGGGGCGCTTATATTTGGTTGCCATTACCACTTCTCCTTTCCAAACAAAACGCCCTGCTCCCGCGAAAGTGATACGGCAAGAGCAAGGCGCATATTGTACAATGCTTCCTAGCCCTGCGATGTGCCAACATCACTCGCGGGGTCAGCCAGATCATCGAGTTCCACCTCGGTGGTCTGGCGCAACAACGAATTGCTCTCAGTGTACTCATTTTCATCCAGCCGCGCAACAATCCTGAGCAGTGAGCGATAAACGCTTACCAGATTCATGCCCTGCTCGTTATTCAGTTGTGGAGTTGCTTCAGGTGCTATGGGTTCAGCCTTCAACCCGGTCTCCTTGTTGACCTTTGCGGTGATACGCCACTGCTTCCAGTATGAAATGCCGCGCCATGTAAGAATCGGGCAATCTAAGTTGCTTCGCCAGTGCCTCGATCTCGGCACGTTCCCGGTCCGTCAGCCGGATCGCAAAGATTCTCTTGCGTGTCGCCTGCCGAACCGGTAGGGTAGGGATATTGGTTTTCTCCATCTGTTGCGCTCCTTCGTTTTACTCATGGTTCCAGCGTAGCACACTGACCCTGCGCGAACCCCGCAGTTTTCCAGTTTCGGGTTAGCAATCTTGCGAAGGTGTCTGAAATATTTCGGTTCTCCGCCAGAATCAAAAAGCTGACTGCTCAGGGTGTGGTATGTCCACGTTTTACCGATGCAGTCAGCTTATCAAAGTCAGATCGCGCAACCCGTGTAAAATTGGCAAATCTGACCGTCAAATTTGGCAAATCGCCCGTTAATTTTACAAAAATTGCGGAAAACGGATCATCTCGAGGTATATCCGAAGCAAAAAATTGTGACTGGCGATTGCTCACCAGCCACAGAAATGAAAACGGCTGCTCCTGTCATGCGGAACAGCCGTAGGCTTTCATCAGCGCTTTGTGCGCCTTCGCTCGATACTGATTGTTGTTGGGCCACGGACATTTGAGCCGTGCCTCTGTCGGTGGTTGCTCTTCCAGCAGCGACCGGATGGCGTAGATCATGCGCGGATTACGCTGATACTTCTCCAGCACAAGCAGTGCCGGTGTCTGATGTCCGCGCTTGAATTTGTCAATCCAGCGCAATCCGGGACGGTAGAGTTCACCAAATGCCTGCTGCACATCCTTGCGAACCGTACTGGCGTAATCGTCCAGCAGATAGTGATGATTGATTCCCGCAATGAGCGCTGCATCTTCCAGCTTGACCTGTGTCGTCACGTAGTACAGCGCGACCAGATAGCGGAAACGATGTGGTTCCGGCTGCGCTTCATACGTGGCGACTAGGCGTGCAAAGATGCGTTCGATATCAATCCGCATATCAGTAGCCGTTGCCCATGCCGCCCATAATTCGCTGCGGTTGGCTTCTAACCCGGTAATCATCCACTCGTCGGGATGGTCTTCGGTGATGACACCTTCCAGTGCATCCAGACTGAGATGGCGTTCATGACGCCGCCAGTAGTTCGCGCCGCAGTTCGCTTCCACAATCCGGGCGACAACGTATTTGTCTACATGCGCGAACATCCGGTTATCCTTTGCCAGCCGTTCCCAGACGACCATAAAACCGCGCTGAAGTGCATCAGGAAAATCCTGAAACGCGATCCCATACTTGCGAATCAGAGTCGCTGCCAGCGGTGTGCAGTCGTCCATAATCTCAGCAAAAGTGCGTTGACCAGCCCAACCTGTCGGATAGGTGGCAATGCGTGGAAATGGGCGAATTTTGGCGCGAATATCTGAATTGGACATGACGAAACCTCCTCGTCACACTGCTGGAAATCGCCAGCACGCTGAGCACAACGCTCAACGAACCGGGGACAGCGCAGAGGAGGGCACCAGTCAAACAAAAAAGCCAACCTCATCGGTCAGCTTCTCTGGTAGGTTTTAAGGTCAGGTTGGCTTTTTAGGCGGTGGTTCGGCAGTCCCGCCGGAACGGTGGTACTGGCGTACCGCCGTTGGTGTTTGACTGGGAGGAAGCCCGCGCTGTATTATCGCCGCGCCGACGTTGTGCGAGGGAGAAAACGGAAAATCCCTTGTATAGGGCTTACGGGAGAATAAACGTCTTGAATCTTATTGTGTGCCGAACCTTTGACTATGGAAGCCATACGCTAAAGTATCTTTAACTTAGACCGAGGGATTTTATTGCAGCGGTTAGAGGATCTCCGTAAAAGATAGGATCCACACGTTCCAGAACCTCCCCCGATACGTCGAAAAAACTCCTCTTGTTTTCCAACGGGATTAATGCTCTACGCGCACCATTGTCCATACCGAGTTGCAGAGGTTCGGATAAAGATCGAATTGGTTTGATATTGCCCTGTATACTCAGATCGCCAAGCACAACTAATGCGGGAGAAACGGGGGTTTTTCTCAGAGCTGAATAAATACCAACGACTAATGCGATTCCTGTCTCACAAGTCACATGGTTTGCCAACAAATCGACAGTTTCAACATAAAAGTCCGTCGTATCAAATTGCTGGGATATGCCTAATTGAACCTTGTGGCCATTTATGTAGGCGAAGGCACGTTGTATTGATTCTCGCATAGCGCTATCGACAGCACCAGATAGCTTCAACCTTCCTGTCCCTGGTGAGGTGCCAACTTCCAAGCGATATAAGCCAACCTTGCCTTCTTCATTAACTGATGAGACGTAGACTGATCCTGGTGCAAGCGGATCGGTTGCGATAAGATCCCGTCCACCTTCCTCAGGAACGCCTACATATCTCTCTTCACGAGTTTCGTTGTCGATATAAGAAAAAGATGTCTGATGGTATTCAAAAGATCCCATTTTCTTGAGCTGTTCTTTGACACGGCGACGGCCTTCAATCGCTAATTCGACTAACTCGGATAGCTCATCACGCTCTAGTTCCCCATTAGGATAGATGAGCTTTACCAAGCCTGATACAGTCTTGCGAACCGCTTTCACATCACGAGCATTGAGATGTGATCCGAGCGAGAAATGGCGGTCAATAATGTCTGTGAAGTTATGACGACGAAGTTCTCGCAAAGCTTCAGATAAATAATCAACAATAAAGCCATATCGGTTGGTAAAAAATTCAACGCGCATTTTAGGGATTTCCCAACCCGGGATGTAGTAATGGATACGATCAAGAAACGCCATATCTTCCCGTATAATGTCGGGCATAGGAGAAAAGAGGTGCGATGAACGTACCATGACCTCTACTGGTTGATTGGTGTTTCCAAACATCACAATTGAAGCATGTGCCGAAAACGCCTCTCGTCCTCTAGCGAATGTACCTGACTCGCAGTATGTCTTCAGAGTTGTCACTACTTCCTGCGGCATTTTTTGCAGGTCAGCGACCTCATCAAAGCCAATAGCATCCCAAATTCCTACCAATCCTACTTGACGGGATGACATATTATAAAAGAGGTTGGCAACTGTTGTTGAACCGGTAAGCAAAATCACGTATGGGGATAGTTGTTGAAATGCATATGATTTGCCTGTACCGCGAGGTCCAAGTTCGATCAAGTTATAGCGTTCTTCGCACAGGGGGATAAGTCGTGACAAGAAAAGCAGTTTCAACCTTCTATCGAAGTGGGATGGCTCCAAACCAATGCTCGTAATGAGTAAATCAATCCACTCATCCGTGGCAAAGTCACGACGCGCTTCTTGATAGGCGGCTAAGTCAAACGATGCCATCTGAATCGGTTTAATATTGTCAATCCAGAATGGGCTTCGCTTACCTCGTGCTTCCTCATCAAATATATGGCTCAGCTCTACTTGCGCCCAAATCCCACCCATGAGCAGGCGATCATATTGGCGAATATACTGTTCTGGAACATGTACGTACTGATGCCCAAAATTTACAAGTTCAGCCCAATACTTATCGTCATCTGATAGATAACGTATTTTCACCTTATCAATCAGAGTGTAATGTCCTTCCTCGCGCACTCGTGATTGAATCTTATTTGCCTCATCAGGTCGGACTGTGTTATCGGCAAGTGTGGAATTAACAAGCTCCAGCCCAGCTTCAATTGCAACAGGATCATCAGTTGAGCAATATTTGCCCAACAGGTACTCGATGACAAAAACAGGTACACTGCTGCCGACACTGACTTTTCGCACGAGGTCTTTACGAACCACTCGTCCGGGGAATATCTGATTAACCTTTTTATCGAATTCCGTCATCAACTATACCGCCAGCACTAGAAGAATATCGTAACTTCCATTTTATCAGACTGCGCCAGAACTGCGTCAGTGTCCGCGTCATATAGAACTACACGGGCTGTATTCTCTTTGTGATTGCCTTTATCGACTAACAGGCGAATCGTGTTCTCTTCAACTTCCAACGGGTTATTTTCTCGAAGACGCAACTGAATGTACCCAGTAGCAGGATCCAGATTATAGGAAGCGCTAAGGGTTTTTGAGATGACATCTTTACCCATTACAACCTCAGCACGTACCTTGAGCGGGCTAATGGCGATCAACTGTTTTGCTTTGCCAGAGACAGTCACAGTGAATACACTACCAATAGTGGCACTACCGGGCTGGATATTCCAAATAATCTCACCGCTTAACTCTGGTTCAAATGTGGAAACCGTAATAGCAATGCTGGGAATAATAAGTTCCTGTGGTGATAACCCCCCATGAAAGTAATTCAGACTGCTGGATACTTTGAAGCAAGTGAAACTATAAGGGGAAGCATAGTCTAAATCAGAGGTAATCCCAAAACTCGATAACGGCTCATATAAATAGGTATGATCCTGGACACCGTGATTACCTATCCACGCGCGACGATGAATATCAACCTCAGCACCCGGTTTGTCGATTTTCATATCATCACTGATATCATCAATAAAAATGTGTCCGTGATCGGCAGCTACTATGATATGACGAACGCCATTTTCTCTGAGAATACGAAGACCCTGATGGAGATATAGGAGCATATTGTCCATTGTCTGCCGTGCCACACCCTGTTCGCTCTTCTCACCGAGATGGTCAATTTCCTGCGATGTGACCAGGATAAAATCTGCCTGAGCTATTTTTTCTTGTACAGCCTTGCGGCGACTGCGGAGTTCATCCAGTTTTAGATCCACGAATGTGCCGGATACTTTACTTTCGAGATAGCGAACGCGATCTGGACGTGCGGCAAGAGTCGTATCATCTATTTGATAGACCAGTTTGCCTTTGTGTGCCACAATTTTCCCGCGATCTGCATTGGGCATCAGCGCTGCCATACCGATTTCAGTAATAGTTGGTACTGATCCGATAACAGGCTGAAGCTGTGCATTGAATTCCTGCGGCAAAATGTTGGACACCAAATCAAGCGCCATTTCATAGCGAAGGGCATCTACCAGAACGTAAGCGACCTTGCCACGTCCGATGAGAGGTTTAACTTGGGTGTCAAACAGGCGTGATTGGTGGAGGACATCTTCAAGGCGGAAGCCTGCATCGTGGTAGGCTTCCATAAAGTTTTTTGCCAGAGCAGATGCAACTTCTGTATAGCGTCTACGCCCTTGAATGACCAGTTTTTCGATGTTATCACCAGGTTCGAATGTCCCGTAAAAATCCAACCACGAGAGTTCCATCTGACGGTGATAAGTGTCAAGCAGACACCAGGGCTGTGTACCTTGTGTATAAAAGTCGATGATCGTTTTTGCATCCAGATGGGTGGTACGATGTACTTCACGATCAATGCGATCTGCCATCAAGATGAGTCGCCCGGTAGTAGCGATCAGCGACCAACGTGATTGCACCTCGGATATGTTTTCTGACGACACAGCTTCCGACCAGAAGTGACGCTTGCGGTCAGTAGCAATATCTACCAATTCTTGAGAAGCTTGTTCGAGGAGCAACTCCTCGACAATAGATTGCAAAGCCGCCTCTGTACTGGCAAAAGTGTCAATATCACGCAATTGGGTAAGCGTCCATCGGATCTGGTGAAGCTGTACAGGTTCCTCAACCTGTTGTGCCAACCTAACGTAATTCTCCTGATACTGTCTTGAGTCTCGCCATAATCGTGCAAGTCTGGTGCAGTTCTCTTGCAGGATATATCCTTCCGGCAGACGTATCCCAGCCAGTCGATCCGGGCGGTTCTCGCCTAGGGCTACCAGCAAGTCGGTGAGCACGATGTGTCGGGCGAAGGCATTACGGAGTGCTTCAACATTGCTATCTGGTAGGTCAGCGCCATATTCTTCACGCAGAAAAGCGCAGATTTCACTTATTGCTTTCCGTTCAATGATTTTCGCATCATACTGGGTCTCGTTCAGCAGACGTAGTGCGACCTCGATAGGAGTAGTCACATCGAAGATGAGCATAAGCTGGTCAGCGGAAACATCACTGCTCTCAGCAATTCGTTCAATGTCTGCGAGTGAATATTGATTGGCTTCGGTTCGCCGTTCAATTTCATCCAAGCGATCTGGACTTAGAACTGCTGACAGCGCCTGTCGAGCAATAGTTGGAAGTGCTGTATTTTGCTCTGGGGGTTGCATACCGGGTCTTAAAATAACGCCACAGGACTCGATTTCCGCCAGAGCGCCGCGGTGAGTCATCGGGTCAAGCGGTACATAGACCAGTAGGGTTGGTACTTTAAAGCCTTTGTGGGTTGCCTGATCAAACTGCAAATGAGGCTCAAGCTCGTATCGTAGCTTGAAGAAGCTACCTTCATAGCGGTAGACAAGAACATTACCCAGTGCAAGTTGATCAACAATATCTTGATAGTGCTTTTGCGGATCATACCAGACCACGACACCGTGCTGCTTGATCTGTCGCTTAATCACTTCGTTGAGATAATTTGTAACGACACCCATTAAACCGTCCTAATCTATCAGAAAACCTCGAATATAGTTGATATAACGCGCTCGAGTAGCGCGATAAAATTCAATTTTTTTCCATGCCTTTTCGTGAACCATCGGAAATATCCGACGATTCAGGATAGAGTGTTCAACAGCAATATTGGTAAATATGCCATCTTTTGAGAAATCTGGATGCCCCCAGTAGTAGCGCATTTCTCGATGATGACCTTGTTTGACCAGCATAGCTAAGACAGGCTGACCAAGACTCATTACCAGTGCGTTCGGGAACTGCTCTAGCTCATATTGCAGCACTGGCAACCACGCAAAAGCACTTGCTTCCAGCACATCAAACGACTTAATGCTGGTTGGTGGCTGAACAAAGAAGTTTTTGCAGGCGTTGGTCGCATAAACATTTTCGTCTACTGACAATCCTAAACCAGTACATACTTCTTGAAGAAAGCGACGTAGATTGCCACTTTTATTCAGATTGAGAACTGTGCTGATGGTGTCACGACTTGCCTGCACCCGTACTGTCGGGTCTTGACCGATTATCACAAGTCGGATTTTCCCCCTACCAACAAAGGG
>Ga0172373_10009539_pt1 | contig 12031 bp, 24 predicted proteins | sample Lak10m_2_FD_114546 | JGI IMG/M metagenome (GOLD analysis project Ga0172373, IMG submission 114546) | Freshwater microbial communities from Kabuno Bay, South-Kivu, Congo - kab_092012_10m | ecosystem: Environmental > Aquatic > Freshwater > Lake | place: Democratic Republic of the Congo... | reverse complement strand
GCCGTATTGCAAAAGCCGCCGCCGATAAAGCTGCATGCCCCGGAGGCGATGTGATTGCTGCCCGCCCCGATGGCCGAGAAGGTCCCGCTGGCCTGATTGACATTGCCGCCGCCTACGAATGAATACGCGCCGCTGCTGACGTTCAGGACGCCGCCCCCAATGACACCCCAGCATGCGCTGTTGGTATTCTGCTGACCGCCGCCGACAAAAGAGCATGGGTTTGAGACGATATTCTGCGAGCCGCCCGCAATCGTCGAAAATGCCCCGGAGGCCGAATGTCCGAACCCACCGAGGACCGAACTGCCACACCCAGACCCCGTATTGCTGAAGCCGAGGACCGTGGAACAGCCGCCAGACGCCGTATTGCTCGCCTCGCACCTGACACTTGAAAGGGTACCAGCCCCAAGGACGACCACACCGCAGTTGGCAGGGCAACAGCCGCCACCGCCACCACCCAGCCATCCGAAAGGACCACCCGTGCCTATGAAACTCGTTGACATGGTTAGTTAGTTGAACGCAAAGATGACCACCGCCACCCCTGCCGAGGCGTCAATGGTAAGCCCGTCAATCTTATCCGTGGGAATGGCGGCCGACAGGGTGAAGCCGGAACTTGCCGCTACCGACACCGCCTCACTCACAGCACCCCGCAAAGGGTAGTTGCCGTTCACCGTGACCGTGCCGGACACGGCAAAAACACTCACCCCCGTCACCTGATCGCTTTCTACGACCGTGAAGGAGGCGGAGGATAGATTCTTTGTATGGTATCTCGATGCCATCGCTTGCTATTTTAACGCGTCCTCCCCGAACAGATACTCAAAGGTGACTTCACCAATGATACTTTTCGCGTTGTACGCATACATTTTTACATTAGGCCGCTTCGTGATAATCACCGAAAGGTCGGCTGCCGTTACCTTGTACTGGTCAGTCATACGCTCCAGGGCCTGGCGGATGAACGGGGGGGCTATCATGCTGTACCCCTTGAAATCCACCTTCACCCCAAGGACATCCATGATGGACAATTCCTGCTCGATGCGGAAGTTCTGCATCAGGAAATAGCCCACCCCTTCGTCCTTCATGTTCAATAGCAACTGCACCTTTTCCGGCGTCACATCCTTTTGCTTCGCGTACCGGTCGATTGCCCTTGACATGATACCTTTCGACTGCGAGACAATGAACGACATAATCTAATGTAATGTACTGATAATTAACTACTTAATAGCCACCGAGGAGACATACTCCACGGGAATGGTCACTCTAAAAATACGGCTTTTGGCCCGCACAAAACCCTTCAGGCTGTAATTTATTTTACGCTCCTTGATTAGTACGGCCGCCAAACCTATGATGTTCTTCACGATCTTTTGCCCATCGAATACCATGCGCAAGTCGATGTCGGCATTGCTCCGGGCAGGTACCGGTACCGGGGCCGTACTCTCGACAAAGCCCACGTCCGTACCCTCCATCGCCACCGACATATACACCTTCTCAACCGTTGCCTCAAAGTTGCTGTCATTCGTCAGACGCATCTTGACCTGCACCTCGACCAGACGGCTCTGGAGCAGTTTGACGGACACGCCGACAATCCGATAGGTAAATTGCTTCAGCAGTTGCACCTGCCTGCGATAGTACGCAAAGCCCGCAAGGGCGACCGCGCCAATGGCAAATGCTGGGATCCATTTTTTCATGTCCTTCGTTTATGCCCTGCGGGCCACCAGATAGATAACCCCGAGGACGGCGATGCCCACCACCCCGTAAATTACATAGTCCATCGTCCGGCTACCCCCGGCCCCCTTGACAGCCTTAACACTCTCCGTCACCTCGCGCAGTTCAGCCGCCTGGGCGGCCGCTTCGGCTTCCGCTCGCTGGACATTGCAGCCGAGGATGGAGGATATGCGCACCAGTTCCGAACGGCGGATGCCCGCCGCCTTGCTCTGGGCGTTGGCCTGATTCTTTTGGGCCGCACCCCGGGCCGTCAGACGGGCCTTGTCGATGCTCTCGATGTACGCATCAATGGCCTGCATCGTGCCTTCCAGTTCGGCGCAGTTCTTCGGGTCCGGGAACCTTTTGCGCACCGCGATGACTTCCGCGTTCTCCAGGGCGGCCGTCTTCTTCGCCGATGCGTTCAGGTAGCCATCGTCATCGACAAAGCCGCTGCCCGTGCGCATGGGCGCAAGGGCTGACAATTCATTCCTTTCAATGAGGTCGGTTGCCATCTGTTACTTTTTTCGGAAAATGAAATAGCCGCCTGCCAGCAAGAGGGCCGCACCCCCGGCAATAAGCCACGGGGTCATGCTCCGCTTCGCCGGGACCGCTGCCGCCGGCTCGCCGTCCGGCGTTACCGATGTCATCACCGAGGCGGGTGCGGAAGGGCGTACCGTGGCCGTGCCGAGAACGTCATCCCCCTGGCTCACGATAGGCGGGGCATAGGGCTGGCCCGTCAGGGAAGTACCCGGGGCGGGCGTTACGCTTATCTTAGGCTCCGGGGATGCCATCACGGCGGCTACACGGCCCTGATAGAAATTAAGAAGGTCTTGCACCACCTGTACCCCTTCGTCGTACTTGGCCTTGTCACCCTTCGACTTTGCCCGGGCGCGTAGCGATTTCTGTTTCTCCAGTTCCGTCTTCAGCCCATCGACACTCGATTGCAGGACCGGAAGCAGGTCGCTTTCGGGATACTGCGCCCGTAGGCTGTTGTCGAGGTCCTGGGCGTACTTCGTAGCCCGGCGTTTCCGGATGCTCTTGGCCCCGAAGACGGCAGGCACGATGCCGGCTGGACCGATAAAGTTGGTGAAGCCCGTGGCGTTATACATGCCCATGGACGTGGAATACATCCCCCCAAAGTTAAAGACGGGATCATCCTCGGCCGTAAAGGCGTAGGATGGCATCACCCGGCCGTTGAAGTTTGACGTCATAGTGGTAGGTTTCAGAAACGATATTTGATGCCGACCTTCTCAAATCGGCGATTGATGCCATTGATGTATGAAGTGCTGTTCTCGTCCCGGATGACGGCAGGGAGCGAACCCTCAAAGTCGGGCATGGGATTGAAACGGCCGCTAGGGATTTTGCGGATACCGAAGGCGGAAATCAGTTTCAGCACATCGGCGTCATTTTTCATCGCCACGAATATGTCGGCATCGGTACCCGTCAGCAGGGCCGAGACATCACCGCAGGTACCCCATCCGGCATAACAGGCGAACAGGGCGTCCGACCATATTCTATACTGCGCCTCTGGATAGGACGGCCTAATGCCCGCCCGGGTGAGGTTCGACAGGTCCGTGGCGACCGATTGCAAGGTCTGACGGCTTTTACGCAACTGACGCGACCGCAGGGCCATCCCCCGGATACGGGAATAGACGACCCAGCCTGCCACACCTACCCCAATGACGACAACGGCCTGCCCCCAGGGGGGTAGCCGCTTGACCGCCTGACCGATGTTTACTTTCATGTCATCCCTTTTGCAGCTTGCCGCCTACCGTCTGGTACACTTTCCCATTGTGAATGAAAGTGGACGTTCCCAGCCTTGCCGCCTTGGCCCATTCCTTCAGGTATGCCTTGTCAAAGCGAAGGAGGGCAAGGTAGTTCGATGCGCTACCGTTCTTCACGATCGCCCGGGCATATGCCTGCTTCGACCGGGTAAGATACCATCCGGCTGCGCCGAGGACGAGGATGCCGCCGACCCAGTACCATGTCTTTTTATTCATAGAGATACATATTCTGGTTCTCAAAATCGCGGATGAACTTGTTAATCACGTCATACCGCTGTTTATTCTGCGCCGTAGGGGTTCCCTTAAACACTTCCAGGAAAGCGTCATATGCCTCGATGCGGGGGAATCCGAGGCCAAGGTATATCAGCAACCCGTTCAGGTCCGCCTCCACCTCGTTCTCCATCTGCTCATTCATGTTGAAATGGGCATACTCATGGCATACGATGGCCATGCGCATCGGAACGGTGTAGGGTACAAAAAAACGCTGCGAGCATTGCATGATGCCCGTATTCTTATTGATGCGGGCGGGGGTGCGAAGTTCCCGGCCGTTGGCGGCCATGATGCCCTTCAGGTATTCAATCTCAAAATTCCCAGCATGGGATACATACGTGTCGGTCTTCAGCACTCCGGCATTATAGCAAAACCGCTGCGCGAACAGGATGAACTCGCGTAGGTTCCCTTTACCGAAATCGAGGACATCCAGTTTTTTTTGTAGCGGCTGCTTCTCAATGGTGACGTCATAGAGGTTCGTTTCCGACCCGGCCGGAATGTTGCCGGTCTTGTCACAGTAGATGGACACCACCGCAACCTTTGGGGAGAGGGGCATACGGACGAAAAAAACACCATCGCCGGTGACTTTTGTGTATCGGTTCGTGAATACCGTATTGGCCTGCTCCTCGTCGTACACCTTCAGCCGCACGTCACAGGGCGTCCGCACCTTGCAGCGGACGCATAGCGTCACTTCGTCGTATCCGATGTAGACCCGGTAGTTCATGTCAGGCAAAAATCAGATTAAGTTGCGTTGCCGCCCATTCGTAAATCCACTCATTGACGTTCGGCTGATTGTTCCAGTCGATGTATTCCTGCCCAGAAATGGTCAGATTACCGGCTTGCAGCCATGTCACGCTATCACCCTCCGTAAAAGGAAGTACCGCGCTGCCGAGTTGGTAATACAGGGTTGCGGACGTGCTAAGATTGTCATTCACAATGGCCAAATTGAAGATATTGGCATCGACATTCTGGCCGCTCTGCCATACTTGGACAGGTTCAATCACTTTCATATCGCTCTGTTTTTACCAGGTTTCATATGTCCTGAAGAATGATGTTACGCCGCCTGCGGCTGCCGAAGGACTGCACGGTCGTCCGGGCCGGATCGACTATATTCCGTGTCGAGTAGTCCTGGGCGAGGGGTTCCACCGGCACCCTGGCCGCCGGGATGGGCTGGCGCAGGTTTTCCACGATATTGTCCGGAACGGACGAATGTATCGAGGATGGCATCTGGTTGCGTTCCGGCCTGTCCTCGGCGTTCTCCTTTATCGACATTTGGGGCGGCATGTCGGACGCCTTTGCCATCATGGCCTTGCGCTTGCGCCGGGCGGCTATAATGGCGAGAATGAGGGCGGCGAGCGAGAGCATGGCTATCTGGTTTCGGTTCATGGCTACACTATTTGCTCAACTTGTAGGCGAGGAAGACGATGGCAACAAGGGCCGCCGTGCCGAGGATGGCATTCATGGGTACCTTGTTTTTTCCGATTTGAATGGACTGCATCTTACTTGGTTTTTATGCTGACATAGATAAGGCCGCCGAGGGCCAACATGCCTACGAGGCCGTAGAATATCGGTTCCGGAATCCCCAGCACACGGGGCTGCACCGGCTTAGTCGGTACGGGGGTCGGCTGCTTGCGCCTGCCTACCACTACCACTTCGGGCAACTCCTTGTAGATGGGTTCGGTCATTACTTTCGGTTCACAAAATACATCACGCCAAAAACGAGGACGCCCGCACCCAGGATGAATACCACGGGGGCCGGAAGGCCGAGGATCTTGTTCTTAGGCTGCTTCGCCGGGATGGGTTCACCGGATGCCAAACGCGCCCGCAGTGACGGGTCCTGCTGAAGCCTTTTCTGCACCGTTGCGGCGCGTGTGATTTCTGCTCCTAGTCGAGGGTCAAATGTGAGCATGTATGCTATTTTTTCTGGGTCCAAAAGTAATATCCGAGCGCACCGGCGAGGACGACCGTACCCGTCCAGAACCAGAATTTCGGTACACCGAGGATGTTTTTCTTCGTCAAGTCCGGACGTATGCCCGCACCCTTTTTCTGCATCTCGGTCAGCGTCTTTTGTATGCTGTCGTTCACGGGCTTGTTATACATGAATGTCGCGTCAACGCCATCCGCCTGAAGGTACTGGGCCTCGCGCTTGCGCTGCTCCAGAAAATCCTTGAACGGCACCCGCCGCCCCGATTCCCTCCATAACTGGTTAGCCGTCTTCACATTATCATTTATGCGAAACTACTAAAAAAAAGCAGCCTGAAATCCGTTTCAGGCTGCCGTGAGTTCCCGGTAGAAACCGAAACACACCCTTTGCAACCTTCTTTACTCAGGTCCTTGGCCTGATGAATAGTTTTGCGGCGATACCCCCTATTGCGGCACCTCCGATGACGAATAAAAGAATGTTCTCGCGCCTGCGAAGTCCGAGGAATACGCCGACAACGGCCCCCGTGGCGGCCGCTGCGATAACCCCGCGATTGGGGTCCTCCAGCACATCCCTGGCACCCGTTTTCTTCAGCGACTTTATCCGGTCGAGCATCTGCTTGGCTGTATCCATGAAGTCACTTTTTCCGGCGAGCGATGTAAACTACCCCCACTACGGCGGCGATGGCAATGGCCCCGACAATGACGTATGTCATGACGGGCGACTTGCCCTTTGCGGCCTCACGCTGCTGCTGCAATTCCATTTCTGCCCGCAGGCGTTCCACCTCCGAAGCATTGTACTGGATAGCCGCAAGGCGGTCCTTCTCGGACTGCTTTTGGTTTATCTTGTTGGAAATCAACTTCAGGCCCGTGTCCAGACCGAGGGCGGCCAGATTGGTCCATGCCTGCCTGCGTTCCTGCGTCACGTTCGCGCCCGCTTCCGGACCCGACTGATTGAAGAACTCGGGCATCTGCGTCTCCGCATAAAGAATGCCTGCAAGGTCCTGCTGGAACTTCCGGCTGCGCTGCATGGCCTCAAAGATCATTACCGCCAGGTCGGTGTCCGAGACGGTGGGCGCGACAATGATGCCGTTACGGCGCATGGCCGCCACGATGGCCGGTTTCTGGTCCGTGATGGCCTTGGCGATGGCCCGATGGGTGATGTCGAGCGATTGTTGCTGCGATACTTGGGCCATGGTGTTACTTTTTAACGAGGATGGCAACGGCGAGGATGAGGGCGGCGGCCATGAGGGCCGTACCCTGCGATGCAGCCTGCATGACGGCCGGGACCGCATCGGCTCCGCTGAAGTTATGATACTCCCGGTCGCGTCCGCAGCCGCAGCGGCCGCAGCGGCAGGTCTGCTCCTGGCCGGAGGCATTAAGGTACTTTCCGACATCTACGCGGGGTGCGCCGTACATTTCCATAAACAGCCCCTTGTCAGGATGTCCGTCAGCGATGTCGCGCAGGGCAGGCTCGCCTTCCTTGCCGACAAGTTGCTCCAGCACCCGGGCAAGGTCGTTAGGTGTCCGTACCCCCTTGGCATCATAGCCATACTTGGCGATGACGCCCCGGGCATAGCCGGGATTTGCACTTGCTACGGTCGTATAAATACTCATGCGGTTCGGTTTAACTAGAAAGGGGCAAGGCACATTGCATGCACCTCACCCCTTTATATGAATGATCGGTAAGCCGGGCGCGAATCAACCCAGGCGCGAACGGAGGGTCTCACCACCTACGACAGCGACCGAGGACTTCACCAGGCGAGGATTGGCATACTGCTGGGAGACAGCGCGGCCAGCAAGGCCCCTCGACAGGTTGATGTTGTCAGCCGGGTAGAAGCGGAGCGTCAGCGTGGTAGCCGCGAACATCGTCCGGATGGTCAGCTTCGTGAAACCGTCGATGCGGTAGGGCTGATTGAAGGCGATGACGGTCGACTGCTGCTGGTACGGGTCGATGGCGGGCGACAGGGTTTTGAGTGCCTGATTACCGTTGGAATCCCGGGTGTTCAGGGTCAGCGTCTCCAGGACCTGCGAACTGTTGCTCGACTGGATGTAGGTCAGACCTACGCTGAACGGCTGCATCATGGACTGATACAGAAATTCGCGGTAGTTGACGTTGGAGATAGCGGACGAAATGGTCACCGAGGAAATCGTCAGGTCGCCGCCCGAGGTGAAGCCGCTGTTGTTCATGTACTGGAAAGCACCCAGCACGTCGAAGTTGGACACGGAACCGGCGGAGGCGTTCGACACGGTGATGATGTACGGCTGGCTCTGCGGCGCAGCCGTGGTCGGGACGGAGGCGGGGGCGGCACCATTGCCATCAGCATCGAAGAACGTGGGGTCCTCGGTGAAGTACAGGTCGCCGTCGATGAAGCCATCGGCACCCAGCCACTCGTTATGGGCTGCGCGTTGGGCCTCGGAAAGGTATTTGCGGATGTTGCTCATTTTTTAAGCATTGACAGGTTTGATGAAGATTGGTTTCACTTGGTTGCGGGAAGGGAGGTCTTGGCCTTTGCCAGGGCTTCCTTGACGTAGAGGGCCACCAGCGCACCGGCAGCAACTACGAGGACATCTCCGAGGATCTTGCGATAGTTCACTTTGTATCCGTTTTAGGTTCGTTAGGGTGCATGAATACCGATTCACGCAGACGTGATAAAATTAAAACAGGATACGTTCCCGAAGGGTGTGAAAATATGATACGATTATGTAACATATCGGAGCGATACGTTACAAATGCCTATTCGTACAAGTAACATTTAGGACGCCTTGGCATCGGCGTTGCCGTAGTAGGACAGGTATAGCCGCTTGCGGACCTCCTTTTGGGCCGAAGCCGCATCGTGCATTTTCTCGCCGTCCTTGCCTATCTTGTTCAGCAAGGGCTTTATCAGAAACTTATGGTTGTCGGCGATATAGTCGTCGACCGCATCCATGAACTCGGCCTTGGTGAACTTCCCATAGACCTTCTCGGTCAGGATGTCGCAATACAGGAAAAAATACTTGTCACCGTTCATGAAACGGCGATTGACGATGCTTTCCGCGATGGACAGATACTCGAACTTCTCCTCGTACTTGCCCCGGTGCCGGGCGATGCTTTCCGTCTGCTTATGGAAACGGATGACCGTGGTATTGGCCCAAAGTTTCGGGGTGATGCGGCCGATGGACTGCACGTGTGCGATCAGGTCGACGCCGTTATGCCGCTGGGTGGCAATGTTTCCGTAAATGTCCTTCGGCATCGTCTCGGAAATATACCGGTTCACGTCCTCGATAAGCAAGAGACCGTTCCGGTAGTTGTTCAGAATGAACTCCAGGGCCGTCACCATCTCGTCAATCGTCATCTTCATTCCGCTGCCCTCCTTGAAGGGCCGTATGCGGCGGATTTCCACCCGGGGATGTATCGAGAAATGCACGATGTCGTTCAGGCTTATGGAAGGGATGCCGGTGTACTCGTCATTGACATCGTAGATAAGGGCGCGGCGGGGCTTTACCCCCTTGGCGGCATTGCCCCGGACATACTGCTTTATCAGCTCAAAGGTGGCAAAGGACTTGCCCGCACCCTTGCGCCCGAACGAAATCATCAATAACGGCTCTCTTGCCATCTTACATGCCCCCGTTCAAAGATAACCCATTCAATGCTTGTCGGATACCAGACGTATGACAAGGGTGACAAGCCCATGCACTCCCCCCCATAGTATCAGCATGGCGACCGACCAGGTCACAATCGCCACCCAGTCGGAAAATATGATGCGCAGGTCGTTCAGTATGTCTTGCAGCACGTTGTCGCTGTATCGGTAGGTTATCATACCGAACAGGATAAAGGCAATAGCGAGGGTCACCCAATGTAGCATGTCAGTTCTTCTTTATCGTTGTCTTGTTACGCGGCCGCAACTTCCGTTTGGGTTGCTGCGAATGATGTATCGTATCCTCCGCCTCCATGGTCTCTACCCGCTCCGCTTCCTCCTCCGGCTCGTATCGGTTGCCGTAGCCGGATGTGTCGTACTCCGGACGTACCCCGGAACCGCCTGACGGGCCGCCCGGGGAAGGGTCGTAGCCGCCATTCGGGCCTGCATCCGGTCCAGTGTCCATGCCCGCACCGCCTGTCCTTATCGCCTCCGTCTGCTCCTTCACCGCCTCAATGAAGCCATTGATAGTGCGCTTCATCTGGATGCCCGTAATGGCCTTGATGGCAATGTCCTTGCCAAAAGCCACCATTAGATATTGCTCGTCCGTCAGTCCGATGCCGCGTTTTTCAAAGACGCGGATCATCACCGGCTCGACATCCTTGCGGAACTCCGGGTCCACCTTGAACGTGTCCGTTGCCTGCACATTGTACTCGGCCACGAACTCGCCTGCGCTGATGGTATTTCCGGACATATCATACGGAATCTGCAAGGACAGGTCCAGTTCACCCGCCATGGCCAACTTCTTCAGCCTGTCCTCGGATACCGTCACCATGTTGTTAGCCAACTGGTTGAGCATTTCATATCCGTCGAGGACAAGTTTGGCGACAAACTTGGCACTATCCCGGCGTTCCGCCTGGTCGAGGTCCTCCAGCGTGGGATTTACCGGCTCATGCTTCTTCGGACGGCCCCGGCCGCGCTTCGGGGGCGGCTCGGCACCGCCCAGTTCGTCGGCGAAGGGGTTGCCCGGGTTCAGGTCAACGGGGGGTGGCGTAAAATGCGCCTCCGGGATGGTGGCGAATATCTCCTCCTTGGTAGCGTTGACGAAGGGCTGGGAATAACCGCGTTCCTTCACCGGCTCGTCGAACGGGGAAGGGTCAATATCTTCAATGTGTGCCATAGTCCAGCGTTTTCAGTAATTGCTCAATCCTTACCTTCTTCTCCAGCACCCATGCCGTACTCTTATGCCGGGGCTTTAATTTCTCGATCAGCGATAGATAACGATGGACCTGCTGGCGCGACTTCGCCAATATCTCCATGACATCCTTCATCTGCTTGTCATATATCCGTACCATCACGTACACATAAAGGGCCGTGGCATAGGTCCGTGACTGCGACTTGTCACGGCTGAATAGCATCTGCTCCACCGTGATGTTGAACTCCGCGCAAATGATACCCATGCAATCGACCTCGGCCGGGCTTATCCTGCCCTCCATACGCGCCTTGGTGATGGCATCACGAAGCCTGTCCAGGCCGACATGCCGGACGGTCGTTGCCATCTCCTCAAATATGCCCGCTATCTTGTCGACTTCCGTCACCGGTTAAACTTCCTGTTGTAGTACACGTGCGCTCCTTCAATCAAATACTTGGCAGCGAAGTCCTCGCGTTCCATCAATTCCACGATGTCATCCCTTTCAGCCATCAACTGCATAAGGGATAGCATCCCATCCCGGTATGCCTGCATGATGACCTGACGTTCCCTTTCAAGCAAGTCATGGACTTCCAGGTGATTATACGGAATCCCTAATTTCTCTGAAATCTCCCGATAGTCGGCAGTATGTTCCTGCATCGGAGTACGCTCGATTTCCGGGGTTTTTTCCTGTATTGTAGGCAACTCCCCTGTATCACTACCAAACTGACGTCCTGCTCGCTCTATTTTCTCACGCAACGCTTGACGTATAAACTCCGATTGTGTGAGATTCATTGATGCGGCAAAACTACGAACGGCATCTAACTCAGCGGGTGTGAGTGCGCTACTCATTATGTGGCTTCTCGAAAGGTGTGCAGGTTTCGGGGGCTGACCGGGGCCCCGTTTTTGTTCTGGCATAAGTTCGGACATGATAATCAGTTTGTAACGCGAATGTAACCTATTCGGGAATATGTATCACAATCTGCCCGGATTTTCCCCAGACCTTGCGCACGTTCCGGTAGGTATGGATGACTTCATCGGACGGACATAGGGCGTCCTCAAACGCCTTTACGAGGTTGGAAAGGTCCGGCCGGGATTGATGCGCCTTGCCATCGTACTCCATGCGCCGCGCCTCTTTCCATGACTTCGGCATCGGCAGTACGAATGTCAGTTCCAGTTCCGTTCCGATGCTATACCTCTGGGTGTTGCACATCAGCATGAGGGCCGTGCAGTAGCGGCGGTATTTCACTACCTCCGGTCGCTGCTTCCATTTGTCGGATTGTGTCATTCGGGGCTTCGCCACCGGGGTCAGCGATAGTACATGGGTCTTCATAATAACCGTATTTCTCCCGGAACTCGTCGTCCTGGGCGATGCTGTCAGCGACCTGCTCGGCAAAGTCATTGTCGGTAGGATAGTGCAGGCCGAGATACAGACGGGAAAGGGCATAGTCCTTGCGGTACGCCTCCAGGCTGTCAGATAGTTGCGGGTATCGGTTGGCCAGCACCTTCGTCACCAGATTCGCCTGCAAGGTCAGGCCGGATGGATATGAAGG
>Ga0172373_10009533_pt1 | contig 12037 bp, 11 predicted proteins | sample Lak10m_2_FD_114546 | JGI IMG/M metagenome (GOLD analysis project Ga0172373, IMG submission 114546) | Freshwater microbial communities from Kabuno Bay, South-Kivu, Congo - kab_092012_10m | ecosystem: Environmental > Aquatic > Freshwater > Lake | place: Democratic Republic of the Congo... | reverse complement strand
GTCATGCCGCTGATGGGTTCGGTGCCGGTGGAAAACGCCATCGCCGCGCTGGCGCGCAACAAGGCCGAGCTGCGCCACCGCGTCGCGCAGGAAATGACGCTGAAATATGCCCCCGATCTGCGCTTTCGCCCGGATGAAACCTTTGATCGTCTGGATGAAACCCGGCGCATGTTTGCCGACCCTGCCGTGGCGCGCGATCTTGGCCCTGCGGACGAAAGCGATGAAGACTAGCGCCGTCCTTCTTGGCGTGCTGCTTTCAGGATTGGCCACCACCGCCTGCCATGGAACGACCTGCCGCGACCAGATCTTTGAAGATTTGTCCTATTCAGTTTGCGAGGTTGCGCCTGAGGAAGACTTGCGGCTGTTTCTGAACGGCCCGAATGGCCCCTATGGCGATTTTGACGCGGTGAATAGCGCGCTGGAGGCCGAAGGCGCAGAGCTGGATTTCGCCATGAATGCCGGCATGTTCCACAGCGATCTTTCGCCCGTTGGTCTTTACATCGAAAACGGCGCGCGCATGGCGAGGCTTGTCACGCGTGAGGGGCCGGGCAATTTTGGTCTTTTGCCGAACGGGGTGTTTTGCATCAGTGCAGCGCCACCGCCTGCCCCCGACAGCCAGACCGAAACGCCCCCCATGGCCGCGCCCGCCGCCGAACCGACGCAAATCTTTGCCATCATCGAAAGCCGCAGCTTCAAGGAAAACCCGCCCGATTGCCGCTTTGCCAGCCAGTCCGGGCCGATGCTGGTGATCGACGGCGCGCTGCATCCGGGCTTTCTTGCCAGCTCGGTTTCTTACAATTATCGCAATGGTGTCGGCATTGCCGATGATGGGCGGGCGCTGTTCGTTATTTCCAACGACCGCGTGAATTTCCACAGCTTTGCCCGGTTTTACCGCGATGCGCTGGGGGTGAAGAACGCGCTATTCTTTGATGGCTCGATCTCGCGGCTTTATGCACCGGCGCTGGAGCGCGACGATCTGGGCTTTGCGGTGGGGCCAATCATTGGCGTTGTCCGAAAAATTCAAGCAGGGAACTGACATGGCGCGCGCAAAAAAGGGCCGGCCGGTAAATGGCTGGCTGCTGGTGGACAAGCCGGCTGGCATCGGCTCAACCACCGTGGTGAACAAGGTGAAATGGGCCTTTGGCGCGCAAAAGGCGGGCCATGCCGGCACGCTGGACCCTGCGGCAACCGGGGTTCTTGCCGTGGCCTTGGGTGAGGCGACGAAGACCGTTCCCTATATTACCGACGCCCTGAAATGTTATCGTTTTCGGGTGGTTCTGGGGGCTTCGACCACCACCGACGATGCCGAAGGCCGCATTGTGGATACCCGCGACGCAAGGCCGACCGATGCCGAGATCGCGGCGGCGCTGGCGGGTTTTCGCGGCCAGATCGAACAGGTTCCACCACAGTTTTCCGCCGTGAAAGTGGATGGGGAACGCGCCTATGATCTGGCCCGCGAAGGCGAGGTGATGGAGCTTGCTGCCCGCCCGCTGTGGGTGGAGCGGCTGGAGATGACCGGCCGCCCCGATGCCGACCATGTCGATCTGGAAATGGTCTGCGGCAAGGGCGGTTATGTGCGCGCCATTGCCCGCGATTTGGGGCAGGCCTTGGGTTGTCTTGGCCATGTGGCATGGCTGCGCCGCGAATGGTCGGGGCCGTTCCATGCCGGCGATGGGGTGTCCTTGGACGAGATCGACCGTCTGGCCAAAACGCCCGAGATCGACGCGCTTTTGCAGCCGCTGGAACTGGGTCTGGCCGATCTGCCCGAGCTTGCCTGCACGCCCGAGGGTGCCGCCCGCCTGAAAAACGGCAATCCCGGCATGGTCCTGACCTCTGCCGCGCGGTTTGGCGATCTGGCTTGGGCCAGCTATCAGGGCAAACCGGTGGCGGTGGGCCATTATCAGGCCGGTGAATTGCACCCGATCCGCGTGTTCAATCTGGATTAGGGCATGATTCGCCGTAGCCACCGCCAGAACGAAACGGCGAGCGAGGCGCTTTATTCCGACTGTAACGCCTATCGCTATGCCCTGACCCGCGAATGGGGGGCGGGGCCGCGTCTGGCCTATGTCATGCTGAACCCCTCAACCGCGACGGAAACGCAGAATGACCCCACGGTAGAGCGCTGCGAAAGACGGGCGCGGGCGCTGGGCTATGGCAGCTTTCGCGTGGTTAACCTTTTCGCCTTTCGCGCCACAGATCCACGCGATTTGCGCCGGGCGGCTGATCCGGTCGGCCCGGAAAATGACGCAGCTTTGGCCGAGGCCATGCTTTGGGCGGATATGATTTTATGCGGCTGGGGGGCGCATGGCGGGCATCTTGGCCGGGGCGCGGTGGTTGCCACCATGCTGCGGGCCAGCGGAAAACCTTTGGCACATCTTGGCCTGACCAAAGCCGGAGCGCCGCGCCATCCGCTTTATATCGGCTATGCGACTCAGCCGCAGATTTGGATTTAGGGTCAGGCCCCCTTACCAATGCCCCTCCAGCGCGAAAAAATTGGGATGATCAACGGTTTGCGGCCCGCAGCACGGGGTGGTTCCCCCGTGCAGGGGACACAAGACGTTGAGCGCCCGATTTCTTCGCGCCCAAAGGGTTTGACGGATTTTCCCCGTGGCCACGTTACAAACCATTGAAATAGCGCCGCTATTCCTGCGGATTTGCGCCTCGCCACGGGGCAAATCTGTCAAACTGGTGGGGTATTGGTAAGGGGGCCTGACCCTTGGGTCAGGCGGCTTGCAGCGTAACGCTGGCAAGATCCAGCGTCGCGCCATTCGTCAGGGAAAGAACCGGCACACCATCAAGCAACAAAAGCGAAGCGCCGCCATCGGTTTGCAGCGAAAGTTGCGGGTCTGGGTGCAGGGCCTGATCGTAATAGATCAGCAGGCTGTCTTCGGCCGGGTTGAAATCGGTGATCTGGGCCGGTGGGCTGCCTGTGGTGAAGTCTTGCAAGGCGAAAACATCGGCGCCGGCACCGCCATTGCCATAGTCACCCGCGCCAAGGTGCAAAACATCGGTGCCATCGCCGCCATTCAGGAAATCGACATCTTCATCATCGCCGGCCTCTGTGCCGCCCCAAAGCGTGTCATTGCCAGCCCCGCCATCAATTTCATCGCCCCCGGTGCCGCCGATAAGCAGGTCATCACCAGCACCGCCGCCCAAAATATCGTCGCCCTCATCGCCGTGCAGGCTGTCATTGCCCATGCCACCTGTCACCGTGTCAGCACCGGCACCAGCCGCCATCAGGTCATTGCCATCGCAGCCGGCAAGCTGATCATCCCCCAGACCGCCGAACAGGCTGTCATCGCCTTCGTCACCCCAAAGCGTGTCGGCCCCCTCGCCGCCATCCACAAGGTCTGCTCCGGCACCGCCCGCCACGTAATCGCGCCCCGCATCGGCGGAAAGCTGATCATTGCCATCGTGGCCAGCAAGATAATCATCACCACCACCGCCCTGAATTTGGTCATGGCCTGAGCCACCTTCCAGCGTGTCAGCCCCATCACCGCCTTGCAGGGCAAGATCCGGGTCGGGTGTTTTGGGAAGATCGGTGGAAATCGGCTGGCCATCGGGCTCTGTTCCGCCGAAATCGCCTTCGGCGGGATAATCATCGGTCAAGAAGGCAGTAGAGACGCCCCAAGCTTCGCCCTCATCCGGGGCATCTTCGGGTTCACGCCCGGAAACGGGTGCATCGGCCCCCGGATCAAGGGCCAGACCGGCAAGCAACGCGCCGAAAATACCAAGTAAACCAAGCATGACACAGCCATAAGTTGAATCAACAGATCAAAGCGGAACGTTCTGTTAACCAAAAATGCCAAAAATAAAGGGTATTGGCATCATCAATACCACCATAGCACGAGTGGAGACGATAATTCCACCAAAGCTTACCAACAAGTTGAGCAATCTTGCCAGGTGGTTAACGTGCTGAGGCATAACCCCATGCGGCACCGATTCGGGGCTTTTCTTTCAAGCCCATGTCGTCTATATGCCGCCATCCGCGCCGAAAGGCCGGATTGCCGAAAGGCATCAAGGGCCCTGCTGGACGACATCCCGGCTTGTGCCGTCACCATGAACCAAGGAGAAATCCGATGTCGATCACCGCTGAAGAAAAAGCCCGCCTGATCAAGGAATATGCAACCAAAGAAGGCGACACCGGTTCGCCCGAAGTTCAGGTTGCGATCCTGTCGTCGCGTATCGCTACGCTGACCGAACACTTCAAGGGCCACAAGAAAGACAACCACTCGCGCCGCGGCCTTCTGATGATGGTTGCCCAGCGCCGCAAGCTGCTGGACTATGTGAAATCCAAAGACGAAGCCCGCTATGCTTCGCTGATTTCGCGTCTGGGCCTGCGCCGCTAAGCGTTACCGAACTGGTATTGCAAACTGCCCGCGCCATCTGGTGCGGGCAGTTTCTTTTTGCGCTCAGGGCAGTTTGGGCAGATAGCTGGCCTTCAACGCCACGATGTTGCGGGCAATTTCGCCGCTGGCCGAGCTTTGATGCCGGGTGGCAATGCTGACCAGAAACCAATGCCGCATGATGGGCAATTGCGGCGCGTTCAGCAGGGCAAGCCGGCCCTGCGCCAGTTCTTCGGTCACGGTGTGCAACGACAAAAACGCAATGCCCAACCCCGCCATGACCGATTGCTTGATGGTTTCATTCGAGCCCATTTCCGCAAAGCGAAACACCTGCCCGTCACCGATGCGGTCAAGATAGCGCGTCATCAGAATCCGCGTGCCCGAACCTTCTTCGCGCGAGATGAACAGTTCAGGCAAAAGATCTGCCGCCGACAGCGCCTGCCGGCCCACAAGCGGATGGTCTGGCGCGGCAATCAGCCCGTGGGGATGGGGGCCAAGCGGCAGGGCATCGACCTTGGGGGCAAGCGGGGGGCGGCCCATGATCGCCATATCAACCATGCCCGTATCCAGATCGGTGATCACCTGATCGCGGTTGCCGATGCGCAATGACACATCAATGCCCGGCGCCAAGGTGCGCAGCATCTTCACCAGTCGCGGGGCGAAATACTTGCCGGTTGACACCACGCCCAGACGCACGCGGCCAATCTGCCCGGCCTTCATCGCGCCGATTTCCTCTGCCGCCTGCGACAGAATGCCGTCGATGCGGCGAATGGCATCGGTCAACACCTGGCCTTCTTCGGTCAGACCAGAACCGGCCGAATCGCTGTGGCGCAGCAGAAGCGGCGTTTGCATCGCGTCTTCTAACAGCTTGATCTGACTATGCACCGCAGGGGCGGTCAGCCCAAGGCCCTGCGCCGCCGCCGCCATGGAGCCCGCCTTTTCCACCGCCAGAAGCGCCCGCAATTGGCGCAGCGTGAGGCTGTCGATCCGTTGCATTTAATTATTCTTTCTGATGTATAGATATTATTAAATTTTCTTTTTTCGCCTGACAAGTCACCACTGTCAGGCGGCCCTTGGCAAGGAGGCGAAAGTTGCAGCTATGGACATGACGGACAGCGGTTGGGTTGAAAGTGCAATCTCGGGCGAATTGATTCCTGCCCCCCTGCATGATGCCGTCACGCGCCTGTGTTCGGCCGCGGCAACTTTGGCGCGGTTGATCGCCATGGGCGAAATCGCGGGCGACCATGGCAGCGAGGTGGGCACCAATCTGGGCGGCGATGGTCAAAAGGCGCTGGATGTCATTGCCGATGATCTGTTCATCAAGGCGCTGACCGGATCAGCCATTTGCCAATATGCATCAGAGGAGCAGGATGGCGTTCTGGTGCTGGACCAAAAGGGCAGCCATGGCATTGCGATTGATCCGCTGGACGGGTCGTCCAACATTGGCGTGAACATCTCTGTCGGCACGATCTTTGCGCTGTTTCCTGTGGCCGATACGCCGGATGCCACCTTTTTGCGCCCCGGAAGTGAAATGGGCGGGGCGGGGTATTTCATTTATGGCCCGCAATGCTGCCTTGTGATTTCCTTTGGCGCGGGCACGCAGAAATATACGCTTGATCCGATGACAGGGCAGTTCACGCTGACCGCCCGGCAAATGGCCATTCCGGGCCAGACCAGCGAATATGCGATCAATGCCTCGAACTATCATCAGTGGCACGCGCCGATCCGCATGTTCATTGATGATCTGATGGCCGGCAAGAACGGCCCGCGCGGCCGTGCTTTCAACATGCGTTGGATTGCCTCGCTGGTGGCCGAAACCCATCGGATTTTGACGCGCGGCGGCGTGTTTCTCTACCCCGACGATTCGCGCCCCGGCTATGAAAAGGGCCGTCTGCGGCTGCTTTATGAATGCGCGCCGATCGCCTTTTTGGTGAACAATGCCGGCGGGGCGGCCACCGATGGGCTTGATGCGATTCTGTCGCAGCCCGTGACTTCGCTGCACCAGCGCACGCCCTTTGTCTTTGGGTCTGCCGAAAAGGTGGCCCGCGTCACCACCTATTGCGACATCGGAGAGCGCCCCGACGCCGCGCTGTTTTCCAAACGAGGACTGTTTCGGAGTTCTAAATGAGTAAGAAACACCCGATCATCTCAGTTACCGGATCGTCCGGGGCGGGCACATCGACCGTCAAGAACACCTTTGAACAGATCTTCCGGCGCGAAGGCATCACCGCCGTGTCGATCGAGGGCGACGCCTTTCACCGCTATAACCGCGCCGATATGCGGGCCGAACTGGCCAGGCGCGGTGGGGATGGCAATCAAACCTTTTCGCATTTTTCCTTTGAAGCGAATGAGCTGGGAGAGCTGGAGCGCGTCTTTCGCGACTATGCCGCCACCGGCAAGGGGCGCAGCCGCACCTATGTGCATGACGAGGTTGAGGCCGCAAGAACCGGGGTGGCACCGGGAAATTTCACCGCCTGGGCCCCCTTTCCTGATGGATCGGATCTGTTGTTTTACGAGGGCCTGCACGGCTGCGTGGTGAATGATGAGGTGAACCTTGCCAAGCTGGCTGATCTGAAGATCGGCGTTGTGCCGGTGATCAATCTGGAATGGATTCAAAAGATCCACCGCGACCGCGCCCATCGCGGCTATTCGACCGAGGCCGTTACCGACACCATCCTGCGCCGGATGCACGCCTATGTGCATTGCATCACGCCGCAATTCACCCAGACCGACATCAACTTTCAGCGCGTGCCCGTGGTTGATACATCGAACCCCTTCATCGCGCGCTGGATTCCAACCCCCGACGAAAGCCTTGTCGTCATTCGTTTCAAAAACCCGCGCGGCATCGACTTTCCCTATCTGGTTTCGATGATCGCCGGTTCCTGGATGAGCCGCGCCAACTCTATCGTCATTCCCGGCAACAAGCAGGATCTGGCGATGCAGCTTATCCTGACCCCTTTGATCGAGCGGCTGGTTCACGATTCACGCCGCGCATAAGGACAACGCAGCATGACAAACCAAATCCCTGCCGCCGACGAGCGGCAAATGGCGAATGCTATCCGCGCCCTGGCGATGGATGCGGTTCAGGCGGCAAATTCGGGGCATCCCGGAATGCCGATGGGCATGGCCGATGTCGCCACAGTGTTGTTCAACCGCTTTATCAAGCTGGACCCCACCGATCCGAAATGGCCCGACCGCGACCGCTTTGTGCTGTCGGCCGGGCATGGTTCGATGCTGCTTTACGCCATGCACCATCTTTTGGGGTACAAAGACATGCCCATGGCCGAACTGCGCGCATTTCGCCAGATGGGCGCACGCACGGCCGGGCACCCGGAATACGGCCATGCCGACGGGATTGAGATGACCACCGGCCCCTTGGGCCAAGGCATCGCCACCGCCGTTGGCATGGCGATTGCCGAACGCATGGCGGCGGCGCGGTTTCCGGCGCTGGTCGATCATCGCACATGGGTCATTGCCGGGGATGGCTGCCTGATGGAAGGCATCAGCCACGAAGCAATCGACATGGCGGGCCATCTGGGCCTGGGCAAGCTGTGCGTGTTTTGGGATGACAACAAGATCACCATCGACGGCGATACCGCGCTTGCTACCTCAACCGACCAGATGGCGCGCTTTGCCGCTGCGGGCTGGCATGTCACCACCTGCGACGCCCATGACACGGGCGACATTGCGAGGGCGATTGCCGCCGCCATGGCCGACCCGCGCCCAAGCCTGATCGCCTGCCGTTCGATCATTGGTTTTGGCGCACCCAACAAACAGGGCGGGCATGATGTGCATGGTGCCCCCTTGGGCGCGCCTGAAATTGCCGCCGCGCGGGCCAATCTGGGCTGGCCGCACGCGCCCTTTGAAATTCCTGAGGCGGTATATGCCGGATGGGCACGGGTGGCTGCACGCGGCGCCGCCGCCCGCAAGGTTTGGGCAAAATCCTTGGAATCAGCGCCCGACAAGCCCGCGTTTGAAGCCGCGCTTGCCTGTGATGCGGCCCCGCTTGCCCCGGCCATGACCGCCTATAAGGCACAGCTTCTGGCCGATGCCCCGAAGGTTGCCACCCGCAAGGCCAGCGAAATGGCTTTGGGTGTCGTGGCCGCTACGCTGCCGCATGTGGTGGGCGGTTCGGCCGATCTTACCGGATCAAACCTGACCAAAACCAAGGCGCAGCGCCCCATCCAGCGCGGTGACTTTTCCGGCAGCTATCTGCATTACGGTATCCGCGAACATGGCATGGCCGCGGCGATGAACGGCATTCAGCTTCATGGCATGTTTCGCCCCTATGGCGGCACTTTTCTGGCCTTTGCCGATTACTGCCGCCCCTCGATCCGGCTTGCCGCGCTGATGGGGCTGCCGGTGATCTATGTGATGACGCATGACAGCATCGGCCTTGGCGAAGACGGCCCGACCCATCAGCCGGTGGAAACCATCGCCTCATTGCGCGCCATGCCCAATCTGGTGGTGCTGCGCCCGGCCGACGCCCTTGAAACCGCCGAAGCCTGGGAGATTGCGCTGCAATCCACGGCAACGCCGACGCTTTTGGTGCTGTCGCGCCAGAACCTGCCGCTTGTGCGGCGAACGGCCGATGAAAACCTGACGGCGCGCGGGGCCTATGTGCTGGCCGAAGCCCAAGGCCCGCGTGACATCACCCTTATCGCCACCGGCTCTGAAGTAGAGCTGGCCCAGGTGGCGGCGGGCCTTCTGGCCGCGCAAGGTATCCACGCGGCGGTGGTTTCGGCCCCTTCGTTTGAGCTTTTCGCAGATCAGGATGCGGCGTATCAGGCCGCCACGCTGGGCGATTGCCCCCGTATCGGCATCGAAGCTGCCATTCGTCAGGGCTGGGATCGGATTTTGCGCCATGACGACGGTTTTGTCGGTATGACGGGTTTTGGCGCCTCAGCCCCGGCGGCAGAGCTTTATCGCCACTTCGACATCACCGCCGAGGCCGTGGTTGCCTTGGCCAAATCAAAACTGGCCCGTTAAGGCGGGCTTCATCGCGGCGCCGACGGGCGCGTGACAAACGAACAAAGGACTGCGGACATGGCACTTATCACCCTTCGCCAACTTCTGGATCACGCCGCCGAGCAGGGCTATGGCGTGCCGGCCTTCAACATCAACAATATGGAGCAGGGCCTTGCCATCATGGAGGCGGCGAAGGCCACCGATGCGCCGGTTATCATTCAGGCCAGCCGTGGCGCCCGCAGCTATGCCAATGACATCATGCTGGCCAAGATGATCGAAGCCCTGGCCGCGATTTACCCGTCAATCCCGCTGTGTATGCACCAAGATCATGGCAATGACGAAGCCACCTGCATGTCGGCCATCCGGCATGGTTTTACCAGCGTGATGATGGATGGCAGCCTGAAAGCCGATGCCAAGACCCCGGCCGATTATGCCTATAACGTTGAAATCACCGAACGCGTCAGCCGCATGGCGCATTGGGTGGGGGCCTCGGTTGAAGGCGAGCTGGGCGTGCTGGGCAGCCTTGAAACCGGCGAATCCGAGGCCGAAGATGGCCATGGCGCCGAAGGCAAGCTGGACCATTCCATGCTGCTGACAGACCCCGATCAGGCGGTGGATTTCGTGCGCCGCACCAAGGTGGACGCCCTCGCCATCGCCTGCGGCACCAGCCATGGCGCCTATAAGTTCAGCCGCAAGCCGACCGGCGACATTCTGGCCATGAGCGTGATCGAGGCGATCCACAAAAAGCTGCCGAACACCCATCTGGTGATGCATGGCTCGTCATCGGTTCCGCAGGAATTGCAGGACATCATCAACGAATTCGGCGGCGAAATGCCCCAGACCTTTGGTGTGCCGGTGGAAGAAATCGTCCGCGGCATCAAAATGGGGGTGCGCAAGGTCAATATCGACACCGATTGCCGCATGGCGATGGCGGGCCAGTTCCGCCGCGTGGCGCAGCAATCGCCCAAGGAATTCGATCCGCGCAAATTCCTGAAACCGGCAATGGATGCCATGCGCGACCTGTGCAAAGCGCGGCTGGAAGCCTTTGGCGCCGCCGGAAACGCCAGCAAGATCAAAGTAATCGCCCAAGATGACATGGCAAAACGCTATGCGTCGGGCGCCCTGGACCCAACCATTTCCTAAAGCCCATCCGGCCATCAACCCCTGCCACAGGAGAAGACCAATGGACCAGTCGAACCGCTACGCCCGCCTTGACCTGAAAGAAGCCGACCTGATCGCCGGCGGCCGCCATGTTCTGGTGGCCTATGTCATGAAGCCCAAGGCGGGCCACGGCTATTTGGAAACTGCCGCGCATTTCGCCGCCGAAAGCTCTACCGGCACCAATGTTGAGGTTTCGACGACCGATGATTTCACCCGTGGCGTCGATGCACTGGTCTATGAAATCGACCCGGCGCGGGAGTTGACGAAAATCGCCTATCCGGTTGAACTTTTTGACCGCAACATCACCGATGGCCGGGCGATGATCTGTTCTTTCCTGACCCTGTGTATCGGCAACAATCAGGGCATGGGCGATGTCGAATATGCCAAGATGCACGATTTCTGGGTGCCGCCCAGCTATCTTGCCGCCTTCGACGGCCCTTCGACCACAATCAAGGATCTGTGGCGGGTGCTGGGGCGTCCGGCGGTGAATGGCGGTTTCATCGTCGGCACGATCATCAAGCCAAAGCTTGGTCTGCGCCCGCAGCCCTTTGCCGAGGCTTGCTATGATTTCTGGCTGGGCGGCGATTTCATCAAGAATGATGAACCGCAAGGCAACCAGATCTTCGCGCCAATGAAGGAAACCATCCGCCATGTGGCCGATGCGATGAAACGCGCGCAGGACAAGACCGGGCAGGCAAAGCTGTTTTCCGCCAATATCACCGCCGATGATCACTATGAGATGATCGCGCGGGGGGAATTCATCCTGAATACGTTTGGCGAAAACGCCAACCATGTGGCCTTTCTGGTCGATGGCTATGTGGCGGGCCCGGCCGCCATCACCACCGCGCGGCGCAACTTTCCGAACCAATATCTGCACTACCACCGCGCCGGCCATGGCGCCGTGACCTCGCCGCAATCCATGCGGGGTTACACGGCCTTTGTCCTGTCGAAAATGGCGCGGATGCAGGGGGCGTCAGGCATTCACACCGGCACCATGGGCTATGGCAAGATGGAAGGCGAAGCCGCTGACAAGCTGATGGCCTATATGATCACCGACGATGCCGCCAAAGGCCCCTATTTCCATCAGGAGTGGAACGGCATTAATCCCACGACCCCGATCATTTCGGGCGGGATGAACGCGCTGCGGATGCCGGGGTTCTTCAAAAACCTTGGCCATTCCAACCTGATTTTGACCGCAGGCGGCGGCGCCTTTGGCCATATCGACGGGGCGGCGGCCGGGGCGCTTTCGCTGCGGCAGGCGGAACAATGCTGGAAACAGGGCGCTGATCCGCTGGAATTCGCCAAATCGCACCCCGAATTTGCCCGCGCCTTCGAGAGCTTTCCGGGCGACGCCGACAAGCTTTACCCCGGCTGGCGTGCGGCATTGAAGGTGGCCGCCTGATCCTGCCACCCCAGCGCATTCACAAATGAAACCCCACGAGGCCCCGATGTTTTCCCGTTCCATCAAGATCGCGCCGTCGATCCTTTCGGCTGATTTCGCTGATTTTGGCCGCGAGATTCAGGCGATTGAGGCCGAGGGCGCCGATTGGGTGCATGTCGAT
>Ga0172373_10009530_pt1 | contig 12041 bp, 11 predicted proteins | sample Lak10m_2_FD_114546 | JGI IMG/M metagenome (GOLD analysis project Ga0172373, IMG submission 114546) | Freshwater microbial communities from Kabuno Bay, South-Kivu, Congo - kab_092012_10m | ecosystem: Environmental > Aquatic > Freshwater > Lake | place: Democratic Republic of the Congo... | reverse complement strand
GCGCTTTGCATAGCGTGCCACTGCGCGATGCCAAGGGCGAGACTCAAAACAGACGGCTACACATGTAGAACTGCTCGAAGATGGTTTACGGACGCGGGTTCAAATCCCGCCAGCTCCACCATACACAAAAAGCCCAACTGTTTTCAGTTGGGCTTTTTTTCGTCTAAAAACTCAATGGTGACGAGCACTTACGCGAATTGCCTCTTGACAATTGCGCTATCAAATTCGGGTATTTTTGCCCGTTTTTAGCCCATTTTCACCGGTATTTTCTCTCTGTTCTCAGTGAACCTCTTGACTATTCAAGAGGTCAATTCCAATGAAATCAACAAATTACGTGGGGCTGGTTTGCAGTTTGAAATTGGTGGGAGGTCGTGACTGAGAATAGAGAATGCATCGAACTTGGGTAAGTGAAATTCTGCTTCCGGGCCAACGGCTGTCAATGGCGAGTGACTGCTTCCGTGCAGCCAAATTTGTTGGGTTGGTAGGAGCCGCTATTTTGGTTAACCTAGCTCCGCTAACACAGCATCCTCAACACCTGCTCATGCAGTGACGCGCTGGCTGAAATCAGGACAGCACCGCCAACCTCTGCACGTCCACCGTCGAGTCTTGTCACGACACCACCTGCCCGCTCAATGATGGGAATCAACGCGACGATGTCGTAAGGTTGCAACGATGGCTCGAAGGCGAGATCGATGTGACCTGCGGCCACCATGACCATCCCATAACATTCACCACCGTACCTCGTCATCTTCACTTGGTCTTTCAGTGTCTCGAACTTATCAGCGAGCGCATTGTGGTGACTAATCGGGTTGGTGGTGTGCAATATCGCATTGGCCAGTGTGCTTTGGCGGCTGCGCATGACTTCAACCGTTGTGCCTCGCTTACGCCATGCACCCGTGTCATCCGCCCAAAAGCGCTCTTGTGTAAATGGCTGACTCATCATTCCACGCGTTGCGATGCCATCTTTCGTCAAACCGATGAGCGTGCCCCAAACAGGAATGCCACAGATGAAGGGCTTTGTGCCGTCCACCGGATCCAAGACCCAGCAGTGCGAATTTCCGTCCTTGTTGCCGTACTCTTCGCCCAGGATGGCGTGGTCTGGGTACGTCTGCTCGATGAGTTTGCGCATCACAATTTCTGCACAGCGATCTGCATCGGTGACCGGGTCAAAGCGATCGCCCTCTTTGTATTTTGCGTCGATCAGGAGTGGTGACCGAAATCGAGAAAGCGTCTCGGCATCTGCCAGGTCGGCCAGGCGGTGGAAAAATGAAATATCGGGTGTTGTGTTGGATGTCATTCGGGTTGTCCTGAGGGTTGGTACCGATCAAATCTTGACAGTGTGTGCCGATTCAATTTGGATGGGGGCTTGCAGCACGGGCAAACAGCGGCACCAAGCACATCAACCCAGCAAGCATCCAAAACCCAGCTACCTTGGAGACCATGCCGACGACCCCAGGGCCCATGAGATAGCCTGCGTATCCAATGGTCGTCACGGCAGAAACGGCCAAGGCAGTGGGCATCACGTCCTGTGCCCCGGCCTGACGAAACAGCACGGGCACCACGTTCGATGCACCCAACCCGATCAGCGCGAATCCAGCCATGGCCAGCTCATACCTCTGTAAGGTAAGCAGGCATGAGAATCCGCCCAATACGGCGAATCCACCCCAGAATATGACAGCCCTGTCTCCGAAGCGCACTGTCACAGCGTCACCACTGAAACGTCCAACCGTCATGGCCACAGAAAAGACGGCGTAGCCAATCCCAGCACGTTCAGGGGAACTAAGGCCCATGTCTGTGAGAAGAAGAGCACTCCAGTCCAGTAGTGCTCCCTCTACCAGAAAGGTGACAGCTGCCAAGACAGACAAAACCACAACAGGCCCACGGGGCAAAGCCATGAGGGCACCCGAGTTGCCCTCTGGCGCGGTGGCCGTGGCCAGCAAGCGCGGGGCAGTGAATACGAGGGCTACCACCATCAAGGCTGAGCAAATCAGCGTAGCCACAGCCGGTGCAATGGAGTGGGACAACATTGCCGTCACCAACGCGGCGCCCGAAAATCCACCCACGCTAAAGAGCGCATGGAAGCCCGACATCATTGGGCGACTTGCACCGCGTTCCACTTCGACTGCATGGACGTTCATGGCAACGTCCAACGAACCCAGTGCGCCACCAAAAATCAGCAGTGCCAGGGTCATCACAGCCAGCTTGAGTCTGCCACTGCCAAGGCGGGCAGCAGCAGGGCCATGCACAGGCCTCCAGTGCCAATGACTGGCTTGCAACCGTAGCGTGCACATAGTGGCCCGGTTCGAACCATGGCGGCAACGGAACCGATACCCAGGCACAGAAGCAGAAGGCCCAAAGAGCGGTCGTCAACCTGAAGTCGTTGCTTGGCGTACGGCACCAAGGGGGCCCAGGCTGACACACCAAATCCAGCTACCCAAAAGGCAAGCCGGGTTGCCAGACGCGATGCTGGACTGTTGGAAGAAGTCATGTGAAATTACTCGGAGAGAAATGCGGTGGGCTGCGTGCGTGCAGGGCTTAGCTGGAGACCTTGGCCAGAAGAAACGGTGCTTGCGCACGCTTTAGTTCTGTCAGAACGTCCGCAGGAGCGTCAACTTCGAGAATGATCTGACCGAGGTCCTTGGCCAGCGCAATGCGATGCGGGACCTTGCCCGATAGCTTTTCGTTTGTGACCATGGCAATGCAGGTCTGGCTGGCCTTGAGCAAGGCTCTTTTGAAAAGTGCATCTCCGTGGTGGATGGCTCCCAGCCCGGACTTCGCTGAGAGTGCGCAGGCACCAATAAAGCACCTGTCAATGTTCATACTGGTCACAGCCTGAATTGCTGAGGCATCAATGCAGCCGCCCACTTCTGCATCCACCAAACCGCCGACCACCATCAGTGGCAGATCTCCTCGCCGCAAGACGGCTTGGGCAATGTCGATTGAATTGGTCGCGACCGTGAGTCCGTGGTCTTCGGGCAGGTGATCAACTAAAGCCAGGTTGGTGCTGCCAGCGTCCAGGAAAAGGAATTCGTCCGCCTGGATGGTTTGGGCCGCTGCACGTGCCAGCGCATCCTTGCGCTCCCAGTCTTCCCCAACGCGGGCAGCCATGGGCTTGCTGCCTGATTGGATGGGAAGTGCACCCCCATACACACGCCTGCAACGCCCCTCAGCCGCCAGGGCGCGGAGGTCTCTGCGAATGGCGTCTTCCGATACGCCGAACTCTGTCGCCAATGCAGTGGCCACTACTGGCTGACCTTGTTCAAGCCGTTGGAGGATTTGATCCCTGCGTGCAAGGGGTATGTCGGTGTTCATGGCATGATTCTAAACGTGCATAAACAAGAATAAAACATGCATTAACATGCATAATGACTTGCAACTACGTCGCACCCATGACTGCATTGAGGAATCGAGTCGTCTGAAGGCTTATCTGCATCATTGGCTAACGATAGAAGTTCGATGGAGAAACACCAAAGTGACGCCTGAACCGATGGTGCGCGAGTGGCTGGCGCTGCACTGCGAGGACGTTGAATTTGACTGGCAGTTGGCACTGCAAAGGGGCAGGGCGTGCAGAAGGTGGCGTGATGCCAAAACTGACCCATATGCCTACACGGCACCCCAAAAGAAAAATCCCGCTACCGTTTATATAGTGGGCTTTCGTTGTCTGTATTGGTGCCGGAGAGATGAATCGAACACCAGACCTTCTCATTAAAAATGAGACGGTGTTGGCATACCTTCTCATTGATGAACCTTAATAAAACTATACAAAACAATATGTTGAATGTAGAATGACCTTAACGGGCTAACATCAAAAAAGACGTTTTTTGAGGTTGAATGTTAGCCCGGCGTTAGCCCGTTCTCAGAGCGGAAACGCTTTGAAATGATGTCCAAGTGTTAGCCCAATTGGGGTTGTGAAAGGTTTTCGTATGGCTGAAATTCGGTTCACCAAGACAACGTTGTCCAATCTGGCGCTGCCTGCCGTGGGCAAGCGCGACAGCTACTTTGACACCGAGGTGCCCAAGTTGGCCTTGCGTGTGACCCACGCGGGAGCCAAGACCTTTTATGTGGTGCGCCGCACAGGCGTGCAAGTGGTGTGGCTCAAGATTGGGGTGTTTCCTGACATGACGGTTGAGCAGGCGCGCAAGGCGGCCATGAATGTTCTCAGTGAGTTTGCCAAGGGTGGCAACCCGGCTGCAGTCAAACGTGCCGTTAAGGCCGAGCCCACGTTCAGTGAGGCGTTTGAGCAGTTTTTGAACGGTAAGCGCAAGCGTGACGGCACTCCGCTGGCCGAAAAAACCAAAGGTGATTACCGCGACTTATTGCGCCTGTACCTTGAAAGTATCAAGAGTAAGAAGCTTTCAGCCATTGAACGCAGCGAGATCAAAACCATTCACTCGAAGGTCACCAAGAAAAGTCCGGCACAGGCTGACCGAGTGGTGTCGATGATTTCGGGTGTCTTCACGTACATGCTCGATCAAGAAAAAATCAGCGGTGCCAACCCTGCGGCGCGCATTCAGAAGAACCCGTCTGTTCAGCGAGACCGTTTCATTCAGGCCGATGAGATGCCGCGGCTTTTTGAAGCGCTGGGGCTGGTGCTCAGCGATGCGATGCGTGATTTCTTTTTGCTGTCCTTGCTGACCGGTGCGCAGCGCGCCAATGTGTCAGCAATGCAGTGGGCTGACATTGACTTGGGTAATGGTGTGTGGCGCTTGGCCAAGTCCAAAAACGGCAGCCCACAAAACGTCACGTTGAGCCCGGAGGCCATCACCATTCTTAAAGCGCGATCTAAGGCTGCCAGCAGTTCCCCGTTTGTGTTTCCTGGCGACGGCAAGACTGGACACGTAGTGGAGCCCAAAAAGGCATGGGCGACCTTGCTTAAACACGCCAATATCGCGAACCTGCGCATCCATGACCTGCGGCGCACGCTAGGCAGTTGGCAGGCGCGCACTGGCGCCAGCTTGACCATCATTGGCAAGAGCCTGAACCACAAGACGCATCAGGCCACTGCGATCTATGCGCGGCTTGACCTGGACCCGGTGCGCCAATCGGTTAACACAGCCACGTCAGCCATGATGGCGGCCGCTGGTATGAAAAGTGGCGCGGATATAGTGCACCTATCGTCACAGAAAGCTGCTTGAACATGCCTGAAATTTCCCGTTTTTTCGGCATCATCATTTACATGAATTGGCGGGAGCATCCGCCGATGCACTTTCACGCCGTTTATGGTGAACATGAAGCTTTATTCACCATAGATGGCAAGGTGCACGCTGGCGCGCTGCCGGGTCGGGCGTTGTCGATGGTACGTGAATGGCTGGCACTGCACCGTAATGAAATTGAACTTGATTGGCAGTTGGCACTGCAAAAGAAGCCTCTGAACCCTATTGATCCACTGGAGTAACACCATGATTCTGCACACCACCGAAGTCAGGCCGCTACCAAATTACCGGCTGTTCTTGCGCTTCAATACAGGTGAATCTGGCCAAGTCAATTTGGCCGATGAGCTTGAAGGTGAGGTGTTCGGCGCGCTGCGTGACTCGGCGCTCTTTGCCACTGCAACTCAGCACCCCGTAATGCGCACCGCGGCCTGGGCCAATGGTGCCGATTTGGCACCAGAGTTTTTGCTTGAATTGTTGCGGGGGCAGAGCGGGCAGAAGGTAGCGTGATGCCAACGCTAAAAAAAGGTTGACGTTCAGTGATGTGGCTAACGTGCTCGGCTGCGCTACCGCTGACGTAAGGGCTTTGGTTGTTGAGCAGAAACGACTGCCGGCCGTTTACGTCACGCTTGTTGGTGCTGCCGGGGCCTACGACTATCAACTTCTCAAAGTGAACGATGAGGGTTATGCATTTGACCTTTCGGTAGGCGGTATGGAAAGCTCTCTCTGTACATACCGGCTACTTGAGGGTGGAGCGTGCTGCTTTGACGCAGTTCATGGCGTTAAACCATGTACCGACTGTTCCGCGTCAAATCGGGGAGTTGGGACAAGGTAAACCGCCGGGCACGACTGAAAGAGACCTCTGAAAATGCGCAGCCCTTTGGGCCAATACGCTGTAGATTCGGATAGCGCTGCGCAGGTGCACTTGCTGGAGTATTCGCGTTGAACCCGCGAAGCACGCCGGGTGTCCGACTCCGCAAAAAAATCCGCTATGAGTTAAGTAGCGGATTTTTCTTACATTATTGGTGCCGGAGAGATGAATCGAACACCCGACCTTCTCATTACGAATGAGCTGCTCTACCGACTGAGCTACACCGGCTGGACCGGGCGGCATTGTAACGTTGAAAGTCGACGATATCTGGCTTAAACCGTTTGACTTACAGCTAATCAGGGGTAAAGCTCGGCCTGCGCCAAATTGACTGCGCTGGCATCTTTGGACGCCAATGTTGGTGGCGCAAGCAGCGGCCATTTAATCGCAACCCTCGAGTCACTCCACAACAAACTTCGCTCATGTTGTGGATACCAGTAATCGGTGGTTTTGTACAAAAACTCTGCGCTGTCACTGGTGACCAGAAAACCGTGTGCAAATCCAGGTGGAATCCAGAGCTGACGCCGATTTTCGGCAGACAGCAGCACCCCTTCCCACTGACCAAAAAAGGGAGAACTACGGCGCAGGTCAACGGCCACATCGAATACTTCACCGTGGGTCACTCGCACCAGTTTTCCCTGCGGATGTTCGATCTGGTAGTGCAGTCCGCGCAGAACGCCCTTGACCGATTTGCTGTGGTTGTCCTGAACGAAATTCACGTTCAACCCGGTGTGCTCTGAAAAGTCGCGCGCATTGAAGCTTTCAAAGAAAAAACCGCGCTCGTCTCCAAAGACCTTGGGCTCGAGAATCAAAACTTCAGGCAGCTTGGTAGGGGTAACGGTATAGGGCATAAAAGTCGCCTCTGGTTGATGATGGGGGCCGCGCTTGTGCTACTCAAACTATTGCAGCAGACCAAGCAGATATTGCCCATAGCCATTCTTGGCCAGCGGCGCTGCCAGTGCCTGAATCTGCTCGGCGTCAATCCATTTTTGTGCGAACGCGATCTCCTCCGGACAACTAACCTGCAGTCCCTGGCGCTTTTGCAGGGTGGCAATGAAACTGGCGGCCTCAAGCAAACTGTCGTGCGTGCCAGTGTCGAGCCAGGCGTACCCGCGCCCCATGATTTCGACGTTGAGTTGTCCCTGCTCCAGATACACGCGATTGACGTCAGTGATTTCAAGTTCGCCACGGGCAGATGGCTGTATCCCTGCTGCAATGTCGCAAACTTGCTGGTCATAAAAATAAAGTCCAGTAACCGCGTAGTTGCTTTTGGCGATCTTGGGTTTTTCTTCGATGCTGACGGCACGTTTTTGGGCATCGAACGCCACTACGCCGTATCGCTCTGGATCGTTGACGCGGTACGCGAACACGCTGGCACCTTGTGTGCGGGCGTTGGCGTGCGCTAGTTGCTTGACCAGGTCGTGACCGTAAAAGATGTTGTCGCCCAGCACCAGCGCACTGGGGTGGTTGCCGACAAAGTCGCGGCCGATGATGAAGGCCTGCGCAAGTCCGTCGGGTGACGGCTGGACCGCGTAGCTGATTGACATACCCCATCGCCTGCCGTCGCCCAGCAGGTCGGCAAAACGCGGCGTATCTTGCGGGGTTGAAATGACCAGTACTTCACGGATGCCCGCCAGCATCAGCGTGCTCAAGGGGTAGTAGATCATTGGCTTGTCGTAGATCGGCATGAGCTGTTTGCTCACCGCCTGCGTCACCGGGTACAGCCGGGTGCCGGAGCCGCCGGCCAGGATGATGCCTTTGCGTTGGAGAGTCATAAAAGTTCCCTCGATGGAGTTATCAAAGAATTTCGTCCAGCATGCGGTTGACACCAGCTTGCCAAGCTGGCAGGGTCAAGCCAAACGTTTGTCGCAGTTTGTCCGTGTTCAGCCTCGAATTGCCCGGACGCTTGGCCGGTGTCGGGAACGCACTGGTAGGCACCGGGTTGATGTCATTTGCTTTTATTTTGATAGCTTGATGCACTTTTTGCGCATGGGCTACAACGTGTTTTGAATACTCAAACCAGGTGGTTTCGCCACTGGCGACAAGATGGTAAATGCCAGGTTCTGTGGCAGATGTCTGGCCGGGGTTCAGCACCTGCCGTATCGCATGCGCTGTTACATCGGCAATCAGATCAGCCCCCGTGGGCGCACCGAACTGGTCGTTGATGACGGTGAGTGTATCGCGCTCCTGCGCCAGCCGCAGCATGGTCCTGGCAAAGTTGCCGCCGCGCGCAGCGTAGACCCAACTGGTGCGAAAGATCAGGTGGTGTGCGCCGCTGGCGGTGATCAGTTGCTCGCCTTCCAGTTTGGTCGCGCCATAAACATTCAGCGGGGCCGTGGGATCATCTTCAAGCCAGGGTGTTGTGCCGCTTCCGTCAAACACGTAGTCGGTGCTGTAGTGAATCAGCCAGGCACCCAACGCCGCCGCCTCTTGTGCCAGCACCTGTGGCGCCAGCGCGTTGATGGTGCGCGCCAGTTCAGGTTCGCTCTCGGCCCGGTCCACTGCGGTGTAGGCACCGGCGTTGACGATCACCGTGGGCCGTACGGCGCGCACCGTCTGCGCCAGGCCGGCCAGGTTGCTCAGGTCGCCGCAGCAAGGGTTACTGTGCCGATCCAGCGCAACCAACTCACCCAGCGGCGCCAGGCTGCGCTGCAGTTCCCAACCCACCTGGCCGTTTTTGCCGAAGAAGAGAATTTTCAAGATGCAACTCTGCAAAATTAATTGGAATCTGACCCCAATTATTGGTAGTGCTTCTGCACCCACTCCCGATACGCGCCGCTTTGCACGTGCGCCACCCAGTCGGGGTGGTTCAGGTACCACTGCACGGTCTTGCGGATGCCGGTGTCGAAGGTTTCGGTCGGTTTCCAGCCCAGTTCGCGTTCCAGCTTGCGCGCGTCGATGGCGTAGCGCCGGTCGTGGCCCGGGCGGTCGGTGACGAAGGTGATGAGGTCGGCGTAGCGTTGCACCGGTGCGCCGATGTCGGCACGGTGCACGCGGCGCGATCCAGCTGGCGCCAGTTCATCGAGCAGCGCGCAGACGCCGTGCACGATGTCCAGGTTGGCCTTTTCGTTCCAGCCGCCGACGTTGTAGGTTTCACCCACCCGGCCGGCCTCCAGCACGCGGCGGATGGCGCTGCAATGGTCTTTGACGTAGAGCCAGTCGCGGATCTGCTGCCCGTCGCCATAGACCGGCAGCGTCTTGCCTGCCAGCGCGTTAACGATCAGCAGCGGGATGAGCTTTTCCGGAAAGTGAAAGGGCCCGTAGTTGTTGCTGCAGTTGGTGGTGAGCACCGGCAGGCCGTAGGTGTGGTGCCAGGCGCGTACCAAGTGGTCGCTGGCGGCTTTGCTGGCGCTGTAGGGGCTGTTGGGCTCGATGTGGTTGGTTTCGGTAAATGCCGGGTCGTTCTTGCCCAGGCTGCCATAGACTTCGTCGGTGGACACATGCAAAAACCGGAACGCTTCTTTTTTAGAAGCATCCAGCGCTTGCCAATACTGGCGTACCGCCTCCAAAAGCTCAAAGGTGCCAACAATGTTGTTGTGGACAAAGGTGCCCGGGCCGTGGATGCTGCGGTCGACGTGGCTTTCGGCGGCAAAGTTCACCACGGCGCGTGGCTGGTGCTGCGCCAGCAACTGCGTGACCAAGGCGCGGTCGCCGATGTCGCCCTTGACGAAAATGTGTCGCGGGTCACCGTCCAGACTGGCCAAGTTTTCCGGATTGCCAGCGTAGCTGAGTATGTCCAGGTTGAGGACGGGCTCATCACTTTGCGCCAACCAATCCAGTACAAAGTTGCTGCCAATAAAGCCAGCGCCGCCGGTGACGAGAATCATGGTGTATCCCTTGGGTAAGTGGTGTGTGATGTTTGGTGCGTAGTGCTTCGGCCGCGTTCAGGGCAGTGCCGCGCTGAAGGATTCTATTTCTTCCGTCAGTGCCAGCCATCGTTCTTCCAGTCGTTCAATCTGGTCGTTCACAGCTTTCAGGGTACGGCCCAGGTCAGCCAGATCAGGCGCGGCGGGCACGGCGCACAGGCGATTTTCGATCTGCCGGGCTTGCGCCTGCAACGCTTGCAATTGCGCTTCCAGCTCGGTCATTTGGCGCGTCAGGCGCTGGGGCACACGCGGGCGTGTCGCGGCCGGCTTTTCTGGCACAGGGGCCGCGGGCTGGGCTTTGGTGTCTTGCTGGGTTTGGCGCAGCGCCTCGCGCTGGCGGCGCGCCTCGTCGAGCAGATAGCGCTGGTAGTCGTCCAGATCACCATCAAACGGCGTGATGCCGCCGCGCGAGACCAGCCAGAACTCGTCACACACGCTGCGCAGCAGGGCGCGGTCGTGGCTGACCAGCATCAGCGTGCCTTCAAACTCATTGAGCGCCATCGCCAGCGCCTCGCGTGTGGCCAGGTCCAGGTGGTTGGTGGGCTCGTCCATCAAGAGCAGGTTAGGGCGCTGCCAGACGATCATGCACAGCACCAGCCGCGCTTTCTCGCCGCCGCTCATGCTGCCCACCGCCTGTTTGACCATGTCGCCGGTGAAATTGAACGTGCCCAGAAAGCTGCGCAAGTCTTGCTCGCGGGTGGGCTGACCGGCCATCTTGCCGGCCGCGCTCAGGTCCTTGACCAGGCGGATCATGTGTTCCAGCGGCGTCTCATCGGGGCGCAACACGTCCAGCTCTTGTTGGGCAAAGTACCCGATGTTCAGGCCCCGGCCTTCGGTGATCTCGCCGCACAGGGGCGCCAGATCGCGCGCAATGGTTTTGACCACGGTCGATTTGCCTTGGCCGTTGGCCCCCAGAATGCCGATGCGCTGCCCGGCCAGCACCGACTTGCTGACGTGTTTGACGATCACCGTGGGGGGCGTTCCTGCTGGGGCATCGTCCGGCGCGGCGTAGCCAAAATTCACCCCCGTCATCGCCAACATCGGGTTGGGCAGGTTGGCGGGTTCCTTGAATTCAAACGTGAAGTCGGCCTCGGACAGTAGCGGCGCAATTTTTTCCATGCGGTCCAGCGCCTTGACCCGGCTTTGTGCCTGCTTGGCTTTGCTGGCCTTGGCTTTGAAGCGGTCGATGAACTTTTGCAGGTGAGCAATTTTTTCTTGCTGGCGGGCGAACGCGGCCTGTTGCTGTTCCAGCCGCTCGGCGCGCATGTCCTCGAACTTGCTGTAGTTGCCGCCATAGCGCACCAGTTTGCCGGCGTCAATGTGCAGGGTGACGTTGGTGACGGCGTCCAAAAATTCGCGGTCGTGGCTGATCACCAGCATCGTGCCCTGGTAGCGTTGCAACCAGCTTTCCAGCCAGACCAGCGCGTCCAGGTCCAGGTGGTTGGTGGGCTCGTCCAGCAGCAACAGGTCGCTCGGGCACATCAGCGCCCGCGCCAGTTGCAGCCGCATGCGCCAGCCGCCAGAAAAACTGTTGACCGGGTTGGCCAGTTCTGTCGTTTTGAAGCCCAGACCCAGGATCAGCGCCTGCGCGCGCGCGGGGGCATCGTGCGCGCCGGCGTCTTGCAGCGCCATGTAGGCGTGCGCCATGCGGTCGTAATCGTCGGTGGCCTCGGCGGCGGTGACTTCCTGCTGCGCCGCCAGCAAAGTGGTGTCGCCATCGACCACAAAGTCGGTGGCACTTTGCTCGGTCTCGGGCATCTCTTGCGCCACCTGGCCGAGCCGCCATTGCGTTGGGAAATTGAATTCGCCCGTGTCTTCGTGCAGTTTGCCAGTCAGCAGCGCAAACAGGCTGGATTTGCCGGCACCGTTGCGCCCGACCAAGCCAACTTTCTCGCCGGGGTTGAGCGTGACCGACGCGCCGTCCAGCAGCACTTTGGTGCCGCGGCGCAGGGTGATGTTTTTAAGAGTGATCAAGAAACGGACGATCAGTGACCAGCGCAGTCGCCGGGTGGAGTGAGCGAAAAATCTTTCATCAGGAAGTCCACGACAAACTGATCCTGGGCAGCGAAGATGAAAGACATGATTTGTGGCAGGCTCAGATTCATGTAATCGTGGACGATGCGGTTGCGCAAGCCGACGATGCGAGCCCAACGGGCT
>Ga0172373_10009527_pt1 | contig 12044 bp, 13 predicted proteins | sample Lak10m_2_FD_114546 | JGI IMG/M metagenome (GOLD analysis project Ga0172373, IMG submission 114546) | Freshwater microbial communities from Kabuno Bay, South-Kivu, Congo - kab_092012_10m | ecosystem: Environmental > Aquatic > Freshwater > Lake | place: Democratic Republic of the Congo... | reverse complement strand
CCTTCAAAATTGGCAAAACCGAATTGCGGAAGTCGAACATCCAGCTTGTAGGCTGGCGTACTCGTCCCGATGCCCAGACCTGTGCTGGTCAGGCGCATTTGTTCGGAGCCGGAAGCGCCAAAAATATATGCACCTGACGTAGCAATGCTGAAAAAATTTTCTTGGTTCGTGTAAAAGACTGCCTTTTGATTTCCGCCTTGAACAAGGCTGAGAGCAGCAAAGTCTCCAGTACCGTTTGACCCGTTTATGATGCTGATGCCATCGTTGCCACTTGCGGTATAGGACTGAAGTTTGTAGCCAGTTTGTGTAGTGCCGCCAACAGTGAGAGTGTTTCCGCTAAACGTCAGCGCACTCCCACTCGTCACCACCTTTGAGGCGTTCAGGAACAGCACGCCATTGGCGGTGCCAGACGGCAGCGGTTGAGAAGAGGTCAGAAGATACGTGGTCCCAGGACCAGGAGTGAAGCTCATGATGTGTCCTTACAGGCTGATCTGCGTGCGGATGTTGAAACGGCCCGCAACAGCGGAGGTCACACGGAACTGCATCCGCGCAGGAAGCGCCGTCAGGAGCCCGGACGACACCGGAGTGTTCAGTGCGGTCAGGCTGAACGTGCCATAGACGACACCGTCGTCCCCAACAAGATCGACCGTCGCAGCAGGAAGCTCGGTCAGCGTGGCGACGAAGTTCGCCACAGGCGTGATCATCGTCTGGAGATTCGTTCCAACCAACTCGGGCTGGCGGTTGGAGTTCTCAATGAAGTTCGCCATGATGGCCCTCAGTCAACACCCGCCGTCCTTGAGGGAAGGTCTGCCGAGCCAGTCGGCGGGTGGATGGGTCTCGGTCTAGGCGAAGCCTAGCACAGGCCGGGGCTGGGGTCAAGCCAAACCCGCCTTGCGTACCACCGGTACCTGGGGGCGTCAAGTGACCAAAGAAAAAGGGCCCCGGAGGGCCCTTCGAGCACGGAGTGCTGTGGATCAGCTTGCGCCGGGGGAACCCCACATGCCGAGGGGATCAGAATACCCAAAGCTGTAGCGCTCTCGCGCCTTGTACCGGCTGTTTCCGGTATCGAAGTCAGGGTCCATGGAGGTCGCCAGCGGCACACGCACGAAGTGCTTCATGCCGTTCGGAACGTCGGTCTTGATGAACCATGCGCTCGGATCGGTCAGCCAGTGGTTGACGGTGTAGCCTTCCGGGATCGAACCGTTGGTCTTCAGCGCGTTGATGTCGTTGTCGTTGGTGCCAACACGGAGATTGGTCTCCAGCAGGCGGGTGGCGACGAACATCAGGCTCGGGGGCACGATCAGCTTGCGCGGCTTGGCTGCGATCAACAGACCACGCTCGTCTTCCCAAGCGGCGATCTGAATGACAGCGGCTTCCAGGGCCGTCTCGTTCAGGTCAACAGCCGTGGTCGGGCGGTTGCTGTTGGTGCCACCAGAGACCAGCGGGTGCGCCGTCGAGAACAGCGCCACTCCGTCGCCACCCGGGTAGGAAGCGTTGAAGCCGTTGTTCAGGGTGGCCGCAGCCTTGACCTGCTTCGAATACGCCATGGCGCGAGCCAGGGCCTTCGTGTAGCGGGTGCTCAGGCTGTCGTACAGGTTGTCCTCCATCGCCTCCTCGGTGATGGAGAAGCCCATAGCGATGGTCTCGTGGTTGTAACGAGCGGTCCAGGCTTCCTGCGCGTTGTCATACGCGAGGGCCTGCCCTTCGTTCTTCACCGGAGCCGCACCGAAACCGGAGAGCTTAGTCTCCTCTTCGAAGCTACGATCCGAGGACTCGGTTTCGTAGATTTCCTTGTGCTCCTCGCCGTACCGCTTGTACTCCAGACCGAACAGGGCGTTCAGGCCGGGAAGCAGTTCCTTGAGAAGCTGTGCACGAGAAATAGCCATGGTTCAGACTCCTCAGACGCCAGCGGCGAGCAGATACGAGTGGTAACCGAAGTTCCACCCAACGATGACTTCGGGGTAGCCGATGAAGCTGACCGAAGCCCCAGACGACGCCGTGACGTTGGCGCTGACCGTGATGGTGGACGTGGAAGTGACCACGCCCGTGACCGTCAGGTTGCTGCCCGGCGAACCCGCAGTGGTACCGCTGATGCCAGCGATGACGCACTGCATGCCGGGGATGATGCCCTCGGTAGAGGCAACCGTGAAGGTCGTGGCACCCGCAGGCGACGAGGACAGCGCCGTGGCGACCGTGACAGCCGTCTCAGGCACCAACTGGATCACGCGCATGGAAGGCGACGTGCCCGCGCCGGTACCCACCGTCTGGCGGATGTTGCCGGCCACCGACGAAGCCACCGTGGGGTTGCCACCCGAGACACCAGCCAGCGAGTTGCCGGTTGCCGTCGAACCGCCGTTGCCAGCGATCAGGAAGGCGTTGGTGCCCAGGAACGACGGCGACATGTAGCCGACGGTCGTGCCGGTGTTCAGTTGCGTGTTGGCCGAGCCTTGCGGCTGCGCAATCACCGCCGCCTTGAACAGGGCGTTGGGATCATCCAGCACGTAGCCAACGGCGTCCGGGGCGTTGGTGCCCGCAGGCCAGTACTGCTGACGCAGCTTACCGAAGATCGGACCCGCACCGGTGCTGTATTCGCAGCCCAGGAAGACGCCGACGATGTCACCTGCCGCAGCAGCAGACTGCGTGTCCGCGTTGTACGGGGTGATGATGGCGTTGCCGTTGGACAGGCCGACGACGTCGCCGTTGAAGATGTTGGTGTTGTAGCCTTGGCCGATGGGGATCATCCGAGTGGAGCCCGCGAACGGGATACCACCCTTCAGGTTCACCGGAACAAGGCCGTAAGGCCGAGTGACCGCAGGGTAGGACATGGATTGCTCCTATTAGGAACCAGAACCGAACGACCCACGCGAAGACGACGACTTCCTCTCGGAAAACACCGGCATGCGGGGGTCACTTTGACCGACATACTTGCTGTCGATCGACTGAGAGAGCGTGTTGGACGTGCGAGCGTAGTGCTCAGTGCGTTGATCCAACATGTCTTGGGGCATCTTGCAGAGCATCAGACCGCCGACTTCGACGTTCCCGGTCTTGACGTTGGCCTCGAAAGCCAACTCGGGGTGATCTTCTGCTTTGACGGGCTCATAGCCCTCTCGCAGTCGTTGCGACACATGGGTCGGCTTGGATTCACCAAGCAAGTGTGTCATCACCCAACGGAAGCCCATCCCCGGTTCCGGGTTGGGGTCGGGCAAAGTCGAAGGCGCACGCCAGCGACGCTGAGTCTTCTCACGCGTGGTGAGTTCTCGGGGGGCGCGGACTTCAGGCATTCGATTGCTCCAACAACGCCACATGACGGGCGTACTCTTCCAACGGGATGTTTGCTCGGCGAGCAAACGCTACTTGGGATTGCGTCAAGCGGACTTTCTTCGCTGACGTAGCTCTTTGCGTCGGGGCCACGACGGTGGCGGGGCGCTTGGTTGGCGAAGGCGCGGGGGCCTCGAACTTGTCCGGAAAGACCTGTCGGAGTCGCGTGTCGATGGTGTCGAAGTATTCCTTCGTACCCGGCGTCACTCCAGACTTGACGAGCTTTGTGTGCACGCCCATCGCCAGACTCGTCATTTCGTCGTCTTGCCCGAACCAGCGGTTCCGGTCAACCCACGCTCGTGTGGCGGGATCAACTTCTGGAGCCGGTGCTTGCGGCGATGGCTGTTGGGGCGCGACGTTACCACGTTGCTCTTCAGCTTGCAAGGGGGGTGGTTTGAGGGACTTGGCACGCTGCTGAGCAAACACCGCCTCATTCAGTTTCGCCTGCGCTTCCACGAAGGCTTCAGTATCCCCGGCCTCATGCGCTGCTTTCAGCGCGGCCTTGGCCTGTTCAACCTCCAAGTTGGCGAGTTTTTGCGCCTGGGTGATGAAACCAGTGGTGCCGGTGTTCAAGTGCCCCTTGAGCTTCTTGTTCTCTTCGAACAGTGCTTGGGTAGCGCGAAGCGCTTCTTGATGCTGACGCTCCAAGGCTTCCCTAGCACGACGCTCGTCGTGACGGGCATGGGTCAGTTCCTTGATGCGGTTGCGGACCTTCTCGCCGTACTGCTCAAGCTCGTCGTCGGTGGGCTCAGCCACCTGACGGTCCAAAGGCTTGCGGCCCTTGTCCTGCTCCGGGGTGTCATCAACGATCTCGATCTCGGGCGTACCCTCACCTTCGACCTCAAACTCGACCTTGGGGTCTTTGGAATCCGCCGTAGCGTCGACTTCGTCGGGAAATTTGAATCCTTCCATGCTGCCTCCTTACGCCCGGGTGATACCGCGAGGATCTTGCACCACAGCTTCCACCTGATCGTCGTTGATCAGCCGGAACTCACGCCCGTGGATCTTGAAGCGGGTGCCGGAGTACGCACGGGCGATGATGAAGTCACCTTCCTTGCACCATGGCCCACTGGGAAACTTGTCCATGTCAGCGTAGGCTTGTGGGCCCAGTTTGATCACGAACAGCACCGTGGTGCTGTGCTCCTCGACCTTCACAGTCGTATCGGCCTTCAGGATGCCGCTTTCGTACTTGTCCTCGACCTCGGGGAGGGCGCAGAGGATCTTGTACCCGGATGGCTCCGGCAGTTGGCGGGCCTTTTCGGCGTCGGGGGCGTCATTGATGTCGTCAGTCATGGTCTTCTTTCGCGGGCGGGGTGGGCACCGTGGCTTGCCCGGCGGGCCACGGCGTGGGGGGTTACCGGTCTTCTCGCTCAGCAATGTCCAACAGGTCGAGCACTTCGCGTTCAGCGAGGGCAAGGCCGTGGATCACGCCACACAGGTGGCGGTACTCTGCGAAGTCGCGGGCAGCGCCCGTGGCGACGTCATCAGCGAGGGCGTTCATGCGTTCGCGCAGCTTGGCGCGGACGAGTTTCAGGGCGTCGGTTTCCATGGTTTACCTCCTGGGGCCCGGGGTTTGGCCCGGTGCCGGGGCCGGGGCCGGGCGCGGCGCGGGCTTCGCGGCCTGCACCACCTTGATGACGCGGTCGGCGTTCTTGGACTGGTTCTCCAGGGCGAGGCGTTCGCGGTCGAGCTTCAGGCGCTCTAGCGCCACTTGGAAGTCCATCTGGTCGTTTTGGGCCTTGCGCTGGCTGTCGCGCTCCTTGAGTTGCAACTCGGCCTGCTGAAGCTGAAGCTCGGGGTTCTGGGCCTGTTGCTGGGCGATCTGCTGCGCGGCCATGGCTTGGTTTATCGTCAGCGTGCGCTGGGCCGCTGCGGCCACCAGCGGGGCGAGGTCCTTCTCGTCCTCGGTGCTAATCGGTGCGGTGTCGTCCTCATCCAGCGCCGGGAGCGGCACGCCCAAGGACATCTCGATCTGGGCCCGATACGAGAACGCAGCGTGCTCGGCCATGTGCGCCATGAGTGCGGCCATCATCTGTTGCGCCATCGGGTTCTGCCCGATGATCGCCATGATCTTCGGGTCCTGCATGAACGCTTGGTGCACCGCAATATGCGCCTCGTGGTCCTGGTACGCGAACGCCTTGATCGGCTTGGCCCGCAGCACGTTCATGTTCTCGGTGACGGGGTCCTCAGGCTTCCTGTCCTCGGGCAACTCGACGATCTTGTCGGCGTGCTTGATCCCCAACACCTCCAGCATCTGCCGGTGCAGTCTGGGCAGGTTGTAGATCTGCGGGGCCTGGGTGGACAACTGGAGCGCGGCTTGGTACTGCACCACCCGCTGGCTCATCGTGGCTGCGTTGGGGTCCGACACCGGGATGACCTCGACGAGGGCGTAGTCCCCGCGCTTGGCGCGTGGCCCCGCCGGAGTCTCGGCGTCGGGCTCGTAGGTGTAGCTGTCGGGCGTGTGGTCGCGGATGATGGCCTTCAGGAGCTTCAACTCCTGCTTCATGCTGTAGTGCATGCGGGCCTGCACCGCCGACATGATCTTCAACTGGCGTTCCAGCAGCGCCAGCGTCGTGCCCACCGGAGCCTGGGCGCTCATGTCCGAGACCTTCATGTCCGCCGTGGCAGCGAACCGTCGAGCCTCCTCACCAATCTTCTCCAGCAGCGTCAGGAGCGTCTGGGACGGCTCCTTGTAGGGCAGGGGCATGATGTTGTCGCGCACCGTGCCTGAGGGCACGTCGACGTCCCTGAACTCACCCGGAGCGATGGGTGTGTCGTCGCCCTTGATTCGCAGCCCTCGACTCTTCAGCCCGCCGGGCAGGTTCGCCAGCGTGCCCGCGTCGACCAACTGCCGAGTCAGGGACGTCGCACTCTTGGCCGCACCGCCGATCAGATGGATCAGTCCGAACCCGTAGGCTCCGAAGCCGGGGATGTACTGGTAGTGCACGAAGTGCTGGCGCGGGCGGTGGGTGGCGTCGTCCTCCAACCAGTTCCGCCGGATGGCCAGCACCGTCTGGGTGTCCTTGATGACGGTCACCACGTAGGGCAGCATGATGCCCGTGGGCTCGCCGTTGTCCTCGTGCTCGTAGCCGGGCACGTCCATCTCGACGTGGACCTCCAGCAACAGGTACCGATCGTCGTGCGTGGCACTGAACCCCGTCTCCTCGTCCTTGCGCTTCTGGATCTCGTCGACGTTGCGGCTGGGCTCGCCGATGTCCACGTTCCGGTAGAACCCTGCGTTCTGGAGTCGGACGATCTCGTTCTTGGTCTTGCGCATCCTGTGGGTAATGCGCGGGCACGAGGTGATCTCCGAGGTGCCGTAGGGGAGGATGACATCCTCAGCGGGCACGAACGTCGAGATCTGGCGGTCCAGACTCGGGTCAAAGTAGACTTTCTTGAAGGCAGAACCTGCGATGGGCAGGTTCCAGAGCATCTTCTCGTGCTCCGGGCGGTACTCCACCATGACCTCGGTCAACTGGTAGTTCATGTCCGCCTGCACCCGCTGTGCGGCGTCTTCCTTCTCGCGGGTGCGTTTGCCAATGACGTTGGTCTTCACCGGGCCCGACGCGGGGAACAACTCGGTGATCGACTCGCTCTGGAACCGCACGACGGCTTCGGTCAGCACGGGGCTGAACACACCACAGGCACCACTCCAGGGCTCGGTGCGCTCCTCGATCTTCAGGCCCAGCAACTTCAGGCCCTCGGCGTAGGACTCTTCCCAGTCCTTGCGCCCATTCAGGTCGTTGTCATAGTCCCCGAGGAGTTCTCCGGCAATCTCGGACAGCGTGCCTTCGTCAAGGACCTCGGCGATGTTCTCATCGAACCCGACTTCGTCGGGCTCCGGCATCAGGTTGATTTCAACACCCCCCGCCCGCAGGGTGACGTCTTCGGGATCCTCGATCTCGATTTCGATGATGGGTTCCGTGCTGAGTTCAGTTCCGGGGCCCGGCACGGGCCCAAGCCCCAACGGCGCGGGGGAGAGAGTCCGGTCAAAATTCGTTGCCATGGGTGTTTCCTAGCGCCGCGTGACGCGGTTGGTCTGCGGATGATACTTCAGCGGGCCGGTGCGGCCTGCTTTCTTGGCACGGTCCAGGGCCCGTTCTTCCGCCGTCATGGCGTCACGAGCACGGCCTGCTTCGGTGAGGTTCCCCTTGTCGTCCACATGACCACGAGACTTGAGAATGTCCAACGCGGCTTGGCGAGTGTCACCACCCATCCCCAAGTTCTTCAACTGCCATGCAAGACGGTCGATAAGTTGGTTGGGGCCAGAGAATTGCGTCATGGTGCTGATGTGGTCAGTAATACGCCGCACGGCGGGGGGCATTAAGGTGCTCGGAATCACGAAAATCGGTTGGTAGGCCGATGAGACCTCCCTGACGGAACCGGGCCAGGGCCATTGATACGCAGTCGACTTGGTCATCATGTGACCCGTAGGGGAACGCCACGCACTGCTCAATGACTTCTTCGGCCCACCGACGCCCTTCCGGATACCAGACCATTCCGCTGCGGATTATGTCTGCAACGGCACTCAAGCGGGCGACCTTGTCCCCCGTACCGCGATGTGGCGTGAACTCTTGCACCGGTATCCCGAGGCGACGTAGCTCCTGATACAACGGCGTGCCGCTGGACTTCTTCTCGACGATGAACGCCTCCGGTTCCCATTCCTTGTATTCACGGATCGCAAGATCCTTCAACTCCGGGAATTCGACGCGGACGTTGATCGCATTCAGGAGGATGATGTGCGGTTCACCGTTGGTGAAGTTGTCGTCAGTAAATACGCCGAAGGTCAGCAGCGCTGTGAAGTCGGAGCGATTGGTTTTTTCAGCCGCTGCGTCCAGCGTCATGATGACGAAGTCACATTTCGGCGGATCGTCCTTCGTCCAAGGCCTCCACCAATCACGCTGAATGATGGCACCTTGCTCCCCCGTCGGGTTCTGCATGTACTGGGCGTTCCACTGGAACACCGGCATGGACGCTTTGGTGCGTTCGAGCGCTTCGAGGTCGAATTTTTCTGGCCAGAGGGCCTTCTCGACGGGTTCCCCCTCAACCCCTTCGGGGCCCGGCAGGGTCAGAATTGCCGGGAACTCAAATACTTCGTACTGGTCGGCCTTCGGGTTGTTGGTCCCGTCCTTTATAAGATGTCCAATGAGGTCGTCTTGGTGCCACCGGGTATGTACCACTGCGATCCGCCCACCTGACATGAGACGAGTTCGTGCACCAAAGGCAAACCACTGGTAGGTTTTCTCAAGTTCCTCAAAATTACCAGCCAAAAGGTCCTGTTCGGAGTGCGGATCGTCGACAAGAAGGAGGTCTGCACCTCGTCCAGCGAGGGCTGCGCCGACACCAGTGGCGAAATACTCCCCGCCACGGTTTGTAGACCATCGACCGGCGCTTTTTGAATCCTGAGACAGGCTAATCCCGGGAAAAATGGACGTGTATCGCGGGTCTGCGATCAAATTTCGCACTTTCCGACCAAAATCGACCGCCAAATCACCCGTGTGGGACACCATCAGCACCTTCTTGTCTGGGAATTTACCCAAAAACCACGCTGGAAACAGCGTACTGATGAGGTGTGATTTGCCGTGTCGAGGTGGTATGGATACTGCGATGCGGTCTTTCAACTCGTAAGCGATCTGGGTCAGTAGTTCTGCGAGCTTTTTATGGTGTGTAGCAACGATATACGTCGGGTCCATATGCTTACAGAAGGCCAGCAGGTCATCCTGACATGCTTTTGCATGCTTTCTACGCTCCAACTCGTCCAGCACTCTGAGCACTTGCTCCTGTTCGGAGGTCGTGAGGGTCGGCAACGCCTGGATGAGGGCTTGCAGTTCGGCGGCGGTGAGGGTGAGCATGTCAGCCCCCAACCCAAACCCGAACCCCGGTGCAACGCCGGGTTGAATCCGCGAAGCGGAGGGTGAGCATGTCAGCCCCGGCCAGTCTCGGCCCGTAGGGCGGCGCGGACGTCAATGACGTCGGCTTGAATCGGAGGTGCCAGCACCGTGGCATCCTCAGCGGTGTCTGTCCCCATCAAGCGGCGCAACTTGTCGCGCAAGGTGTTCTCAAGCTCGACCGTCGAGCGGTTGTTGACGGTGATCTCGGTGCGTTCGGTGAACAGTCCGACGTCGCTGACCTTTCCGAGCAGTTCGAGGGCTTTGAGCCTGATGCGCGGGTCGAGGTCTTCGGTTTCAAGGATGAGGCGGTTGGTGACGTAGTTGCGCAGGCGCTTGGCATCCCGCACCACTTCCATGTCATACCGCGTCAGGAGCGCGTCGACGTAGGTGGCACCTTCTGGGGTGGAGGTCAGTTGCTTGGCGGCTTCGGAGGCATCGTGCTTCTTTACCGGGAGGTACCCCGTGGCAACCCCTTCGGAGGCCTGGGCCTCGTCCAAGGCACCCCAGATCATTTCAGAAGAAAGCTCGCGCAGCTTGTCGATGTTCGGCGGCTCGTCCTCGTAGCCCTCTTTGATCAGCAGGCCTGCGGTGTTGCACGCGGCTTTGGCACGGGCGCGAATGTGCGCGTAGTCCCCCGGAGCGGCATGGGCTCTTACCGGGATGGGCACAAATTCTTCGACTTGGGTTGCAAGCATCTGCATATCGTATAACACCTTGCGCCCCCAGTGCAACTCAGCCTTTGGCTTTTGGCCTTCGGGGGTTCTTTGGGTCCCTCTGACGGGGGGTGTTGCTATTTTAAGGGGGTGGGGGGTGTTCTTAATTAACGCCGCCGGTTGTTGTCGGTAATGTCGCCAACGCCAACGCTGATTAGTGTCGGCAATTACTGCTATGACGTCAGGTTTTGGGCTTTGCGGGTTCGGAATACAGCGTAACAGCGGCGCGGGACTCCAAACTCACAGCGGGGGGTGCGGGGCGGGTGGGGTCTGGGTTTGACGTCGTTAAATTTGACGTCATTTCCTACCCTGATATAGTTCAACCCATGCCGCAGATGTTCTGCGGTATCGGGCCCGGACGAACCGGGATCGCCACTAAAGGGGAACACCATGGCGAAGATTGTGATTGACTTATCGGCCGTCATAGCCGCTGCTGCTGCCGACGCGGGTTCCATGTCGGCTTTCGAAGACCTTCACATGAGCATGCTCATGTGGAACATGACCGCCGCATACCCGACGTCGGCAGAACTGACGAAGGCTCTTGCAGAAGGTTACGCGACTAACCCCCGCGTTGTCGCCACGAAGGAAACCTTGACGCAGTATGCGTCGGGTATCCTGAAGTGGTCCAAGGCGGGCAAGGTTCCCAAGGCACATTCGATGCGGGCTTTCATGGGCAGCGTACCTGGGTCGAAGGGCAAGGGAGGCAGACCCCCCAAGGCTAAGGCGAACCCTGAAGGGCAGGCTGATGCACCTACCCTGCCGAATGACGATAAGGCGTGGATCGGTTTTCTCGAATCCATCCGAGCACAGGTCGCGGGTAGGAAGTCGTGGGCTAGTGACGCCATCGTGGCGGCACAAGATTGTGCCGCCACCTTGATTGCCCTTATCAAGCGCCAGAAGTGAGAAGAACCCCGGCTCAGGCCGGGGTTCTTCATTACCCGCAGGGTTCGCGCCCTGCGGGCTTTCTTTTCTCGGAGATTGAGATGGAAAAAAACCGGCTCATAACAGAGCTTGAAGTCTGGCGCCAGATCTACCCTGGCACCCTGGCTCTCCTGCGAGCGGGCACATGGCAGCATACCGCCGCTTGCCTGATCAGCCTCCTACGACTGACACGCGTAGAGCAAATCAGAGTTGAACAAGACTACACATCCTGGTATGTTTGGGTCAGGCACTTCTGACCAAACGCCAGCGTTGATCCAAGGGCCCTCCGGGGCCCTTTTCTTTTGCCCGCAGGGTTCGCGCCCTGCGGGTTTTTTTGCGCCCGCTCGGACCGGGTGTCAAGAGCACGCGGGCACGCGAGGGCACGCCAGCACGCGAGGCCACGCCAGCACGCGAGGCCACGCCAGCACGCGAGGCCACGCCGAGGGAGTTTAACGGCGTTAAACCCCAACACGAAATACGCTTGACATAAGCACCAACTTGTGGTAGGCAGGAGTTTAACGGCGTTAAACTAGGCCGAGACCCGGTCCCGCAGGGGGTTTAACACCGTTAAACTGGCCCTCCCGGCGTTCCTTAGATGTTCCTTCGCGTTCCTGAAATAAGCATCTCGCAAGTCCTTGATCTGGCTGGCGAAAGCGCTCCGTGTTCCAATGTATCATCTTCTTGAAAGTATATATAGGTCTAGGCCCTAGAGGGAAACCCCTAGTTTTTTCATAATCGTCTTTTTAAGGGCAATTTCTTAAAACTTATCACCGATTACCGTACTCGTTTTGGGAGGTATTCATACCCGTACCAAGCGAATATTCGAACATTTCCCATTTCACCTTGCGGATCAACGACTTACCAACCTAATATTTCCAGAACGCCGCCGAACATCTAACGAACGCCAAAGGCCCAAAAGAAAGCAAAAAACCCGGGGAAAGGCGTAAGAAAAGAGCCCGCAGGCCAAAAAGTGTAAGAAAAGTGCTATCATACGCCCCCCAACCCCCACCACGGAGCCCCCATGCGCATCCCCATCAGCACCGCCGACATCGCCTCCCTCGTCGCCTTTAGGCCTTCGGGCGGGCCTTCGAGCGCCCCTTCGGGCGGGCCTTCGGCCTCCTTCGGGCCTTCGGCCTCCTTCGGGCCTTCGGCCTCCTTCGGGCCTTCGGCCTCCTTCGGGCCTTCGGCCTCCTTCGGGCCT
>Ga0172373_10009526_pt1 | contig 12045 bp, 13 predicted proteins | sample Lak10m_2_FD_114546 | JGI IMG/M metagenome (GOLD analysis project Ga0172373, IMG submission 114546) | Freshwater microbial communities from Kabuno Bay, South-Kivu, Congo - kab_092012_10m | ecosystem: Environmental > Aquatic > Freshwater > Lake | place: Democratic Republic of the Congo... | reverse complement strand
CAAAAAAAGTTAAAATAAAATAAAAAAAGAGTTAAAAAACAAAAATTTTGATAAAAAAGAGAGAAAAAATTGTTTTTCTCTCTCTCTTTATTTCTAAAGATAATTTTCCGTGTTTCCTTAATTATGAGTCATATTATAGTCATGAAAATCTTGATAAAGAAAAAGTTTGAGAAGCGGTAAAAAACTTAAAAGAGGCTTTAAGTAGACTTAAAAAAAATTCTAACTTTGTTAAACTTTATTGAAGTATAACAATATGAGAATTTCTTCCACTTATGATAAAAGAAAGTTTTCTTGATAATTCAAAAAAAAGTGATACTTGAGCTAAATGATATTTTCAATTAAAATCTCCTGCAATTAAAGATGCTAGAGGAGAACTAAAAAAAATGTGAATAAATGAAAAATATAATCCAAACATTCCAGTAGAAAGTTGCATTTTATGAATTATGTATTTTGTTCATATAAAAAATTTAACAAAAGATAAACTTAAATGATATAAATACAGTCAAGAGTTTGAATTATTATCATATAATTGATGAGCTGATAGAGTAGGATCAATTATTAAAACCTATAAAACTGAAAATAAAAATATTTGAAATAATTTAGTATGGGAAAATTTTGTAAAATGGCTTGTATCAAGATTAGAAAAAAATCCTCTTTCAAAGCAAACTTTTTCAAAAGAATATAATGTATATTACAAAGACTGGTTTAAAAAACCTTGGACAAAAGATAATTCAGTTATTAGATTTTCTTGATTAGAAACGAAGAAATCAAAAATTTATGAAATGATAAATTATGTAGAAAAAATAAATGCAATTAAGTCAACTAACCAAGAAAAAATAAATAAAGTTAAGTTAATAGAATCAGGTAAAAATGTAAAAAAATCTCAGGAAAAAGGTAAAATAATAATAAAAACACAATCAAAAATTGAGAGACTTAATGCTATTATAGAGTATAATAAAAGTAAGGACAAATTTCATTGAGACTGACCTATTGATAATTCTTGGTATAATTTGAAGAAATTTTTTTGATATAATAAAAGATATAAACAAATTCAAAGTATATCTTGAGATTGAGTAATAAGTATGTTGAATAGATCTTGAATTAGTCCTAAAAAAGAAAATCTTAAAAAATTTTATGATATAAATAACTTAGAAAATGATGATAAAATAGTACAAAAAGTTTTTTATTTACTACCAAATATAAGAGATCAACAAATTCAAGAAAGAGAAATACCAAATGAAAAAAGACCTGACTTTTACAAATGGTTAAATTGAATAGAAATAAAAAATAATAAATTAAAATGAAAACTTTTTATTCTTGATCCATGACATTGATGAGCTGATCCTTGAGCTATACCAATTGCAAAGGATGAAAACTGAAAATCTATTTTATATAAACAAAGTGATATAGATAGTAAAGATAGAGTCGTAAATAATTGAAAATGAGATGGATTCCTTCATGTGGTTGAGGCAAAAGTGACAATGGATGTATCTTATAGATTAGCTAAATTAATAAGAGAGAATTGATGAGAAGTCAAAATTACCCATTATTTTCAGAATGGAATTGATGAATCAGTTTGGACAGAATCATCAAGAGAAGATGCTCCTTGACTTTTAGATCAGATAGAAAAGTTTGATACTTGGAGTGATAGAAATAAATTTAATGTTTTTTCAAGAGCATGACTTCATAAAAGAGCTGAAATTAGAAATCAATTAAAAAAATGAAAAAACGAGAAAAATGCTTATTTTATATCTATTCATGCAGACAGAAACTGAGAAAAAACTAACAATGCTTGAATGAATATTCTTTATGCAAAAAATTTTCTATTACAAAAAGAATTTGCAAATAAATTAGCTGAAAACATTTGAAAAGTAAGAAGGAAAAAAACAACATTTTGAATAAGAAATACCCCATTACATGTACTAAACCCGGATTTTTGAGCCCATAATCAAAATGTACTTATAGAACTCTGAAATATGAATAATGAAAATACTTCTTATGCATTAAGGAATTGAAAAGTAAGACAAGAATATGCAGAATGAATTTTTAATTGATTATTAAAAACTGCATCCAAATAGATTGAGGGAGTGAAATTTATCAGTAAAAAAAGCCCTTTGCTTTTTAAACATAAACAACTAATATCTTTTGAAATAATTAATTTTTATGATTATGGAAAAAAAAGAAAATTTTTTAAGGGATAGTTTTGTAGAAGATATTCTTTGATGATTTTATTATTTAGAAAAAATTCATACTGTAGGATTTAAAGAAATTTCTGAAGATAAATTTGAAATAACTTTTTCATTTTTGCTATATACAAAAACTCTCAATCCATTATGACATGTTTCTTGAAACCAAATACATGAAGTCACTATGGAATGAATATATCTTGTAATTTGATATAGTATAAAATCTTGATATTTTTCAGATATTACACTAGATGATTTTTTAAAATTAAGAGCAGTGGTTTTGTATAGAGAAGTATAAATAAAATTTAAAAAAGAGATAAATCAATCTCCAGAAAAATATTCTTTGATATTTACATTACCAAAAATTAATACCATAAAATCAAAGTTTAGTTTGGCAGAAATTCAATTCAAATGATTTTGTGAGTGAAAGGCAAAAGCAGTTATTTCTACTAATTCCTTAGTTGATAATGTTTTAAAAAAGTAGAAATAATAAAAAATTAGAAAATTATTTTTCATTTGATTTTTTATTTTTATTTTATACAATTCATCCCATTATTTAAACAAAAATTAAGTATTTTTTTATGTCTATTTCAATAGAGTTAGTACAATATATTTTTGATTTTTTTCAACTCAAAGAAGAGATACTCAGTGTAAAGGCTTATTGAAAAGGACAGCTGAATTATACCTTTTTGATTACTTGCACAAACAATAAAAGGTATATTTTGCAGAAGATAAATACTCTTTTTAATATTGCTTGAGTTATGAAAAATATTGATACAATTCATAATCATCTTCTCAAAAAACAAGCAGAGGGATTGTGGGATAATGGGTATGATATATTAACTCCTATCAAAAATGAGGCTTGAAAAAATTATGTAGAGTTCGAAAATAATTCTTGGAGAATGTATTATTATATTGAAAATACTCTTACTCAGGATTATATTTATTATTCATTTCAAGCAGAAAAAGTCGGGGAACTTATCGGGCAGTTTCATCTTTGTTTATCAGATTTAGAGGGAAAACTCTACAATCCACTTCCCGGATTTCATAATACACCAAATTATTATAAAAATTTTCAAGAAGCACTTCTAAATACAAAAATATCTGAAAGAGATGATCAAATGGAAAAATGGATAAAATGAAAAAAATCAGAAATCGATTATTTTTTTGATCTGATAGATTCAAAGCAAATTCAAACAAGAACAACTCATAATGATACCAAGGTAAATAATATTTTGTTTGATAAAAATACTTGAAATCCAGTGGTTATAATCGATTGGGATACTATTTCAAACGAGCTTCCTTTATGGGTAGATATTGGAGATATGTGTCGTTCTATGTGTAGTAATACTCTTGAAGAATGAGATGATTTTGTCTTGGTAGATTTTAGAGAAGATATTTTTGAAAGTCTTATGAAAGGTTATCTCAAAAAAGGAAATGGTTTTCTTACAGAGATAGAAAAAAAACATATAATTTTTTCCATTTGATTCCTTATTTTTGAATTAGCAATGAGGTATTATACCGATTATCTCAATGGAAATAAATATTTTCTCATCAGGTATCCACTTCAAAATCTTGAAAAAGCAAAAAAAACATATTTTCTTTGGAAAAGTTTTGAAAGTAAAAAGGAATTATTAAAAAAAATTGTTGATAAATATATCTAATTTAAAAATATATGGAATTTTTTATTACAGAACTTACTCTTTCTTTGCTCAAAGAAAAATTTGAAAGTTTTTGTCATTCTATGGCTTGACTAAAAGTTGTAGAAAATCCAAATTTAGATAATTTTATAAAAACTTTTGAATTATCAAAATCGTATAGCAAGACTTTTGTTGTCATAGAAAAAGAATCTTGAGATATTGTAGGGAGTGTAAGAGGACTTCTTGATTATAAATTTTTGAGAGGAGGAAGTATTTGATGAAGAATTGAAGAAGTGAGTGTTAATCCAAATTATCAGTGAAATTGACTTGGCTCTCTTTTGATGCAATATGTTCTTGAGTATCTTAAATGAGAGTGATGTTATAAGATAGAACTTGCTTGTGACCAAAAACTTGCCCCTTTTTATGAAAAATTTTGATTTCAAGGACTTGAAGTTGAGATGAAGATGTATGTATAAAATGAAAAGGAAGTTTTCGATATATTTACTGTTTATACCGAGAAATAATATTATATTTACCCCTATATCTTCATATTTTTAAAAATTTGAAGTATATCATTTTCATATTTTTTTGTAGAAAGGAGTCTCTCTCCATGTAAAACTGGAGCAGTTGTTCCACCACCAAAATTTTTATCACCAGTAAAAACTCTCGCTTCATCCCAGAGATTAACATCAATAAAAGATTGAAGCAACTGTTTTCCTCCTTCTACAATAAGTGATTGAATATTATTTTTATAGAGCTCATCAAGTATTTGTGGAATAATATTGATAGAAAAATCAATATTTTTAAAATCAGTTTGTCCAATATTTTTTGATGAAGTTGCGGTAAAAACTATAGTAGGAGCTTCATTGTTAAATAGATTAAGATTTTTTGGGAGAGTTAATTTTCTATCCAAGACAATACGAAGCAGATTTTTTCCATCCAAGCCTCTTACTGTGAGATGTGGATTATCAAGTAATGCAGTATTTTTTCATACCATAATTGATTGCTCTTCTGATCGCCATCTGTGGACGAGACTACGAGATTCTTCCCCAGTAATCCGCACTGGTTCTTGTACGGAATTATCTTTCCCTATAAAACCATCTTTTGTTTGAGCATATTTTAAAATAATATATGGTCTTTTTTTCTCATGAAATGTAAAAAATCTTTTATTTAATTCTCTCGATTCTTTTTCCAAAATTCCAATGCTAACATCAACTCATGCATTTTTTAATTTTTCAACTCACTTTCCTGCTACTTTGCTAAAAGAATCAATACATCCGATAACGACCTTTGGAATTTTATTTTTGACAATTAAATCAGCACAAGGTGGAGTCTTGCCATAATGAGCACATGGTTCCAAACAAACATATAAAGTGGATTGATTTAGTAATGAGGTATCAGAAACTGCATTAATTGCATTTACTTCAGCATGAGCTTCACCACATTTATGGTGGTAGCCTTCCCCAATGATTTTATTATCATAAACAATTACACAACCCACCATAGGATTTGGAGCAGTATTTCCTAGTCAAAGTGAAGCAAGTTCTAAGCATCGTCTCATATAGACCTTATCTAAATTTTCCATATTTAATATATCTTTAGATATTTATTTTTTTTAATTGTATAATCTTTTCCAAAAATTCAAAAATAATCTTTATAGAAAGAGGAATTTCAAAAAAAATTAAGATTTAAAATATATTATTTCTTATAATTTTCACTTATTTTTTTTGATTCTAATTAAATAGAAAATTTTTTTGTACGGATTTTGATATTATAAAAAAATCACAAAAAAAACTTGCAATTTTTTTTAAAGCAATAACACAAGAAAAACTCGCAAATTTAAAATCCAATAAAATAAAAAATCAATAAAATCAAGTCATTTATTTTTGTTTTTTTTGACATTCATAACACTATATATAGTATAGCTTCTACAATTTTAATACTATATATAGTAAATTATGAACTTTTTTAAAATAAAAAAAAGAAACGGGAGTTTTGTTACTTTTGATAAAAATAAGATAGAAAAAGCGATAAGAAAAGCGATAGAATCAGTTGGTGGAGATGACTTTAGTGAAGTCTCAGCACTTACAAAATTAGCAATTTCTATCGTTCATAAAAACATAGGAAAATGAATCCCTTCCGTAGAAGATATTCAAGATGCGGTTGAAGAGGCACTTATCAAAGAATGACATGATAAAGTCGCAAAAAGCTACATTATTTATAGGCAAAAAAGAAGTGAGGGGAGAAATGATAGAAGTGTTGTTGTAGAGGTTATCGATACGATGAACGAATACCTTGATAAATCAGATTGGAGAATCAATGCAAATGCAAATTCTGGATATTCTCTTTGAGGACTTATTTTAAATGTATCTGGAAAAGTTACAGCAAATTATTGGCTTTCTCATGTATATCCAGCTGAAATAGGAAATGCTCATAGAAATGGAGATGTTCATATTCATGATCTTGATATGCTTTGTGGATATTGTGCTGGTTGGAGTTTAAGGCAACTTTTAGAAGAAGGGTTTAATGGGGTTCCAGCAAGGATTGACTCAGCTCCTGCAAAAAATTTACAAGCAGCAGTAAATCAAATGATAAATTTTCTTGGAACTTTGCAAAATGAATGGGCTGGAGCTCAAGCATTTTCATCATTTGATACTTATCTTGCTCCGTTTGTTCATAAACATAAAACAGAACTAAGAAATGAACTTGATAGACTCAAAGCTCAATTTGATTCAGAAGAAGCAAAAGAACAATACATTTACGATGAAACTTATAAATATGTGTATCAGCAAATGCAAAATTTTGTTTTTGGACTTAATGTTCCAAGTAGATGGTGAACACAAACTCCATTTACAAATATTACTCTTGATTGGGTGTGTCCAGAAGATTTAAAAGAAAAGGCACTTTTTCTTTGAGGAGTAAATTCAGGATATTATGAAAAAAAATATGGAGAACTTGAAAATGAAATGAGAATTATTAACAAAGCAATTATAGAAGTCTATACAAAATGAGATAATAAAGGAAGAGTTTTTACTTTTCCTATTCCTACTTATAATATCACAGAAGACTTTCCTTGGGAAGACCCTCTCGTAGAAGATTTATTTGAAATGACAGCAAAATATGGACTCCCTTATTTTCAAAATTTTGTTGGAAGTCAGTATAAAAGAGTGAAAAATAAAAGTGGAGAATTTGAGACAATAAGAAACGAAGATGCCTATACTCCATGAGCAGTAAGAAGTATGTGTTGTAGACTTCAGCTTAACTTAAAAGAGTTAGAAAAAAGAGGAAATGGACTTTTTGGTTCAGCAGAAATGACGGGAAGTATTGGTGTTGTTACTATAAATTTAGCAAGAATTGGGTACAATAATAAAGGAGATTTAGAGGGATTTAAAAAACAAATTTCTTATTTGATGGAGCTTGGAAAAACTTCTCTTGAACTTAAAAGAAAAACAGTTTCAAAATGGCTTGAAAAATGACTTTATCCATATACATATAGGTATTTAAGAAGTTTTAGAAATCATTTTTCTACCATAGGAATCAATGGAATGAATGAAGCAATTTTGAATTTTACTGATGGAAAAGAAGATGTTTCAACTCGTGAATGACAAGCATTTGCTATAGAAATTCTTGATTTTATGAGAGAAAAATTAAAAACATTTCAAGAAGAAACAGGGAATTTGTATAATCTTGAAGCTACTCCTGCAGAAGGGACAACTTATAGATTTGCAAGAGAAGATAAGAAACAAATTCATGATATTATCCAGTCAGGTACAGAGGAGGCACCATATTATACTAACTCAAGTCAACTTCCTGTTGGATTTACGGATGATGCTTTTGAGGCTCTTGAAAAACAAAATGAGCTTCAATGTAAATATACATGAGGAACTGTTCTTCATTTATACTTATGAGAAAGATTAGAAACAGCAGAAATTTGTAAATGTTTTGTAAGAAAAGTAATATCAAATTACCAACTTCCTTATATTACTATTAGTCCTACTTTTTCTATCTGTCCAAAACACGGATATATTGTAGGAGAACATGATTATTGTCCTCTCTGTGATGAGGAAATTGGGTATAAAGGAAACAAATTTGATATGGAAACAAGAGCAAAATATACAGATGATGCTCAAAAGATGGATAATTTAGAAAATATAAAAATGTAATTTAATTTTTATTTTTATTATTATGGAACCACAAATCGTTTTTATTGATGAAAACTGAGTAAAAATACAAAGAACTCTTTGTGAAATTTTTTCAAGAGTTATGGGGTATCATAGACCAGTAACACATTTTAATATAGGGAAAAAAGCAGAATTTTATAGTAGAAAATATTTTAAAACTACAAATTGTTGTTTTATAGAAGAATATAAATAAATACTATGCAAATAGCCGGTATTCAAAAATTTTCGCTGATTGATTATCCAGGGAAAATAGCAACCGTTATTTTTACTCTTGGATGCAATTTTCGTTGCCCTTATTGTCATAATCCTGAATTTGTCAGTGAAGAATATAAAGAAGAAATAATAAAAAATATCATAGCTGAAGAAATATTTTTTCGTTTTTTAGAAAAAAGAAAGGGCTTACTTGATGGAGTTTCTATTTGTTGATGAGAGCCAACTCTTCAAAAAAATCTCTCTAATTTTTGTAAAAGAGTGAAAGAGTTAGGTTTTTTTGTCAAACTTGATACCAATGGGACAAATCCAAAGATTTTAAAAAGTTTGGTAGATAACAAACTTCTTGATTATATTGCAATAGATATAAAAAATCCTTTGGAAAAATACGAAGAAATTACTTGATTTAAGGGAAATATTGAGGGAATAAAAGAATCTATTGAAATTATAAAAAATTCATCACTTGAATATGAGTTTCGCACAACTTGTATTGCCTGATTTCATAATCAAGAAGATATAGAAAATATTGCAAAAACTTTGGCTTGAGCAAAGCTTTATTACCTCCAAAATTATAAGCCTTGAAATACTTTAGAAAAAGATTTTTTTGGAAAAAGTTTTTTGCTCAAAGAATTACAAATTTTTCAAGATATTGCTCAAAAATATGTAGAAAAATGTTTTATTCGTATGTAGGGGGAAAGTTTAGATTTTTTATAAAAGGGGGTAAAAAATAAGGTAAAAATTCTTTGAATTTTTGAATAAAAAAGTATATTGTGAGTATAAGTTTTTAGTTTTTAATGTAAGATTATGAAAAAAGTTTTATTATCAATGTTTTTAATTTTAATTTTATCTGGTTGTTCTATTGATTGGAATTGAGAAAAAGATCAAAAAATTGTAAAATTAGAAAAACAAATCGAAGAATTTAAAAAGGAAAAAGAAAATGATTTGTTTGAAAAAAAACAAGAGTGTATTAAGTATAAAAGCGATATGCTTGAAATGGCACAACAATTTCGTTCAGAAATTTATGAGATTGAAGAAATCTTTTATAGTGATTATTGAAAAAGTTGTTTCTTTATAGCAAAACAAAGCCCATACGAAAGACTATTATTTGATTATTTTTCAAATTTAAATATTGCAGTAAAATGATTTTCAAGAAGATGTGAAGAAGTGGGATATTGTATGGTGCAGGCAAAAGAAAATGATGCTGAATTAAACAAACTGCAATGTATACATTCAGATTGTATGGTGCAGGCAAAAGAAAATGATGCTGAATATGAAAGAAAACTTAAAGAACTAAAATGAGAATAATTTAAAATTTAATTTTAAAATATGAATAGTAAAGAAGTTAATTATTTTTTTGAGTGTATATGAGAAATTTGGAGAGATATAACTGCTATGGAATTTTTAATGAGATCGGCTATTGCAAAAATTGATTGAGAAGAAGAAAAATTTCCTTTACCTCCTTATAATAAATGAAAAACTTATACTTCTTTTCCAGATTCGTTTTGAAATTATAATTTTGAAATAATTACAGAGAAGTTTAATAAAAGATTTTGAGATAAAGTAAGAATTCCTATTGAACTAGTGAATTTAAGAAATGCTATGGCACATTGAATCATTACACAAATAAATAATAATCCAAACGATATACTTTTAAAATTTAGAAAAAATAAGGAAGACAATTTAGAGATTGAATTTAGTTTAGAATTAAACAAACAAACCATTTCTCAAATAAGACAAAGTATAAAAGAATTTAGACAACATATAATAAAATTATTTTAATTATTTATAAATTCTATGATCCCACAACTTCAAGTCCTATGAACTGATATAAAATTTATAAAATTCAATGATGATGATTTTATAAGTCTTACTGATATTGCAAGATATAAAAATCCTTGAGAGCCAAAAGATGTTATCAAAAATTGGCTGAGAACCAAAAACACTATTGAATTTTTAGGGCTTTGGGAAATTATAAATAATCCTGAGTTCAAAGGGGTCGAATTCGACTCCTTTAAAAGTGAAGCATGATGAAATGCTTTTACTATGTCTCCTCAAAAGTGGATAGAAAAAACAAATGCAATTTGAATTATATCTAAATCATGAAATAATTGAGGAACTTTTGCACATAAAGATATTGCTATAAAATTTGCAAGTTGGGTTTCAAGTGAATTTGAACTTTACCTTATCAAAGAATTTCAAAGACTCAAACAAGAAGAATTTAAAGCTCTTGATTGGAGTGCAAAAAGATTTTTAACAAAAGTAAATTATAAAATTCATACTGATGCGATAAAAGAAAATCTCATTCCAAAAGAACTTTCCAAAAATGATATAAACTTTGTTTATGCTGACGAAGCAGATATTTTAAACAAGGCTTTATTTGGGATGACGGCAAGAGAATGGAAAGAAAAAAATAGTCAGAAAAAGTGAAATATAAGAGATGGAGCTACAATAGAACAACTTATAATTTTAGCAAATATAGAAAGTATGAATACAGAATTCATAAAAATGTGAGTTAAACAAGTGGAGAGATTAGAAACCTTAAATAAAGTCGCTATAACACAAATGAAAGCACTTTTAAGTCTTAAAATACCAAAAAAATGCCAAATAATCTAAAATAAAAAATTTATACTTTTATCCACAAACCTATGTTTTGCCCACAATGTTGAAATCCTCTGACAAAAGTAATAGACTCTCGTATGAATGAAAATGGGACAAATATAAGAAGAAGAAGAGAATGTGAAAAATGCGGAAGGAGATTTACAACTTTTGAACAAATAGAGCTTGTAAATATCAATGTGATAAAGTCAGATAATGAGCTTGAGAGATATGAGAGACAAAAGCTTGAAGAAAGTATACTTATAGCTTGTAATAAGAGAAATGTAGAGAGAGAGCTTATAACTCATATGCTTAATAAATTAGAAAATTCTTGGTGATGAATAAAAGAAATTAGTACAAAGGAAATAGGGAAAGAAGTACTAAATGAATTAAAAAATATTGATCAAGTGGCTTATATACGATATGCTTCGGTTCATCTTAAATTTGAAGATATAAAAGATTTTTTAGAATTTATCCAAAAAGAATTTTTTTAAATATGATAAAAGCGATTATTTTTGATTTTGATGGAGTTATCCTTGATAGTTTTCATTTTCATTTGGAAAAAATAAGGGATTTTTCTTGAGTATCTCTTTCAGAAGAGGAATACCAGTCAGTACATTATGGAAATTTTTTTGAACACGATATAGAAACAATTAAACATATAAAGTGGGCAGATTATAGAGATTATATTTATTCTGAGCAAATAGAAATGCCTATTTATGATAATGTAAAAAGAGATATAGAAAAATTATCCCAAGATTATACTCTTTTCATTATTACTTCTGCTTGAGAAAAAAATCTTGTGGATTGTCTCAAGAATAATAATATTTATTATTGTTTTCAAAAAGTATTAGGGCTTGAAACACATCTTTCTAAACAAGAAAAATTTAAAATTTTAATGAGGGAATATTGATTAAAAAAAGAAGAAATACTTTTTGTTACTGATACTTTGGGGGATATAAAAGAAGCAAATAATGTAGGAATAAAGACAATAGCAATTGTATGAAACTATAGTAAAAAAGAAATCTTAGAGATATGAAATCCTCTTTTGATTATTCATAGTTTTGAAGAATTACTTCCTTTTTTGGAAAAGCTACAAAAATAATTATTAATATACTATAAATTTGCAAAATAATAGGATTTTAGTATTATAGTAATATATATTACTAATCAAATAAAATGATAGACTTAAGAAAACTAACAAGGTGAGAATTAGAGATTTTTCGCATAAAT
>Ga0172373_10009525_pt1 | contig 12045 bp, 8 predicted proteins | sample Lak10m_2_FD_114546 | JGI IMG/M metagenome (GOLD analysis project Ga0172373, IMG submission 114546) | Freshwater microbial communities from Kabuno Bay, South-Kivu, Congo - kab_092012_10m | ecosystem: Environmental > Aquatic > Freshwater > Lake | place: Democratic Republic of the Congo: South-Kivu... | reverse complement strand
TATAAATACGCGTCATTAACATGAGGTCACGAGAAATACTCGTTTCAATGATTGCATCAACAATGTAATGAGACCACCTTTCCTCATCTTCAATAAGCTGAGCGGCCCCAGGATAGCCTCCAAAATAAACATATTGATTGAGAGTCCAGTCAAAAGCTTCCTGGCACTCTCCAAATGACCAATGAGAAATGGGAATAACTTCAAATCGTCCTGCGAGACTCTCACCTAGCCCAGTTTGAATGAGAAGCGTCCCAGACCCTAAAAGCATCACTTTTAAATTCACTTCATTAACAGTATCTTCATCCCAAAGTTTTTTTACAACCTCAGACCAATGAGGGACTTTTTGAATTTCATCTAAAATAAGCAACGTCCCTAATTCATTGCTGACTTTCTTGGTAAGTTGTCGAGCGATTTCCCATTGTTGCTCAATCCACTTGGAATTATGCAAATCTGCTCCATCAGTAGAAGCATAATGAGAAGGCAAAGAAATGTGTTTTCTTACTTGATGTGCAAGAGTTGATTTCCCCACCTGGCGAGGTCCCGCTAAAACTTGCATAAAGAATCTTGGTCCTTCTATTCTTTTGATAACTTTTTTAAAATGTGGACGTTGGTACACACTCCCTCCCTATTTTTTTCAAGATAATGAATGGGCTTGTTCAATTTATCAAGCAATCTTTGAGTCACGATTTTTTCGGATATCCTTTCAAAACTTGGAGGAAAAAATTACTTTCTTGTCTGTCTTCACAGAGTGAGAGTAAATTGAAAAAACTTACGAACAAGGAAGGCAAAATTGAAACGTAGAAAAAACATAGTAAAAAGAAGGCGTTCTATTGTAGCAAGATCAATACGTGCTGCTCAGTTTAATCAATTTTGAACCCTAGTAAGATTTCCCCAAAGTTTTTTCTGATTCACCTCGCAACTTCCAATTTTTATGAAACACTATCTGACAGACACAACTTAGGCCTTTCCTCGTTCTTTGGTGATCCTTATGCATCATTGCAAAAAGGCGGGGTTGAAAATACGAATAGAAAATTGAGACCTAGCCTGCCGTGAAAATCAAATCTTCATCAACTTTCGCAGAAGGATTTCGAGGAGAATTATTCTAAATTATAATACGATACCTAGAAAATTCCTCGCTTGGCTAATACTTTTCGAGGGCTTTAAGAAAAATTTGACTCGGGTTGCACTTCAAGCTTGAATGTAGCGCTTTTTTTTTCTATATTCCCCTTACAAGGAGCAGCAGGGGGCTGCTCAGCAGACTTGTGTCACGAGCCAAGGGAGGCAAAAGGTTCGCAACCACCCCCACAAATGTCTCAATTCTCAAATTTATCACGTAATTAAAACGGCATTGTCATAGCCTATCAAGCAAGTTCTTTGGTCCTTAGAAGAAAGCAAAAAACCTTCCTTTTAAGATAAAGTTTGATAAATTGCAGTTTATAGGGAGGAGGTGACTTCCTTTAAGGCCACACCATGAACAACATACCACATAAGCTTGGATCACCCCCACTACTTGCGCATCGTCGAAGCAGCCTATCTTTCCTACAGAGATTCTTGATAAGAGAAACAAGAAAAGGCTAAAAGAAACCTGTGACTTCTTTAAGGCATAAAAGAATGAATAACGTTAGTCACGACACCCCAAATAGAGAAGTCATCATATTCAGTCACCTTAATATCGGAGTACTTCTCATTCTCGGCACATAGAAGAGTCTCGCCCTTTTTAATGCCTAAGCATTTAATTGTCATTTCACCGTTTAAAACTGCGATGACAATTCCCCCATTTACTGGTTTAAGTGATCGGTCCACAATAAGAATATCATTTGGAAAAATGCCTATGTTGATCATGGAATCTCCAGCCGCTCGCACAAGAAACATAGAACGTATATTTGGAAAAAGTAAATCTTTTAAATTAAGACTCACTTCACTAAAATCATCTCCTGGCAACGGAACGCCAGCTTGCACCCTTGATTCAAAATAGGGAAGATTTAAGGATGAAGAAATCTTGCCAGAGAAAATTTTTCCTATATCGGTAAGGTAAAGAGAATCAAGTACTCCTCTTTTTTTAAGCTCTAACAGCTTATTAGCTATAGGAACGGGGAGCCTAACAGCTTGGGTTGGAATGGGATTTGGCTTTCTCCCCGCACCAGGCTTTCTTTTAGACATTTTAGCCTCGGTAATTACTCTTTTGTCTCTCTTATTTAACCATATTTTTCGGTGAAATTAAAAAGATAAAATGCCCCTACAAAATCTTTTTAATTTCTTAAACCGCAAAAACTCTCTTTAACTTCTTTATAAACTAAAACAGACGAACTTCTCAACAGTTAAAGTTTTTAGTTTTCTGACATCCCTTTAAGCATACAAAATTTTAACTAAGGAAGATTTGGGATTGGCTTAGAGCACTCTAAAGTTGTTATTTTAACGAACGAATTACATTTGTAACCACTCCCCAGATTGAAAAGCTATCACCCTTACCAATTTTAATGTCAGAAAAATTATTATTTTCTGCGCATAAAATTACTCTTTCTTTATGTTGATAAAGGCGTTTAACCGTTAATCCTCCATTAAGTAAGGCTATAATAACATTCCCCGAGACAGCCTGGAGAGACCTATCAACCACCAGAAGATCATCGGGAAAAATACCTGCATTAATCATAGACTCTCCCGCTACTCGTATTAAAAATGTTTCTTCCTCGTTTTTTATAAGATGCTCTTTAAGATCAAGAGGCGTCATCATAAATTCAGCCTCGCATGGAGGAGTCCCCGCTTGAACGCAAGGGTTAAATAAGGTGATTCCTCTAGAAACAGAAAACTTAACTTCAAAAATTTCAGAAATCTCTTTATGTAAGAAGAAACTAAACTTCCTTGAATAAAAATTGGTGTATTTATGGGTCTCGTTTAAATAGAAAAGAGGACCCAGATGGTCGATTGATCTCCCCTCTTTGAAGCTGTAATTGTGCATATCTTTCTCCCCTATAGACTCTAATGCATTTGAAACACATTAGATTTGAACAGTACTTTTAAGTTCTTCCTATCAACTTTTTTTAAATAATTAATATTGAAAAGGTAGGACTCTTTTTGTGTCTCTTAGTCCTCCTTTTGGAGCGTAAAATGTCTTAGACTTATTATATATTATTTTTGTACATAAATTAACTTGTGCGTCCAAAATTGTCAATTATTTTTAGAAGAGAAGCCCGAGAACCTCTATAAGATAGATCCTGTAACATCTATTAAGGAAGAGCATTTACTAGGAAAAGCTTACAGAGCTGCTAATTTTTTAAGCAGAGAGGATAAGAACGTTGAGGAAACAAAAAGAAAACACGAATGTTTTTTAACTATCCACTAGGATTATTTACGAAATCTGTTGATAATTAATAGGGGAAAAGACCTTGATACCTTTTTGGAGCAGATCGTTTTCCCAGAGGAGAAAATTTTCTCCTCCTAATGTCCCGACGGGTACTTAAAAGTATACAAAATTAACTCTTAACAAAAGGTTAATGATTAAAATCTTTTCTCAAAAGATTATGAAGAGATGTACCATTTTTGTTTGCAAAGAGCTAACTATGAGAAATGAGAAACGAAGACAAAACACAAGGTGGAACAAAAGATATAGAACTCCTCTCAGGGATTGTGGAAAGAGTCACCTATCATAATCCACGGATATTGCGTCATTAAGATTAAAGCAAGGGCGCATAGAGACCTTGTGACTATAGTAGGTCATTCGAGCGCTATTTTCACACCTCCTCTAAAGCTGGAGGTGACGCATTAACTAAATCTTAATTTACGCTGATTATATCATTTTAAGTAAATATGTTTTCCGTTAGCTAACGGTATCATTCTTCTAATATGCCGCGCTACATCCCAAGCAGTAAAGATATGAAAGGAATATCCTCATGCTCAAAGGATTTCTTCAGACTTCGGCTGTAATCAGAACCTTCTGTTTCGCCTTATCTAGCTTAGAATGTATTGGCGTGGAGCCTGCAGTAGCAACGAGCCCATCCACTCTGTGCGCTTTGTTCCATGAGTTCGTATGTACACCAGACGGAGGGGAGAGCTGGGGGTGTCAGCCAGACTTTCCACCAGCGTGTGATAATGTAGAAGTGCCTTGTTCCTCTTTCATATGTCGCACCGGTTGTCAGAATACCTTCCTAGCCTGTGACAACCCTGGAAATAAATTCGAACATCCCGAATGCCAAGAAGCATCTTTCTTTCCAAAAGAGAAGAAAGATTCCAAAGAAATAATTCAGCATAGAGTTTGGCGTTGATTGCTCGTGGCAGTTTATACCAACATCCCTACATACCATGGGGACACTCATGGGACACTAGAGGTCAACAAAGCACAAAACACAGCGAGTTTCCATAAGAAGGAAAATATTATAAATCAATAAATTATGTGTTACAAATTGCTCTCAAAAGTTGTAGTTTATACGTTTCCTAACACTCATAAACGTCTGACACGCTTACGACTTACCAAATAGCCTGAGCGTCTTAACTGACGCATCATCTGACGGGAGGCATAATAGAAATTGTTCGTCAATTACCCGCATCAAAGTTAGATTAAAAGGACTTTCCTCCCCGGGTTTGTAATACCATCCAGATCGGCTAACTTTCAGTAAGCGGCATTGATGCACGATGCTTAAATTGGTATTGGCTGGGTCTATCATCTCTTGCCTCCCACCAATCCCAACCGCCTGGAGGCATCGGCTAAAAAATCCTTCTCCACGGTTAGTTGACCAATCCTGGCATGCAGCTCCTTGATCTCAGCTGCATGGTCATTTTGCTGCCACTCTTGCTTGCCTGAAAATCCGGCAGTCATGGAGGCTATTGCTTCCTTCTTCCATCAGTGAATGATCGTCGCATGAATTCCATAACGAGATGCTAATTCAACAATCATGGTACCTTCACGCATAGCTACCAAAGTACCCCGCGCTTTAAATTCTGCATGGTGATGCTTTCTTATTTTCCTCATTATCATAGTCCTTCTTCACTTTGGACTATAGCTTAACTCACAGTCCGAATTTCGGGGTCCACCTCTTTCTTCGTCAGCGCTGAAAACATCCGTAAAACTACTGACTATACAACTAACAAAAAATTCTTATGTTAATATCAGTAATTAATTTTATAGGTGTATTATGACTATTAAAAATTTATCTTTCCTTTCTCTTTTTTTATTTTTTGTCGGGTTGGCACTCTCTCTAACAAACTCGACCTTTCTTCAAGCCGGAGATTTGGATGATGAGTTTGTTCCTACTTCTCTTATAATTAAAATTGTCTCGGAACTTCACAATACAAAAGATGTTGCTTCTTGTGAGGCCACATGCAAGCGCATGCAGCATGCATTAAATCCTCCAGAGGGGAGCAAGGAAAACCATTTGAAAAATGCTCTATGGAAAGATCTATACCAAAAACAAATCTCTAAGGATTTATTCGAAGGGGCAGACGATGTTACGAACTGGAAGATGCTTCTTAAGTACGTGAAGTTTTTGCGGGAAGCTATAGAAACAGGAAGCATGCCTCGCCGAGAGGAGCTAGAGTCTGTTTTTCCAATCCTTAAACCAGAGAGCGGGCTTGTTTACTATATAAGAGGTCATTTAGCATCTTTTGTGGAAGACCAATTGGAAGCTTATAAATTCTATACGCTTGCTGGAGAAAGGGGATATAAAAAAGCTCGGAAACTTGTTAATGAGGCTCTTTATAATGGAAACTTTGACCAGGACGAACGATCAGAAACTGAGCGCTTTGAAGAACTTTGCACAAGAGCAGCTCATGGAGATGAAAATGCTAATCATTACGTTAACGCAGTTCTTTATGAGGGAACCCTTCAGCAGGATGTAAGATCAGAAAAAGAGCGATTTGCAGCGCTCCGCGTAAGAGAAAAAGCTGGAGATTTAAATGCTAGATCGCGAGTTAGCTGGACTCTTTATTCTGGAAATCTTGACCAAGATGCAAGAACAGGAATTGAAAGGTTTGAAGAGCTTTGTGCAAGAGAAAAGGCTGAGGATCAGTACGCTAGAGAGGATCAAGACGCTAGAAAATATGTCAACCATGCTCTTTATTTTGGAGATCTTGGCCAGAATGTAAGACCAGAAATTGAGCGTTTTGAAGAACTTCGCGCAAGAGAAAAAGCTGGGGATCTAAATGCTAGAGAGTATGTTAACACAGCTCTTTATGCAGGATCCCTTGGCCAGGATACAAGACAAGAAATTGAGCGTTTTGAAGAACTTTGCGCAAGAGAAAAGGTTGAAGATCAATACGCTATAGAGAGTCAATACGCTAGGACTGAATACGCTAGAGAGTGTGTTAACATGGCTCTTTATTGTGGAACTCTTGGCCAAAATGTAAGACCAGGAGTTGAGCGATTTAAAGAACTTCGTGCAAGAGAAAAAGCTGGGGATTTAAATGCTAGAAAGTATGTTAACACAGCTCTTTATGAGGGAAGCCTTGGCCAAGATGCAAAATCAGAGAGCAAGCGCTTTTTCAAGCTCTGTGTAAGAGCAAATGCCGGAGATCTACATGCTAGAACGATGGTTGACTGGGCACTTGATGAGGGAAGCCTTGGCCAGGATGTAAGATCAGAAAGTGAGAGATTTAAAGAACTCCTCGGTAGAGTAGCTAAGGGAGAAGAAAATGCCTATTGTGTCCTTTTAAAGGATGTAAAAATAGCTTCGATAGAAGTGTTAAAAGAGCAACATCATATTATGATGCGCATTTTTCCCCTCTTACAAATATTTGGTGCCACACATTCCTGAGGGGTAGGTGTAATATTAAAATATTCTGTGTTAGTTTTGTTTACTCGACTCTTTATCATATGTCCTTACATAACACTCTGTTGCGTTATCTAGGACAGTCCCTAAAATTTTACGGCCGATAAAAATAATAATTCAGCAAGAGTATGGGCTCCAAATTTTCGTTTTAAAGTGATAAGGTAACATTCTACTGTTCGTACAGAAATTCCCAAGTAATGGGCAATTTCTTTCGCTGTTTTGCCTTTTGATAGAAAGTCAAGACATTCCTTTTCTCTTTTTGTAAGAAAAGAGGAAGATAGATTGATAAAAGTTGGCTTTTGATCAACATCCATATCATTTGTTACCTTCACCTCTTTACTCAACGAGAAGGGGAGAAAATACCCTTTGAGAAAACAACGATCTTCCTTGTTTAAAATGTTAAGAGAGGAAAATGAAAAGTAACGTATGAAATTCTTTAGAAATTCGAAATTGTTTAGATAAAAATCTAAGACTCCTTTATTATTTTTTTCCGCACCAAAATGGTAAAGTTCAACCCAGGTAGAGGATTTCTTAATTACGCTTACCCCATTCCAAACCTTCTGGTGAGTGAACAAAATGTCCTGGGTTAAAGTCAGAGGCTTATGGGGCCATAAGTATCCATAGACTTTATTGTTGGGAGCACGTTCCATCATTTCTATAACTTTCTGTTGATCAACAACATCTTTGTAAAGCTCACTCTTAAAAAATGTATATAACCACTCCGTATTATTTTCGAGAATAATCCTATCTCCATTGGGAAACAGCTTGTTATAGCCAAATGAGATTATTCCTCTTTCGAATAGAGGAAAAGTTATCTTTTTAATCTTTTTAACTACCGAATTGTCATAGAAAGTAAGAAAATCCATATTACTTTTCAAAGCCATCTCTCGTTCTCTCGTTAAAGGTAAAATTACTACTCAAATAAACTATTACATATCCGCTATAAAATGGTCTATTAAAAGCATGAGTATATGAATAAATCATTTTTATTGTTTATGTATTAATATATAAAGTTTTTTGTTAACAATTCAATATCAAATTGAATTATTTTTGATATTTAAATAAATAACACTGAGAAATTATTTAAGAGAGAATAGAGGATATTTTTGGATTGAAGGTGGTGAAATGGGCGGCATCTTTTGAGAATCCTCATCCTTTAATAGATAGAAGAGAAAAATGGGATTGTCCTAAATAACTAGTTAAGACTTCCATTTACCTATTGTTTTAGCTACTTTAATTGCAAATGTATGTCTGGGGTGTTAAAATGTCATTCGCATTTTTTCAAAAACAAGCTAAAGCTCTCTTTTGATATCCTGTTAAATTTTTGCATATGTTGTTTGGTTTGGTTCCAAAAGTTCTCAATACCATTAATATGATTTTTCTTACCAGAAAAGCTTTGAATGATTGATGCGATAGCGCTTAAATCCAGAAACATCCAGCATATTATAGCCACACCAGCAATCTGAAGAGCGATAATCTCGAGAAACCTTTGAAAGTAATCAATCGCAGTACTTTTGTTTATACCAACTGCTGATACACGCCGAACTGTTGTGCCGGCCACAAAAGGTTCTATCAAGCGTGGCTGCTTAATTTTGTCTATCTGACTCTTTTTCATATGTCCTTACATAACACTCTTTTGCGTTATCTAGAACAGCCCCCTTAACTTTCTTTATTTTCAAATTATAGCAAATGATGAATCTTTGCCGAAATAGCCTCCAATTCCTTGGCATTATCCAAGGTCTTCATAGACTTGGCTTTAGTATAATTATCTCCAAGATCTCCTTCTCCTTAGTAAACGATTGAGAAGGAATGGAAGGAGTATTTTAGAATACCTGAAACCTTGCTTCTCCAAAAATGAACCCTTGTTAATTGCCACGTATTTACCGATTACAAATTTAAAGGGTTCATCTTTCGTTGGCTCAAGGAGCTTCAGTTTTTCATTTGTCTGACAGTTTATAGTTTCGAAGTAAATCTGTAAGACCTTTCTCGTCAGGTGGGTTTTCAATTTTCTTTATTTTAAAGGAAATCATCGTAGATGATGAATCTTCGCCGAAATAACCCTCCAATTCTTGAGCAGTATCTACGGTTTCCATAGATTTGGCTTTAGTACGATTATCGTTAGCGTCTCCTTCGCCGGAGTAAGCGATAGGGGAGCAATGAAAGGGGTATTCTTCAAGATTATCTAGAATATCTGAAATTGATTCTGTTTTTCCAAAACGAGCCCTTGTTAATTGCCATGTATTAAACATTCCAATTGCAAATTTAAGGGGTTCATCTTTTGTTGGCTCAAGAAGCCTCGTTTTTTCACTTGTCTGACATGTTCTTCTGTAGTCCCGAAATAGGTCTATAAGATCGTTCCTGTTAGGCGGGTTAAGATCAGTTTTCTCTATTTTAAAAAAAATCATAACATTTGAACCTTTGCCGAAATAACCCTCCAATTCCTTAGCGCTATTGATGGCTTCCATCTCTGTAGGAGAGTACTTACCATGGTCACTAGGAGAATCATTAAAGTCTTTACTGTGGAAGTTTCGGCCTTTATATTCAACGGGAGGGTCGTAAAAGAATCTGCATTTTTCAAGATTATCTATAATGTCTGGAATTGACCCTACGCCTCTTCCAAAATTAGCTTTTTTTAATTGCCACCTATCACTCCCGACCGTAAATTTAAGGGCCCTAAGTTCATCTTTTCTCGGTATAAACGTGTTATCTTGTCTTTCTTCACAAATTTTACATATAAAGGGTTTACGGCTGTGAAATAGGCCTATAAGATCTTCTTTATCAGGTGGGTTACCATAAACAGTTATAGCACTAAAAAGAACAGTACTCAAACATAAAGAACTTAATAAATATATTTTAGATTTAATCATAACTCAAACTCCATTTAAAAACATTCATCAACGTGAGGATGCCTTCTAAAAGAAATAATTATGATACAAAAATAATCTATTCCGTATTTCTACTGATATGTTAGGTTTTGTTAAAATCTTATCTTAAACACTCCTCCTTATAACCTTGAATAAGTTCAGAAAGAAGTGAGACAAAATAGGAGATGCTGATGGGGCTGATTTACATAACTGTAAATGGATTGAGCAACAATGGGGAATAGCTCGACAACTTGCAAAGAAAGTTCCTAATGACTTAGGGACCTTGCTTATTTTAGATGAGATTCAAAAAGTTCCACATTGGTCTGAGATCGTGAAAAAGCTTTGGAATAAAGACTCCCAGAATAAACTGAGCTTTAAAAGCAATACTTTTAAGCTCTGCGACACTTCTTACTCAAACTGGCTTAGATATAGGTGAACAGAACCTAGTCACAACTCTAGACTCCTCCTTTGCTAAGGGGTTTTTCGTATATGGTATAGCGTTCCTCTCGGAAAGAAATTTCTCCACTCAGTATTTAAATCTTCTTCGTTCAATTTTAAAATCGGCTTCTTAACGGGGGCGATTTAATGTGCTAGTTCTGGTCCAAATTTGTACACATATCTAGGTTCGTTTGAATTCTTGTAATATGGGGAGAATCCTTTGAAAAATGACTTTTTACGCCGTCTAAAGCCTGTTTAAAATAGGAAATAGCTTGCCTTTGAAAATTCTCACTTTGAGAAGTATCCTTATTACTTTGTGCGTTCTTGGATTTTTTGAGGTATATTTCTGCTAAAAGCCCTAAGGTCATATATTGATCCGGGTGCTTGTTATTATGAAATATAGAAAGTGCATCCAATACAACTTTCTCAGCCGTATTCAGATCCCCCTCTAAAAAATAACTTTGACCTAAGTCCTTCAAAATAAAGCTCGTTTCAAGATGACCTTTACCGTATGTTCCCTCAAAAGAATCTAAGCTCTTTCTTAATAAATTTTTCGCTTTTTCAGAATTACCGCTTTCTCTATAAAAGACACCGAGATGCGCTAAGGCCTGTGCAACAAAAACGTGGTCTTTAGAAAAATGCTTATTACAAATTGCAAGACTTTCTTCTAAAAGGTCTTTAGCCTTTGTAGGATTCCCTAATTTTATATAAGTATCTCCTAAATCTCCAGCTACCCAGGCCGCTCCCACATGGATGGGAGAATATTTCTTATAAATGAAAAGGCTTTCTTCGAATAATTCTTTAGCTTTTTCATACTCACCTAGTTTTTTATATATACTTCCTAAGTGAGCCAAAGACCAAGCAAGACCTATCTGGTTTTCTGGGTAGTTTTTGTAAACTATCAAACTTCGTTCTAAAAGGGATTTGGCTTTTGTAAAATCTCCTAATCCTCCATAAACAACACCCAAATACCCAGAGGCTCGAGCAATCCCAACGTGGTTTTCAGGGGTTTGTTTTTTATAAATGACAAGACTCTGCTCAAAGAGTTCTTTAGCTTTTTCATACTCACCTAAGGTTCTATATACATTCCCTAAATATACTAAGAAATATCCCATTTTATTATAGCTTGGATTGAAGGACGTCTCTAAGTTTGCAAGAGAATCTTCAAGCAAATTTTTTGCCTTCATAGGATATCGCAAATAATAATAAATACATCCCAACTCACCACGGATTGAATTTTTAACAGTATCGTTAAGCAACTCACTATGATTTAAAAAACTTTCAGCATGTCGATATAAAATTTTCATTTTTGCAAAATCTTCTTTGTTTACAGCATCTTCCATATAACTTTCTAATATACCAGCGATAGGCGACAACAAACGCGTATTATTCATTAGATCTAATGAGTTAATCAGATACGCCAATATGATGGATTGTGTACTCCGATGAATGGAAAGAGATGACTCTGCCTCATTAAAACTTGATAGGCTATTATTTATAAGAGAATATTTTTTTAAATGGTATATAAGGTCATCGACAATCAAGGCATTTTTGCACCTAATTAATAAATCTCTGGGGATATTTTGAGAATCCAGTAAACTTATAAAGAGCAAAAGGTCCTTAAAATCAGCATTCGTATCGATAAGCTGTTTTACCGATAAGGTGATGATTCCATATCGTGTTTTTGTATAATCTCCAGCTCCCTGCAGGATTCGTTCTTGGACATTGGAAAAGTTCTTATTATATTCAAACATTCTCTCTGAATAATTTTTATAAGAAATGTGGGTGGCTTTTAAATAATACGCAGCTACGGAAACATCTAGAGGGAAAGGAGGTATTTCGGCTAAGAACGCTTTAGCCTCTTCTTGCTTGATAGGGGTAAAAGAGAGAGATCCCCCATTATCCATAATTTTCATAAAGAGACTTAATTTTTGATCAGCATTTAATTCTCCAATTTGTATAGCTCTCGTAATATAAGCGTTGGT